>MDTB01178707.1_pt1 | contig 17889 bp, 17 predicted proteins | sample 811161 | NCBI WGS metagenome assembly MDTB01 (sample SAMN05326650, study PRJNA326480) | marine metagenome | isolation source: seawater | place: Mediterranean Sea | collected 2009
CAACCTCAATTCCATGAGACTTTGCTGCAGAAAGAATCTCTCGAATTCTTTCAACGCCCGCTTTGTGGCCTGATATTCCAGTTAAGCCACGTAATGATGCCCATCGATTATTGCCATCCATAATAATGGCTAAATGTTTAAGAGGATGATAATCGTCGCTTGAAACTATATCGATCATAATTTCCCGAGTACTTTTGTTGTTATATATCCATGAGATCTTTTTCTTTTTCAGTTAAAAGAGAGTCAACTCGAGCTATAAACCTATCTGTGATTTTTTGCACTTCATCTTGGATACGACGCTCATCATCTTTACTAATGCTTTTGGATTTTTCAAGTGACTTCAAGTTTGATAAAACGTCACGCCTGACACTCCTGACTGAGACACGTGTTTTTTCAGCCTCTTGCTTTGCCTGTCGCCCAAAAGTCTTTCGGGATTCCTCAGTCAATGCTGGCAGCGGAATTCTTATCACTGCCCCTGCTGAATTTGGATTGAGCCCAAGATCAGATCTGAGAATAGACTTTTCTACATCTGACACAAGACTGTTTTCCCAAACGGTCAATGCGAGTGTGCGAGCGTCTTCGACCACAATTGACGCTATCTGCGAAATAGGCGTGTCTACACCATAATAATCTACCGAAATGCCATCAAGAAGGCTAGGATGTGCTCGGCCCGTCCTAATCCTATTAAAAGCTTTTCTGAGGGCGTCTATAGATTTCTCCATCCTTTCTTCTAATTGATGTGTGTGTTCTTGAATCATAACAGTTTACCCTGGTCGAATTATTGTTCCCTCAGCGGCCCCCATGATTACTCTCAAAAGTGCTCCAGATTTGGACATTTTAAAGACACCAACCGGCATATGATGCTCTCGACATAAACATATGGCGGTAAGGTCCATTACGGAGAGTTTTTGCTCAATTATCTGATCATAAGTGAGTGTTCGAAAAAACTTAGCATCAGGATCTTGCAGGGGATCCGCAGTATAGACTCCATCAACTTTTGTGGCTTTCAAAACTATGTCTGCATCAATCTCTATCCCGCGAAGACATGCTGCCGAATCGGTTGTAAATAGTGGGTTACCAGTCCCACCTGCAAATAAAACAATCTCACCTTGTTTTAAATGTCTCATCGCCTTTCGTCTGTCATAGGGTTCTACAACCCCTGCCATTGGCACTGATGACATCAATTGTGTGGAGATATTCTTTCTTTCTAACGCATCCCTCACAGCCATAGCATTCATAAGTGTAGCGAGCATTCCCATATGATCCCCGGTAATCCGATCCATGCCAGCAGCGCTTAAGGCGGAACCTCTAAACAAGTTACCACCACCTATGACGATACCGATTTGCACCCCTATCCCGACTAATTGACCCATTTCAAGCGCAATGTTGTCAAGAATTTTAGGATCAATTCCTAAATTTCTGTTACCAAGAAGCTCCTCTCCGCTCAATTTTAGTAAAATACGCTTATACTTATTACCGTTTTGATCAGCTGACATGATAGTGTCCTTAGTTAGGTGCTGTTCCTCAGCTGTTCGGCGACCTCTGTCGCGAAGTCAACTTCCTCAACTGTTATGCCTTCTCCTACCTCAAAACGCTCAAAACACATGATCTCGGAGTTATGCTCCCTGACGAGATCTCCAACAGTGATGTCGGCATCTTTGACAAACGGTTGATCTGTAAGACTATTCTCTTTAAGGAATTTTTGTAATCTGCCCGATACCATCTTTTCTGCTATTTTATCTGGTTTTCCACTCTCTTTTGCTTGAGCAACATAAATTTTTTCTTCTGCGGCGAGCACTTCAGATGGCATATCTTTTGATTCAACAACTACAGGATTTGAGGCCGCGATATGCATTGCAACGTCTTGTGCAAGATTAAGATTGTCCCCATGCAAACCGACCAAAACGCCAATCTTATTGTTGCTGTGGAGATACGATCCTATCATTGGAGCTTCAATACTCGAAGCTCTTCGTGGTAAGATATTTTCTCCAATTTTTTGAATTAGTGCTTGTCTCGCTTTCTCTAGGCTCTCATCTAAAAATAAGCTCTTCAAATCGATATTCTTGCTGTCAAACAATGATCCCAAAACAGTCTCTACAAAACTGCTAAAATTTTCATCGCGGGCCACAAAATCGGTTTCACTATTAATCTCGCAAATAACGCCATAACTTCCTGCAACCTTTAAACCGATCACTCCGTCAGCGGCGGTTCGACCGGCTTTTTTGGCCGCCTTAAGGCCACTAGTTTTGCGCAAATCATCAATTGCTTGTTCGATATCTCCCCCAGAATCCACCAAAGCTCGCTTGCATTCCATCATTCCTAGCCCTGTTCGCTCGCGAAGCTCTTTCACGAGACTCGTTGCTACTCTAGCCATATGTCTACTCCCTTGTAAATCCCATACATTAAAAAGGGGGCTGCAGCCCCCAATTCTTTTCGCTTAAGCCCTTATGCATTTGATCTTATTCAGTGCCACCTTCAAGCTTATTTTCTTCGTTCGTTTGTGGAGCAGACCTGTCACTGGTTTCATCTCTGTCAAGAGGATCTGATATTTCAACGAATTCATCTTTACTGGGAAAAGATTCCATCTGCGATTTTCCTTTCAAAATCGAATCGGCTACGGAGGCCGCATATAATCTGATCGCCCGAATTGAGTCATCATTACCAGGAATAACATGATCAATTCCATCGGGATCACTATTTGTATCGACGATTCCGATTACGGGTATGCCCAATTTATTGGCTTCTTTGATAGCAATACGCTCGTGTTCAACATCCACTACGAACAAAACATCTGGTAAACCGTTCATGTCCTTGATGCCACCTATAGCATTGTGTAACTTGCCTTTCATCCTTGACCTCAACAAAACCTCTTTCTTAGTCAGTTTGTCAAAAGTACCGTCTTTCTCCTCTTCTTCCAACTTTCGAAAACGTTTGATTGATTCCCTTATCGTTTTGTAGTTCGTTAACATACCGCCGAGCCAACGATGGCTTACGTGAGGCATCGAGCATCGTTCAGCCTGTTCTTTAATAATTTTTTGAGCAGCCCGCTTGGTACCTACAAAAAGGATTTGGTTCCCACGGGACGCTTCGAGCGAGATCAGCTCAAGAGCTTTGTTAAAGGCTGGAACGGTGTGCTCTAAGTTGATCACATGCACTTTATTTCTGGATCCAAAAATGTATTCACTCATTTTCGGGTTCCAAAAGCGTGTCTGATGGCCAAAATGAACACCAGCTTGTAGCATGTCTCGCATACTTACAGACGACATAATATTATCCTATTTCGGGTTAAGCCTCCGCATACCCCAACAACTAACTCAATGCCTATTTGCAGCTGACCTTGAGCACCCTAATTGCTGTGACGGTATGTGTGAGAAATTAATAAAATTAACATGGGATCTTTCGATCGAGAACGCTTTATACCACATCTAACATGTCCTTTTAAAGAGGAACTATAATAAAAACATGTTCTCAAGAACTAAAAGCTAATTTAATCTACATCAATTTTCATTTTCTTTGACAAATCGGCGGCATACATATTCTGAATATGGCACTATCGATGTACAATATGCTGCCACTTCCATCGTTCGAGAGCACTATGCCTGTAAACATTAGGTCTAAAAAAGACCTGGATAAAATGCGTATAGCCGGAAAGCTTGCTGCCGAGGTGCTGGAGATGATTGAACCATTCGTCGAACCGGGGGTGTCGACAGAATACTTGGACTCGATTTGCTTCAAGTATATTACTAAAACACAGAAAGCGATACCAGCCTGCCTGGGTTACAGAGGTTTCCCCAAAACTATCTGCACCTCTATCAATCAAGTGGTGTGTCATGGAATACCCTCAGAGAAAAAGATCCTAAGAAGTGGTGACATTATAAATATCGACGTGACCGTTATTAAAGATGATTGGCATGGCGACACTAGCAAGATGTTTATCGTTGGAAAAGCTCAGAAACATGCAGAACGACTTGTCAAGGTATCCCGGGATTGTCTCTATAAAGCTATCGAATTAGTTCGCCCAGGGGTGCAGCTAGGAGATCTTGGGCATATAATTCAGGAGTATGCTGAGTCCAAGCACTATTCGGTAGTACGTGATTATTGCGGTCATGGGATAGGAAAGAATTTTCATGAAGAGCCACAGATCTTGCATTACGGCACTCCCAACTTGGGACTCGTTCTAGCAGAGGGCATGACCTTTACCATTGAACCAATGCTCAATGCGGGCAAGTCTGGCACAAAGTTAAAACGAGACGGTTGGACTGTAGAAACAATTGATGGCAGACTGTCGTCTCAGTGGGAACATACCATTGCGGTTACCGCTGGTGGCTGTGAAGTATTTACCGCTAGAACTGACGAGTCCTTTTAAGATTATCATTTACCATGCCCGCATTCGATCCGGCCCCTATTTTTTTTGACCAAAAGCGTTTTTCGAGTGATCTAAACCACCAAGATCCTGTTCAAGTATTCAAAAACGCCCTCAATGCCGCTAATCATCACTTTCACAATAGATTCAACGAGGGTGATGAGGCTCATAGATTAGTCAGAGAGAGAGCAGTGTTTGTGGACTTAATGCTTCAATATGCTTGGAAAAATTACCACTGGGACCCCAGAATCTGTCTTGTCGCTGTGGGAGGCTATGGGAGAGGACAGTTACACCCCTTTTCAGACATAGATCTCCTAATCCTGGCGGACAAAAGTATAGCTCGCAACTGCAAAAAAAGCATTGAACAGTATTTGGCTTTTCTTTGGGATGCCCGCCTGCAGATTAGCCATAGTGTGCGCTCTGTTCGTCAATGTGTTGCCGCTGCAAAAAAAGATATCACAATAGCTACTAATTTAATGGAAACACGCCTTATTTGTGGAGATTCTTCCCGTCACCAAAAACTACTGCATGCTACTGGGCCGGATCAGATTTGGAGCTCCGCCGACTTTTATGCAGGTAAACTTCGAGAGCAAAGAGAGCGTCACAAAAAACACGATGATACAGAGTACAACTTAGAACCAAACGTCAAAGATGCACCTGGTGGTCTGCGCGATGTGCAACTTATTGATTGGACTGCGAAGCGTCACTTCAAAGTCAACAGGCGCTCCCAGCTAGTTGAGAAAGGCTTTTTGCTTCAACATGAATACCTGAAACTATATTCGGACGAAGAATTTTTATGGAAGGTCAGATATGGTCTTCACCTCATTGCCAATAGAGCTGAGGAAAGACTTTTATTTGACCACCAAAGGAAATTAGCACTAATGCTTGGTTACAAAGATGTCAAAGGAAAACTTGGTGTTGAAAAGTTCATGCAAGAGTATTACCAAACAGTTCTTTCAATAAGAGGACTCAATGATGTCCTTCATCAGCATCTTGATGAAGCAATATATCGAAATAACAAAACAAAGCATAATTTTAAAATCACTGAACATTTTATCGTGAGAGATGGACTGATCGATGCGGCTTTCGCACACACCTTTAAGGACTACCCCTCCGGATTAATAGAAATATTTGTCTTGCTTGGAGAGAATAACAAAATTGAGGGGATCAGGGCTTCAACGATACGTCAAATTCGGCATTCCACTCATCTAATCGATGCCAACTTCAGAATGGATTCGAAAAATAAAAAATTATTTATGCGTCTGCTGAACGCACCCTATCGACTATCTGTTCAATTAAATCGTATGAATCGCTATGGAATTTTGGGTAAATATCTCCCTGAATTTGGAAAAATCGTGGGTCAAATGCAACATGATCTGTTCCATATCTACCCTGTCGATGTTCATACTCTGGAAGTTATCAAGAATATAAGGAGATTAGCACGACCAGAAATTGCCAAGCAATTTCCGATACCCTCTCACATATTCAAAAACTTAGCCAAGCCTGAACTCTTGATAATTTCAGCGCTGTATCATGATATCGCTAAAGGGAGGGGGGGAGATCATTCATCTCTCGGAGCGGATGACGTCGCCATTTTTTCGCGAAGGCATGACTTACAGGAAAATGAAATCAATTTAGTGACTTGGCTTGTCGAAAATCATCTAATCATGTCTTTCGTCTCACAAAGAGAGGATATCTCCGATCCTCAGGTAATACAGAGATTTGCGGAGCAAGTTGGTGATCAAATGCATTTGGATTACCTTTATGTATTAACGGTGGGGGATATAAACGCCACAAATCCGAATTTGTGGACCGAATGGAAAGGATCTCTTTTGCAAAATCTATACACCCAAACCAAAAGGGCTTTGGAGAGAGGGCTTGGAGTGCCCATCGATAAATTAAAATGGGCCAAGAACGCCAAAAATGTGATCTGTAAAAAACTACTGGAACACAACATCCCTTTGGAAGACGCCGAAAAGATATGGGGAGACATAGGCGATGAATTTTTCCTGAGAGAAACAGCAGACGACATCACTCGATATACGGCCGCTATAGCGCAACATAGACCGCAAGCCAAGAGAAACGGAGAGAAATCAATGCCTGTCGTCCTATTAAAAGACGTCGGTGTCGAAATAGCGGTGGCGACCCAGATATTTGTGTTTTCTCAAAACGAACACAACACTCTCTCGATAGCCGCCGCGATATTGGACAAACTCAATCTAAATATTCAGGACGCGAGATTACACACAAATAGTGAAGACAACTCATTTGATGTGTTTTATGTTTTAGATGTTGACGGCGCGCCTGTTGGGGGAAATACTCTTTTAAGTAATCAAATATGCTCCTCTCTGCAACTTGCAATTCTGAATCCGGCCTCCATTGATTTTAATATTAAAAGGCGAACACCCAGGCAGTTGAAAAGTTTCACGAAACAAACAACTGCAAAATTCAAGATGGATGCTAAAACGAATTCTAGTTGGTTGGAGGTAGTTGCACCTGACAGACCTGGTCTTTTATCCCGTCTAGCAAATATATTTTTCAGATTTAATCTCAGAGTGATGACTGCCAAAATTTCCACTCTTGGAGAACGCGTGGAAGATGTTTTTCATCTTACGGATGCGTCGCGAAGGCCTATTGAGGACAATGATCTTGTGCTGCGTGTTGAAAAGACAATTTGTGACGAGTTAGGCGACATCAGCCAAACTTAAAACTAACATGAAGATGATTATTCGGAAGGAATAATATGCATCCTAGTTTGCTTAAGCTTCAAGCATACCCATTCGAGCGCCTACGGGATACTCTGGCGGACATTTCACCTCCCGATGGGTTGACTCATCTATCATTTTCGATCGGAGAACCGAAACATCGTTTCCCAGAATTTTTGAGACAAATCCTGAATGACTCAATCCATGAGCTTAGTTATTATCCTTCCATGAAGGGAACAGAGAGTTTTCGGCAGTCTGCCGCGGATTGGCTCATAAGTCGTTACGGATTGGCTTCGAATGCCATCGATATAAATGCTAATATTCTTCCAATAAACGGGTCACGAGAAGGACTTTTTGCTTTCACACAATTCCGAATTGATCCTACAAAAAATCCGCTGGTTATTACAAGTAACCCTTTTTACCAAATATATGAAGGTGCTGCGATAATAGCTGGCGCCAAAATCAAATTAATTGACTCTTTGTCGGAAAATAATTTTTTCCCTGATTTTGAGCGGATCACGAAAAGTGAGTGGACGCAATGCCAGATTCTTCATTTGTGTTCACCAAATAATCCTACGGGGACGGTTATGAGCACCGACCAAATTGCGGATGCTATTGAATTAGCGCTTGAGCACGACTTTACCATAGTAAGCGATGAATGTTACTCGGAAATTTATCTTCACGACGATTCTCCACCTCCGGGCTTACTGGAAGTTTGCAAAAAAATCGGCAACGATACCTTTAAAAACTGCATTGTATTTCATAGCTTATCAAAAAGATCTAACGTTCCAGGACTGAGGTCTGGTATCGTCACAGGAGATGTTGAATTAATAAGCAACTTTCTACGTTTTAGAACTTATCATGGCTCTTCGATGTCTCAGACTGTTCAACTGATTTCGGCAGCACTCTGGCGGGATGAGGAGCATGTTGTGAAGAATCGAACTCTATACAGAGACAAATTTTCTGCGGTGATTGAAATATTAAAGCCGATGATGTCCTTTCCAGATCCAAAAGCTAGTTTTTACCTTTGGCCAAAAACTCCGATAGATGATGTAAAGATGACCCGTGATCTCTTCTCCACGCAAAATCTCACGGTGCTTCCAGGACAGTTCATGTCCCGCACTTCGGACGGCACTAATCCCGGAAGAAATCGACTTAGACTAGCTTTGGTGGCGCCCATCGACGAATGCATAGAGGGTGCCACCCGAATAGCATCCTACATTGAAAGACTCTGATGCGTAAGGCCGAAAGAGCAGCTTATATTGATAAAAAACTGAGTCAGCTCTACCCTGACCCGCCCATTCCATTAAAACACGAAACCCATTATCAGCTGCTTATAGCCGTCTTGTTGAGCGCGCAGTGCACTGATGCGCGAGTAAATCAAGTGACGCCTGAACTATTTGCCATTGCGCCAACCCCTCAAGAGATGCGTAAATTAACAGTAAACGAAATCTATAAAATAATACGTCCCTGTGGTCTTGCACCGAAAAAATCAAGAGCCATATCAGAACTCTCCGAGATACTCGTTCGCAGCTATGAGGGAGAAGTGCCTGATGAGATTGATGTATTAGAAAGGCTGCCCGGTGTTGGGCACAAAACAGCTAGCGTAGTTGTTGCCCAGGGATTTGGAAAACCCAGTTTTCCTGTGGATACCCATATTTATAGATTGTCGCAGCGTTGGGGTTTGACCCGTGGCAAAAACGTGAAAATTGCAGAAAGAGATTTAAAACGGTTATTTCCAAAGGTCAGATGGAATGATTTGCATTTGCAAATTATTTTCTATGGGAGGGAATTTTGCACTGCTCGCGGATGCGATGGTCGTGTCTGTGAAATTTGCCGATATTGTTATCCGAACAGACAGAAGCCTTTCACTGCATTGAGAGCTTAAACACGGCTCAAAGAACCGATTGGGGAAAAACAACTATGACAACTGTAATTTATGGGATAAATAATTGTGAGAGCGTTAGAAAAGCAAAACGTTGGCTGACTGAAAATGAAATCGAGTTTTCATTTCATGATTTCCGAAAGAATGGACTGAACGAGGATGTAGTTTATAAATGGACTAAAAAAATTCAATGGGAGTCACTTTTGAATCGCAGAGGGACTACTTGGCGTGGGATTGAGCAGAAAATAAAAGACCAAATTCATGACACTAACATCGTGAACTTTTTATGCCAACATCCAACCGTTATCAAACGCCCCGTGTTGGAACGTGGCGAGAGATTGATTGTTGGCTTCAACGAGACGAATTATGGCGAGCTCTTCAAATGCGCACGTCTAATATTAGATTAACTAGAGATTAAATTATGAAGCATATATATGGTCTAGGTTTCGGTGTCGGCACCAAAAACACAAAGGATGAATGGCTTGAAGTTCTCTTCCCATCCCCAAAGTTAAATTTAACGCAGGCGCAAAGTAATCTTTTACAATCCCTTCTTGGTCCGGGCTCCTTTGATCTTGAGCTAACAAAGGACAGGCAAAAACAATTAATTAAAGAGCTTTCCACGACGGGATCAGAAGACATAGCTCAATCTTTACTTGCATTAGGTAACATCGATAAACCTGTATTGGTGACAATCCTAGCGCAAGATCAGGCCCCAGAATCCGTGCCACAGGCTTATCTGAAGCTCCAGTTGCTTAGTCACCGGCTTGTGAAACCGAATGAAACTAATTTGCAAGGAATATTTGGACTTCTAAAAAATATAGCATGGACCAACACTGGCCCCATCGATATCGCGGAGCTTCCATCGAGAATGCTCGAAGCGAGACAAAACGGAAAGGTAATAACTGTTCATTCAATTGATAAGTTTCCTAAAATGGTTGACTACGTGGTCCCTTCAGGCACAAGAATCGCCGATGCCTCAAGAGTTAGACTCGGAGCTTATCTTGGCGAGGGAACAACCGTCATGCATGAGGGTTTCGTTAATTTTAATGCTGGTACGGAGGGCCCTGGTATGATTGAAGGAAGGATCTCGGCAGGGGTTTTTTGCGGTGCAGGATCAGATATAGGAGGAGGCGCATCCACCATGGGTACCCTATCTGGCGGAGGCGATGTAGTCATTGCAATAGGTCAAAACTGCCTTCTAGGTGCCAACTCAGGGCTGGGAATACCGCTAGGCGACCGATGCACCATCGAAGCAGGTCTTTATGTCACTGCGGGAACTGTTGTCACCGTCGTGAACGATGATAGTAACGGAACTATCGAACTCAAAGCCCGTAACTTAGCCTATAAAAATGACCTGCTGTTTCGTCGAAATTCTATAAATGGTCGGGTTGAGTGCTTGAAAAATACAAAGGCTGTCGCACTTAATGAAGTACTCCATAAAAGCAATTAAACAATGCATTACTGGGATTTAGGGAGAGTTTTGAATCTACCGATCAGAATTTTCCATTTTGACTGAAGGCAATCAGTGAGTTCCATTCTCCGCTATGAGCTGCGCAAAACGTTCGAGCAGTTGGGGAGGCAAGTTATGCCCCATACCTGGGAAAACGACCAAACGAGAGTCTCGAATATGCTTAGCCGTATCAATACCCCCACTTAACGGGACTAATAGATCTTCTCGGCCGTGAAGTATTAAGCCCGGTATTTCAAGGGATTGCAGCAACCCTACCCGGTTTGGTGCCGTGTTTATAGCAGCCATTTGTCGAAGATAGCCGGCCGGATTACTGCCCCGTCCATACTCTAGTTCAGCCATTGCCCTCACAACAGAATCGCTCACAGGATATCCTGGGCTCCCTAGAAATTGAAGAATTTCAACCGTGTTATCAATCCTAGATTGACCTTTTGATGGTCTCTTCAGCATTTGCATTGATGCTTTCCACGATGGTTTTCCTTTGCCTAAAACTCCGCTCGTAGACATTATGGAAGTCAGAGAAAATGCTCTCTCAGGGTAACGGGCAGCCGCAATTTGACAGATCATCCCACCCATTGACATTCCTACAAAGTGCGCTTTTTCAATACTTAAAGCATCGAGAATACCAATTGTGTCGGCTGCCATGTCGTCAAGAGTATAGGGCACCTTTACCGGTATCTCGAACCAATACTTCATTAACTGACGAAAAATGCTTGGGGCCCTCTTGTTAGTCATCCAATCGCTAAGACCAATATCCCTGTTATCGAAGCGGATAACAAAGAAGTCCCGTGAGGCAAGATTTTGGCAGAAAGCATCAGGCCATCGGACCATCTGATTATATAATCCCGCCACCAAGATTATCGCAGGATTAGAATTATGGCCGAACGTTTCGTAAGCAAATTTGAGCCCGTTTGAGCTGACGTATTTTTGTTCCTGCTCGGGAGCACCTGCCAATCCATCTTGATGCATAATTTGTCCCAACAATTAAATTTCTCTTGTCTCAACCGTCATCACACCAGCTTTTGAAATTCGGAATTCGTCTGCTCAACCTTATCAAACGTGACTATCCCACTTGATTGTTCTCCTGCTCCGCTGCATAAAAGATAATTTTGGCCTAATCCGGAGAAAACAAAGGCAACCCTGAGCTCATTTATTGAGCTATAGCTCGGCTCCGTATGAGATAAAGTTAAAGGCAACAAAGCGCCCTCCCATTCATTTTCTGGTCAAATAAATTCCGATTAATTTGACGCAGCCCATAAATTCTAGTCACCCACGCTTAAATGTGCCCTTGAGACTGGCATTCTCTGAGGTTTATCGCCAACCCTTCAATAAAAAACACTCGGGGTTTCCTTCTCTTTCCGCAAGCCTATGTGCCTAACATTTGTCATGAGCATCGGTATATAATACTGACTATAGTGTCCTGGCAGATTATCGCTTCGATTTAACATAAGAGGTTTGATCTACCTCATTGATATTTTGCACCCAAGAAAAATTCAGGAATAAGCGCATTAAGCCAGCGATAATAACGATAGCCAAAGCGCTTTTTAAAACTAACATTCATCATAGTGCGTTTCCAAGATCTTGTAAGTTGATAGCTAAACAGACTATAAGTAACTCGCGCCCTCTCAAGCATCCAAAGACTATGCTGTAAGCAGAATGTCAAGCATTGATTGCTAAGGCGTGATGATATTAAAACTCGGTTGCGTTTCGCCAAAGAGCCTAAAAAATTGCAGTAAAGCCATCAAGCTGCCCTCAATTGCAAGCTCGTCAGACAGCAAAGTATCTTTAATGTCGACCTGACCAATGAGCATATCAATAAAGAGATTATAGGTCAGCCTAATAGAGGCATCAGCCGAAAGCTTCTTATCGGCCTCGCGAAAGTGCAAAACAGAATTTCTGGTGAATAAAAGAAAAGTTTTATCCTTATCTATAAACTCCACCTTGATGCTGATAGGTTCTCCAGATGCCATCTCTGGATCCATGTTTGCGGCGATTGATTGCATGAAGCTATCAAGAGATACTTCCTTGAGAAACCCAGAGGCCAAAACGAGATCGTTCGGGCTATAACTATTGCCTCGCCTTAATTCATTAGCTGCCGAGAGGAAAATATCCCTCCATACACCAGACTCAGCTTGATATCCCATTTGGGTGTATGCATGAGCTAAAAGATCATTAGCTCTCGTCATAGAGACACCTGAAAACATTAGATGATTTAGCAGTTCCGCAGTCCAACGATATTCCCCTTTATCTGCTGCTTCCCTAGCATGGTCCAATACTGCCTCAACCCCTCCCATGAGTGTTATATATCGAGATGCAGTTTCAACAGCTGGCAGTTGATTAAGATGCGCCGGATTACCATCATACCAACCAAAATAATATTGATAGACTGCTTTAACATTATGACTGAGAGTGCCATAGTAACCCTGAACATGACTCGCAGCCGCCAGATTTGGGGGCAAATGAAGTTCTTCAGCTATTTCTCGAGGAGTCAATCCCTTATTAGCGAGACGGAGTGTCTGGTCATGGATAAAACGATAGAGATCTTGCTGTTCCTCAAGCTGTTGAATGATATTGCTATTACCCCATGTGGGCCAATGGTGACTAATAAACAAAGTTTCAACTTCAGGCAAGCGATCTATGATAGCACCGATGTACTCGCTCCACTGATAGGCATCGCGGACTTTCGCACCGCGTAAGGTAAGTATATTGTGCATGGTCCGAGAAATTATTTCCGCGCCGCAAAATGCCCGTTTTTGGGGCAGATAAAAGGTCAATTCAGCAGGCGCCTCTGAGTCAGGCATATTAAAAAAAATAAAACTTAGTCCATCAATTAACAGCGTTTCCTCCCGTTCATTGATTTCTATAGTGGGTTTTGCGATCGAAGTGCTTCCAGAAATAACTCGCTTCCCAAGGCCCGAATCAATATGCCCAAATACCGACGTCTCAAGCCCAAAACCCATCATATATGATGCCCTTCTTGCCATTGCCGGACCAGCTAATATATTTTCACTGGTAGCTTCGTACAAAAAGCCCGAGGGAGCGATGATGGGAAGATCAGGATCACTAGATCGTGCGATCACATTTTGCACACCTCCAAAATGGTCTATGTGACTGTGGGAAATAATGATGGCGGTGGGAATGATGCTGCCAAGGTAAGTTTCAGCGAAGTCGATAGCAGCATCTGTTGACTCAATCGTTGTCAGAGGATCTACAACGATCCAGCCGCTATCGCTTCTGATCAAAGTCATGTTTGCGAGATCAAAACCTCGGATTTGAAAAATTCCATCTGCAACCTCAAACAAACCTCGAAAAGAATTTAATCGAGCTTGTCTCCAAAGGCTAGGATTCACTGTTTCTGGTGTCTCAATTCCTGCGAATATCATGTCACTAGCATCCCAAATGGGCTCGCCATCATGACCTAATGGGCCTATCTTGGGCGCCAACGCAATCATCCCTCGTTTTGCATTTACAAAGTCTTCATGAGAATTTAATAATCGACGATCGGCAAAAGGTGCGTTCGCGGCCAACGTGTGTTCACTCGGAACACGCGAAAAAACAAAGCTTTTCGTGTTCTGTTCTAAATCTTTGTCACAACCCCACATAATAAGTAACGTACAAAGCAGACCAAAGTCGTTGATTTTCATAGAGTACCTCGCATACAAGTGATGCTACCTGCGCTGTTTGATATCATATCTTTAAATGTTATGTCTCATTGCCCACTGGTTAGATTATAGCGTTGTTGACTCAAATGACTCATATCTCAGACAACATCGAGATAAAGCCCAGTAAACTTTATATGGAGCACCATATAAATGGCCAGAATAGCAAGCTTAATAGCGTGAACGCTTATGTTTCGAAAATCGATTTCGGGAGAAATCTAGTATATGAAACTGGAAATAATCGGCTAATCAAATCGAGGAACCAAGCCCCTTTTCCTACGTGAATTCTCGTTTTGCCTTTGCTTACACCCGTGAGTATGTCCTGCGCGGCCTCATCAGCCTGAGTCCAAAACCAGTGCTCCACTCTCTGCCGTTCAAATTCTGCCGAACTATCTGTTCCGATCGGAACTACGATCTTTGAGTTAGCAAGAATATTAGTCTTTATGCCCGACGGAAAAGCGCATGAAACTTTTACTCGATTGCCACATAAACGAAAATCATGCCTAAGTGAATCGCTAAAACCTCTAACAGCAAACTTTGAACTACAATAAGCAGATACTCTAGGCCCCGATAATAGTCCGAGAATGCTGGAGATATTAACGATATGTCCTCCGTCAGCGCGCTCAAGGAGGGGAAGAAATACCTTGCATCCATAGACTATACCCCAGAAATTTGTATCAAAAAGCTCTCGCATATCGTTCAACTTACAGTCTTGAAAAAAAGCTCCGAGACCCATTCCTGCATTGTTAATCAGAAGATCAATGTTGCGAAATTCAGATTCAACAAAAAAAGCGAACGCCTTCATTTGGTCATAATCTGCAACGTTTGCGACAAATGATTTCAGAGTCAAATCTTGTTGAGGGCCCGATTCTTTAAGATCAGCACACACGGTTTCCAAAGCAGCTCGATCTATATCTGAGAGAATCAGATGGCAACCTTTGCTGTTGAGCGATTGAGCCAAGGCTCTGCCAATACCGGATCCCGCACCTGTTATGACTGCACGCTTGTTTGCGAAAAACCGCATCCTTCATTCTCTAGTAAGACCGTCGCGGTCAGGGAAGTAGTTTGGATAGTTCCATTAATGCGCCTACGCGACTTCAAATAATCCGGCGGCGCCCATCCCGCCTCCAACACACATCGTCACCACCACATAGCGCTCTCCGCGACGTTTCGCCTCCATAAGACCATGCATTGACATTCTGGCTCCACTCATGCCATAGGGGTGGCCAATCGATATCGCACCGCCATTTACATTCAAACGGCCTGGATCGATTCCCAACCTGTCTCGGCAATAAATCACCTGAACGGCAAAGGCTTCATTGAGTTCCCAGATGCCGATGTCGTCGACTGTCAAACCGTTGCGTGCCAATAATTTGGGAACAGCAAAAACGGGCCCAATTCCCATTTCATCTGGCTCACAGCCAACAACCGACATGCCTCTGTAAATGCCAAGTGGTTCGAGGTTACGCTTTTCAGCCATCTTACCATCCATCAGAACCACAGCCGCGGCTCCATCGGATAATTGGGATGCATTTCCAGCGGTTACGGTTCCCCCCTCTCTTACAACTTTGAGTCCAGAAAGAGACTCGAGAGTGGTGCCCGGACGATTGCCTTCATCTTTTGACAGCGTAACAACTTCCTCGCTGACTTCGCCAGTTTCCCGACTCGTGACCAATTTCGTGACAGTGACGGGTAAAACTTCATCAGCAAATTTTCCAGCCTCTTGCGCGATCGCCGTTCGAGCCTGAGATTCAACCGCATATTCATCTTGCTTTTCGCGAGCTATACCATATCTTTTGGCAACAACCTCTGCGGTATCAATCATGGGCATATGAATAGCAGGCGCGTTTTTTACTGCCAATGGATCCATTGCTCTGTGAGCATTCATATGCTGATTTTGTACAAGGCTGATTGACTCGCAACCACCCGCTACCACTATCGAAAAACCATCAACTGCTATCTGTTTCGCACCTGTCGCAATACTCATGAGTCCAGAAGAGCACTGTCTATCAACCGTCATACCAGCCACGCTGACCGGCATACCTGAAGCCATAGCGGCTTGTCGACCGAGATTAGCTGTCTGTGTCCCTTGCTGCAAGGCAGCGCCAATAATGCAATCATCCACTTCAGCAGGGTCTACACCAGCACGAGTCAAAGCGCCATTTATAGCATGAGACGTCATAGACGGGGCTTCAAGATTATTAAATGCTCCTCGATAGGCTTTACCTATCGGTGTCCTTGCTCCAGATACTATCACTGCTTCGGCCATAATATTGTTCCTTTGTTAATATAAAATGTTGGATAAACTATCTTTTACTGACTACTTTGAAGAGATTGCACGTAAGCCATGGCTTTCGAAACAAATTTTTCAGTTTCCTTTCCTGCTGACTCAAGAGGCACATTTATGGCGGTATCGTTTATAGAATTTAAGTTTTCAAAAACGTTCTCTGGCCTTTGTTCGGCCGGTGAAAGAAAAATTCCATCGGTTTCAAACATCTTTACACTGGCATAACCACCTGCTGATGCCGCAAGAATCATCTTGTTGGGCGCTTCGTCATGACACAAAATTAGCGCACCAGCCGTGACTGCTTCAGTTGTCATGAGCTTGAGAACTGGCGGCGGAATAATATCCTCTGTCATTCGTGTTCCAGCAGTAGGGGCTAAGGCGTTTATTTGAATATTATATTTACTTCCTTCTAATACGAGCGTGTTCATCAGCCCAATGACCGCCATTTTTGCCGCACCATAGTTAGTCTGTCCAAAATTCCCGAATAATCCGCTAGGAGAGGTTGTCATGACAATTCGACCATAATTTTGCTCTTTCATTATTTCCCAAACTGCCTTACAGCAGTTAACAGATCCCATCAAGTGAACGTCCATCACTAACCTGAAGTCATCTAAATCCATTTTGGCAAATGATTTATCACGCAAGATGCCGGCATTGTTGATTAAAATATCGACTCGACCCCATTTATCCATTGCCTGGTCCACCATAGACTCAACTTCAGCATAGTCTGCAACATTTGCTTCGCTTGCAATTGCCTCACCACCAGCCGCTTCAATAGTGGCGACTACTTCTCTTGCAGCTTCATTTGACGAGCCGATACCGTTTCTATCGCCGCCCAGATCATTGACTACAACTTTGGCTCCCCGAGCAGCAATTGCCAAAGCATGCGACCGGCCCAGCCCGTTACCCGATCCAGTAACGATAGCTACTTTTCCATCAAAACTTACACTCATAGCAAACCTCTATTTACGGTGATAAATTTCACTTAAATTCCTTTGCATGACAAAACAGGATTAAGATTTTGCTCTATTCTCATGCAACCATCTGCACGGTTAGCCACTCCGCGACGAGAGCAGGCTTTTCCTCATCCTTAATTTCTACGGTAACCTCCATTTTGAACTCGAACTGACCTGTTTTTTTTTCTTCTATGGAGAGCACCTTGCCTCGGCCACGAATGTAACTACCAACTTTTACAGGCGCAACGAAGCGTGCCCTGTCCAAGCCTTTATTTACTCCCATATAGATACCCTTTATCGTCAGATTGAAACTTATAGAAAAATACGAAATCATTGACAGAGTGAGAAAGCCATGCGCCACAGTGGTTCCAAAGGGCGTTTGTGCAGCCAGCTCCGGGTTTACATGAATGAACTGCCGATCAAGTGTACATTCAGCAAACTCATTTATTTGATCTTGGGTCACCTCGAACCATTCAGATGGCTCAGTAACAAATCCGATGTAATCGTCTATTTCATCTCTCCCGATTGGCTCCACTCTATTATCCTCCTGTCTGAAATTGCAAAAA
>MDTB01003652.1_pt1 | contig 17887 bp, 12 predicted proteins | sample 811161 | NCBI WGS metagenome assembly MDTB01 (sample SAMN05326650, study PRJNA326480) | marine metagenome | isolation source: seawater | place: Mediterranean Sea | collected 2009
CCTTACCAAAGTCTTTAAAGCATATAAATGAGCTTCAGCCAAATCGACTACATGAAGATAGTCTCGTATTGCAGTTCCGTCTTTGGTTGGATAATCGTCGCCGAAAACTCTAAGTTTTTCTAATTTTCCAGTAGCTACTTGGCAAACGAATGGAACCAAGTTATCAGGCACTCCTGTGGGATCCTCCCCTATCTTGCCACTTGGATGAGCACCAACTGGATTGAAATATCGCAAGATGGCGGCGTGGAAATCAGAGTTGGCGTTGCTATGGTCACGAATGATTTCCTCCATCATGTATTTTGTCCGACCATAGGGACTGGAAACTTGACCGGTTGGGAAATCTTCGGAAATCGGCACTTTTTCAGGCTCCCCGTAAACGGTGCAGGAAGAGCTAAAAACTAGGTTTCGCACCTTCGCGGACTGCATTTCCTCGAGCAAAGCAATTGAACCCGAAACATTATTTCGATAATAGCTCAGTGGTTGGGATGTTGATTCTCCTACGGCTTTTAAGGCAGCAAAATGAATCACTGCCGAGATTTCGGGATGAAATAAGAAAACCTCTTTAAGAAAAGATCGGTTCGTCAAATCCCCTTCGCAAAGGAAAATTTGCTTACTCGTCAATTTCTCGACTCGGTCCAAGGAATGGGGAGAGGAATTTGAAAAATTGTCGATCACCACAATGTCGTAGCCTGCCTCCAATAAACAAAGTACCGTATGACTGCCGATGTAGCCTGCTCCTCCGGTGACAAGAATTTTCATGCTTTTTAACTTACTGATTTAGTCTTTCGCGTGGTTTGCTTACTCTTTTATACCTAAAGGAAATAAGGGCATTCGATTACGCACTGCACTGGTCCTCCTGCATCATATGCCATAATAGGGTTTTGACATCCTCATCTTGGCGGTTCAGACCTAGTTCTTCCAAAGTTTTAAGATTGTCTTCGAAAGCATCGCCCCCAGGAACATCCCCGGTCTTTCTGAGCAACTTGATTTTCTTGATGTTCGTAGGAAGAAGATCTTCTCCGTACGTAATCAACTCCTCATGAATTTTCTCGCCCGGTCGAGCCCCTATGATTTCGATCTTAATATCTTCATCCACCACCATGCCCGACAATTCTATCATATTTCGAGCGAGATCAATGATTTTGACCGGATTCCCCATGTCTAGGACATACACATCATTGGACTCAGCGATCGCACTTGTCTGCAGAACCAACTCGACCGCTTCGGGAATGGTCATAAAAAATCGCGTCATTTCCGGATCAGTTACGCGAACAGGGCCGCCTTTTGAAATTTGTTTCTCAAAAATTGGGATCACACTTCCGTTACTACCCAAAACATTTCCAAACCGAACCGAAGCGAATTGAGTATTCGGGGAATGTTGACGAGCCACCACCAATTCGCAAAGTCGCTTGGTCGCCCCCATCACATTCGTAGGGCGAACCGCCTTATCGGTGGAAATCAAAACGAACTTCTCCACCTTGTGGGCAACTGCCGCTTCCACCACATTCCGGGTTCCCATAACATTAGTACAAACGGCATTGGATGGATGCTGCTCCATCAAGGAAACATGCTTGTATGCTGCCGCATGAAAGACGCAATGCGGCCGATTCTCTGAAAAAGTTTTTTCAAGGTCCCCTTGATTGCGAACATTAACGATATTAGCCACTGATTCAATTTTGGGAAACCGCTCATGCAATTCAAAATCGGTCTCGAAAAGTGCACTCTCTGCAAAATCGACTAAGATGATCTTCTCGGGACAAAAGGAGGCGACCTGACGAGCAATCTCGGAGCCAATCGAACCACCTGCTCCGGTTATCATTACGCTTTTTCCTTTAAGTAAACCTTCAACCAATCCTCGATCGAGTTTGACAGGATCCCGACCAAGTAAATCTTCAACCTTTACTTTCCTAATGGGCTCGATTTCCAAATCACCGGACATATAGGTTTTCATAGGAGGCATGATATGAAAACCAATGTTTTGGCCGGAACAGCTCTCCACAACCTCACGGATAAATTTTTTGCTAACTGATGAAATCGCAATCAGCACCTCTGAGACCTGATACTCCTGAACCATGGCTGGAAGATCAGAAACTTTCCCTAGAATTTGAAACCCATGCATCAGTTTACCTTGCTTATTAGGGTCATCATCCAAGAAACCCAGAACTTGGTAACCGCTCAGATCTCCCTTCGTCAATGAACGTAAAGCGGTCTCACCGGCATCCCCTGCCCCTATGATCAAAGTTGGCTTACCTGAATTTCTCCGAATGGAAGGTCGTAACGATTCCCTGAATAGTCTTGATGCAAATCTTATTCCTCCGAAGAACACAACCGAAAGAATAAAGTCTACGATGTGAACCGAACGCGGAAATCCATGACCATAAAAAATAACCACGATTAAAATGAGCAGGACAGAACTCACCGCACAGGCTTTTGCGATGGTCATTAAATCGGAAATGCCTGCGTATCGCCACAAACCTCGATTGGCATCAAAATACTGCAGAGCAATCAATTTCAAAATGATTGCGAGTGGGCAAATAATCGTAAATCCCAACATATGATGATCAGGAATTTGCGACCGGTCGAAATCAAAGCGCAAGAGAAAGGCGGTCGAGAAAGCAGCAGCGGCAAGCACAACATGCAATGCGAAAACGATCACCCTTCGAAATGGCATAAGCTTTTTTCCCGAATCCCGCATCTTTTGCTTCATAAAACTAGGCAAAGGATACAATTCTGTTTATCACAAGCAAGACTCCCCTCTCCATAATTCACAAGCCAAAATAACTTCATCAATAATTCTTTAGTGGGCTTTCTTCGATCCCCGCCTTATAGAAAATGGATAAACCAACCAATGGAAGACAGGCAAGGATGAAGAGATAAATTTCTAGTTCTGCATTCGAAGACGCCACCCAAGCCAACGGAACCAACCAAAAAAGATTAATCAAAGCAAAAGCCTTACAAATTCGATTGGGTGGATGGCCCACGCGATTTGCCTTTTGGTAGGCATGTGTCTTGTGAGGTTCATGGGGTTTCTGGCCTTTGATCAAGCGAGCCAGTAAAGTGTAGGTGGCGTCCACATAAAACGAGCCCATCAAAATTAGACCCACAGTGAGAGAGAAGGTTCCTCTTGAAACTGCCGCAAGTATAAGTCCGGCAAACATGATGCCTAGGTAAGTACTACCTACATCCCCAGAGAAAATGCTTGCAGGCATCCAATTCCAACGGAGAAATCCACAGCAAGCACAAGCAATGACGATGAAGGCAAAACAAAGAAGCGAATCCCCATGCAAGTAACTAAGCAGTGCTCCGCCCAAAGATACTGTGATTCCTTGAATCGAAGAAAGACCGTCGATGCCATCCATGAAATTGTAGAGATTGATTGACCACATTACGAATAAGGGCAATACAACCCAGCATGCCCATTCTGGAATAACCATCGTTTGAAAGGAAACTTCGGTGAATGGGAAGAAGGCACATAATAGCGTAAGAGTGGCGACAAACTGAAGGGATAACCTCGTTTGTGGAGAAAGTGAAATTTGGTCGTCTCTCCATCCCGTACCAGCAACGATAAAGCATGAGAAATAAAGGCAAATGAGCCACAGACTGTTCAATTCATAAAGAAATAGGACTGAATGACCAATGGAGATGCCAGTAACGAATGCCAAACCTCCTCCTCGGGGAGTTGGGGTAATATGACTGCTTCTTGGACTTGGCGTATCCATGATACCTTGGCGCAAAGCGATCGAACGAACCCACTTTGTAGCGAAAAGTACGAAGAGAAATATAAGAAATAACCAAGCTACAATGAATGGCATTGTTTCGAGTCTAGAGATCAATTCCTTCAAGATTCGCTCATCACCCAATCCATTCTCTTCAAAACTGAACTACAAGACCAATTCAAACGGTCACGAGCGAGAGAATCATCGAAGGTCAGACTCTGCGTCATCTTACTCAATCTTTGTGAATTGAGAGGCATGGGCTTATTAGTAAGAAGTTGAATGAAATCACAAATTCTCGCCAAGGAAAAGGCAAGAGGCATTGGTAGATTGAAAGGATTCGATCGGCCCTCTCTTAGGCTAACTGCCTCTTCAATATCACGAAGTCGAGGGTTTTCTCCATCTGTCAAGTGGTAAACTCCTCCTTCCTTTAAAACGGTTGGTAAAAACTGAGCCAACTCATCGGCCGCTACCATACTTCTTCTTGCAAAGCCTCCACCAATCCTAAGGTATTTCCCGGTCTTCAGGCCATTGATTAAAGCACCTAGGTTCCCGGGCGGGTTGGGACCGGCAAGCAGCGGTGCACGGACAATCGAATACTTAACTTTTTTTTCTTTGGCCCATCGAATAAGGGCATCTTCAGCCAGTTTTTTGCTTTTACCATAAGGATCTTCTGCTTTCCGGGGATGATTTTCGCAAATACCCTCTCCTTTATCCAAGCCATAGACAGCGACCGAACTCAAAAAAAGAATACCCGTCTTTGGCAACTTGCTCTTCTCCAGGGCCACCAATAATCGCTTGGTGCCCTCATGATTAACAGAATTAAATAATTCCTTCTCCTTTCGATTCCTTGGAACCTGATGAGCAAGGCCCGCAAGATGATACACCTCATCAAACTTGAGACCGCTTAAGTCCGGAGCATCCTTGGACAAGTCCACTTCAATTGATTTTGGTTCATCTGAACCACGGACTCCAAGACTGTAAACTTCCTTTCCGCTTCGGCGTAGGAAAGCCACTAGATTCTTTCCAAGAAATCCTCGTGCCCCGGTCACTAAACAGCTGGTTTTGTCTGCACTCAATGCGTCAACTCCTCCAACAGACCGAGGTATTTTTGCGAAAGTAAGTCTCGGTCGAAATATTTTTTTCCCACTCTCAAAGAATTTCTCGACATTGCCTGCCTTTGTTCTGGATTATGAGCAAAGAATTGAATCGTTCGGGCCAAGCTATCCGGATCTTGCGGGTCGGTGGTAGTTCCACAATTTTCTTCTTCAAGTAGTTCCCGAATCCACCCCTGAGTGGTTTGGATCACAGGAACACCTGCGGCAAATGCATCGAAAAGTTTGTTGGGGGAAACAGTATCGAAAACTTTGATATTTTTTAGAACGACTAGAACGGCATCACAATGATTGATCCATGTCGCGAGTTCCTCCTTAGGAATGGGAGGCAGAAATTCCAGCAGACCAAGTAATTGTTCTTGCTCGGCCTTTTTTTCAAGATTTCTCTTTTCCTTCCCGTCTCCGATTAAGTAAATAAAAATATCCTCCTCACCCCAGTCTTTGAGCTTGCGGGCTGCCGCCAGAATTTGGTCGCAATTGTTGGCGAGACCCATGGTGCCCGAGTAAACAAAATTCGTCTTTTCGTTGGCACGAATTTGCGGGGGAGGCCCAAGTGATTTCAGCTGATCAAATAGCTTGCAATCCGACGCATTAGGAATCGATTCGACTCTCACCGGTTGATAAGACTTGTTGATCCATTCTTTCATTGAAGCAGACAAGGCTACGGTGCAATCTGCTGAACGGTAACACAGAGCCTCAAAGGCCCGGATCAAGGTCAGGGCGGTAGAGTTTTTAATCAAGCCCAACTCCTCGAGACCTTCACTGAACAGATCTCGTACCTCAAAAACGAATTTATGTTTTCTTGCCCATTTTGAAAGAAGTCCAGCAAAAGCCACGGACAAAGGCCCGGATGAGGCAATCACAACGTCACAAGAATTGAAGATGGAAAAAATGCCGGCAAATAAGGAGTAACCAAGAAAGGTAATTCCTCTCCTAATTTTCCCATGCTTATTGGACAACTTGAGATTAAGTACGACAAGATTGATGCCTTCCATTTTTTCACGATGAATCAACCCCGATGGATTAAGATCCGATTTGTCGTACAAGCTCGTCACCACCGTAACTTCATGACCTGCCTGAACCCATCGCTTGGATAACTCATAGGCCCTCGTTCCCCATGAACCTTTGGATGTAGAGAAGTATTGATAGAAATAAATGATCCTCACTTAAACGGTTTTATATATAGAAGTTTTCAGATCAGGGTATCTCTGCCTTCCAAGTAATACTGACAGTGGAAGTGCCGTCTAGAAGACCAACGGACAGGCAAGAGTTTTCGATCACACGACCAAAGGAAGGAGAATGAGTAGATGGCTCGACTCTGCCAACTCCATTGATGACCTCAAAAAGGATATCATGATCGTCGATCTTCCAAGCGTACTCAGTCAATTGCCTCAATTTAATACTTGGGTGAAAATGAAATCGTGCCACGCCCATGGCATTTCTTCCTTCAGTGCGATCGAGTATTCGGATTCTTCCTTTATGAAATTCCCAAGTCCGATGATGAAAAATCCTGTGCCCAAATCTGGAGTAACCGTCATGAGAACAGGACACGGTGGATGACCTTTCACCAAGGTCACATTCCCGAGCTAATGGTTTTGCTCGATGAGCCACTCGAAAAGCATCCCAAACATCGGAAGAATTTCTCCCATTGATCTCCACTGTGTTATGAGATTTAGTGGATCTTTCTTTATGTCTCTGTGGTGTATTCTCATAGGTAGAGGTTCCTCCGTTGACTAAAATCCGGCGACCTCGAACCGATAACTCAAAAGATAAGGTATCCGCATGGGCATGGCCCGGGTTGTAATCCGGTCCGATCGGAGCCGCATCAATGAGTGCGACCGCATGCTCATTGGCTAAGCGGATGTAACCTGTTTGCTCAAGGTCTCTCGATTGCTCGAACAGTTGCTTTGAGACCGACAATCCGAGCTTGCGAGCATAGTCAAAAAGGAGGGCTGGTTTAGGTCCGTTTTCCAAGGCCGAATCATTGAAGAAACCAATGTCTCCATCCGGGTGCATCATCGCCCGCAACCATTCGACCATCTCGGTGATCTTCGAAAGAAGTTTTTGTGAGAGGTCGCTCATACCAGGCAAAACTCGTTCGTAAGCTCGACAAAGGTTGTAAAGGTCAAGCAAGTCTTCGAGAACGATACCGTGGTACATTGGGCTTCTTTCAAAATGCCCCCCATCCCCCAAAATTTGCTTGTCAAGTTCTCGAGTAATCAATTTCACCCCAGTTTCCCACCAACTATGCGTTGCTTCTCCTTCAAAGAACAAAGCCGAGAAAAGCAAAGCTTTTGCATTCGCGAACAAATGATTTCCCAACAAATGAAATTCCAACCTCTTGCTTAGCGATTCCGTTTGCATAGCAAGATTTTCAAGCCATTCCCGTTCCAGTGAATTTCCCGACAAAGCCCATTTGATCCAATTTACGATTCTCAAAGAAGTCGGATAAGGTTCCCAACCTATGCCATCCAAGGATTTGTTCTGATTAACCCAATTTTCGATCAAAGCCCGATGAGACGATATACGATCTTTCGCATCTGCGGCGTTCAGATCATCAAAGTAATGTAAATTATAAAGCCAGAGTCTCTCCATTTCTCCGCCATCCCATCCGGTTTCCTCCAAGCTTCTAGTAAGATTCAGAAACGAAAAAGTATTCGCGACAGGCATACTTGATTTTCGCTCGACGGGTTGGAGCCAATCAAATGGTCGAAACCGAAGGCTCACCTTGGGCACTGCCAATCGAACCGGTTTACGCAAAGTAAATGAAACCCGATGGTAGAGTTGGCTAGGCTTCAGGTAGCGAAGTGTTTTTAGGTACAAGGGAATTCTACTCAGTTGCAAAGTATTTGCTCAAGTTGGTCGACAATACGCTTCCCTGCTCGGCCATCCCATTTTTCTGGAATTCCTCCCTTTTCCCAATCTCCTGCAAACAACTTGTCAAGAAAGGGCTTGAGAGCGTCTGGATCAGTCCCGATCAGTTCATTCGTCCCGATGGTAATGGTCTCCGGACGTTCCGTAGAATCTCTCATGGTCATGCAGGGCACCCCCATCACCGTCGCTTCTTCGGTAATTCCTCCGGAATCGGTGATAACTGCCTTGGCATGTTTCACCAAAAAATTGAACTCTAAATAAGGTTGTGGCTCAACCATCACAAAAACTGGGGGAATGGAACCGAGCTCCTTAATAGATTTCGCAGACCTCGGATGAACCGGGAAAATAACCGGCAAACCACGAACACCTTCGGCTATGGCATTTAGAATACGAAAGAATCCATCGGTTTGATCAACATTTTTGGGTCGATGCAGCGTAATGACAAAATAATTTTTCTCACTTAGCCCAAGTTGATTCCAAAGCACCGGCTTTGCGAATTTCTCTTCGTTGGCAAGCAAGGTGTCGATCATAGTGTTTCCCACGAAAAAGATTCTTTCCTTAGATACGCCCAATTTGAAAAGGTTTAGGTTTGCAGTCTCACTGGTTGTAAAAAAGTAGCTGCTAATGACATCGGTTGCGATGCGATTGATTTCCTCAGGCATTCCGCGATCACCTGAGCGAATACCGCCCTCCACATGTCCGACAGGCACGCCCATCTTTTGTGCTGTAATCGCACAAGCCATCGTTGAGGTTACATCTCCCACAACTAAGCAGAATTGAGACGGTTTTTGAAAAAGTATTTTTTCGTAACCTTGCATGATTGCCGAAGTTTGTTCGGCTTGGGAACCGGAACCTACATCTAAATTCACTTGTGGTTGAGGAATTCCCAACTGCTCGAAAAAGGAAGCGGACATATTATGATCGTAATGCTGTCCGGTATGAACCAATCGATAACTGATTTTTTGGCCCTCCTGCTGCCTTGATTCCAGCTCCCGAATGATAGGAGCGATTTTCATAAAATTGGGACGGGCACCCGCAATTAGATCAACTATTTTACTCATAGTGAGCTACTATTTACAACTTGGCTCCCCTCAGAGATCTTAAAGAATTTCTTTTCAGACTCAGCATTGGCTTTTCAATCAAAAACCATGAAACAGTTGCTAAAAAAAGGGTAAGACAAGCAACCATAGCAAAACTTTTGAAACTCAAGACGAGCATTAAATTAATAACCGGCATATGCCAAACATAGGTTCCGTAGCTCAAGTCAAAGGATAAAGTAACCGGTGGAAGTTCAAAGGCAATCCACAGCACAATGGCAATGTAGCAGACAAAATAGACCAATCCCAAGCGATTTCCGGTCGAACCCCATAAAACTCCTTCACCAATGCTTATCATAACAACCATGGGCAAAAGTAACCAAAGGAAGTATGGCATAATTACACTGAGTTTTGCAAAATAACGAAATGAAAGAATACCAAGACCAAAGGTCCACCCCCATGTGATGGGAGTTATGGACAAAATTTCATGTACGGATTTGGCACCAAAGATTTTTTGATTCAAGTAAGAAGGACCAACAGCATAAGTTACAAATGATAGAATAGAAAGTACAAGCACCGCATGTCTAAAACGCTTTTCGAGTAGAGCAAGGATAGGGACAATCAGATAAAAAAGAATTTCAGTCGTAATTGTCCATAATGAGCCGTTTAGAACACCCACCCCAATTTCCCTGAAGATAGTTGGATTGTATGTCTGTCCCAAAGAGATTTGTGCAAGAAACCAAACAGCAAAAATTGTTGAATGTTCGAATAGAAAATGCACGCCTTTCGCAACCACCACCACAACCAGACTTCCGCAAGTTACAAAAAGAAGGCCGGGAAAGAGCCGAAGGAAACGGTTTTGAAAGTAACGAAATCCAGGTGCATTCAAATAGGAAGCATAAATTAAAAAACCGCTTACAAAGAAAAAAGCAGGCACGCCAGGAAAGTTTTGAAAAACTTGCGGGATTGAAAAACCTAGGTGCTCCGAAGCGTGCATCGTCATAACCTGTAAAGCAAAAAGCAAGCGTAACCATTCCAGGTTGTTTTTTTTGGGGAATTTAAATTTGTTGCTCAAAATTAGTCCTTTTATAAACCCTGTAATGGAATTGAGGTCTTACTTTTTGCTAGTAAGAGATTAGGCACCTAGTGCTAGCAAATTCCTTTAAGGTATTACAGATTTCTGTGCAGGCCTACTCGTAATCACTTGTCACTTCCGCGGGTCTTCAAAAGAAACGGTCTGGCCTTCGGATAAACTAATTGCCAGTTGGCTCACCTCAAAAATTTCATCAATCGGGATTGGATTCTCTTCGCCGTTTTGAATGGCATTTACGAATGCTTGGGCAGAGGCGTCCTGCCCCTTATCCTGCTTCCAAAGATTCATTTTTTTAAAACCCGGCCAACCATAGCCCTTTAGTTTTCTAAAATTATCCAATTGTAATACAGCACCTGATGAAAAGACCTCCAATCTCTCCTTCGGGAATGATTTACTTCCATTGGCAAAGTAATGGACCGTACCGATCGAACCGCATTGAAAACTCATTTGCATGGTAACGGTATCCTTTTTTGAAGAATTCATCTCCATTTTTTCACATTTTTTAATGGGACTACCGGCAAGGAACCGTAGAAGATCAATAAAATGACAGGCTTCACCAATAATTCTACCTCCCCCGACCTCTGGATCGTGTGTCCAGTGATTCGCTGGAATTTTTCCAGCATTTACGGTCATGACAAAAGAAGTTGCTCCGCCTTTTCCGTCGGTCAATTGTTTTACTTTTTGCACCAATGGTGAAAAGCGGCGGTTAAACCCAACCATCAGGATCTGATCGGGATTATTTCCACTTTTTATTTCGAGGAATACCTTTTTAATCTCCTTAAGATCTTCCTGCTTGAGGCAGAGAGGTTTTTCAACGAATACATGCTTTCCAGATCTTAACGCCTCTAAAACATATGCGGCATGACTATCATGGCGAGTGGCGATGACTACCGCATCTGTCTGATCGTCCGCAATCAGGCTTGAAATATCTGTCGTTGCTCTAAAAAACCCATGTTTACGGCCCGCTCGCACTCCTCCGAGTCCGGTCTTGGAGGCGACCGCTTTCAATTCTACTTCAGTCTTTTTAAAAGCCGGAATAAGAATTTTGTTCGCATAATTTCCCGCACCGATAAAACTAATCGAAACTTTCTCGGAGCTCATCTCTAGATTCCTATCCACCCCATCACTGCTTTCTTCGATTGGAAAGAACGGTACGGAGCGGGTATTCTCAGAAACCTCGACTTCGGGGTATTCCAATATAATACCAAGCGACTGATCAATTCCACCAACAAGTTCGTATGCCTTTTCCGCCTCCTCGATGTCAAACTTATGCGAAATCAAGGATTTCACATCCAGTTTGGCATCCGCCATCATATCAAGGACAGCCTCAAAGTTTCTTTGTTCCGTCCAACGAACAAACTCAAAGGGGTAATCGTTCCCGTTGTCTTCATAATTCGGATCGTATCTACCCGGACCATACGAACAACTAACCTGAAAGGTAAGTTCCTTCTCATAAAATTCAGCTCTAGACAATTCCAGACCAGTCACTCCAACCAATACGATTCGACCTCTCTTCCGACACATTCTAGCTGCCTGACTGACTGGCTCATTGCTTTTGCTGGAAACGGTTAGAATCACAGCGTCAACTCCTCGCTCACGAGAGAAAGTCTCGGCTACTGCAACTGGGTCTCGACCCGCTGACAATTGAAAGGTTTCTGCCCCGAATTTGGATGCCAACTTCAGGCGGTGCTTATCAAAATCGATTCCTAAGACACGGCACCCATTCGCTTTCAATAATTGTACGGTCATTAATCCGATCAAGCCCAATCCCATAACCACAACTGCTTCGCCCAATGTAGGCTTCACCAAACGAATGCCCTGAAGGGCAATTGAACCGAGCACTGCGAAAGCCGCCTCATCATCGGACACGGAATCGGGCAACTTGGCACAAAGGTTTTTCGATACCGAAACAACGCCCGCATGCTTACCATTACTCACCACCCGATCCCCGACCTGAAACAGGGTGGCATCTCTACCACGACCAAGCACTCTGCCAACATTACAGTACCCCATGGGCAGTGGTTCTTCCAATTTATCGAAAACTGCCTCGACCGTGGGTTGCACTCCGTCCGTCCTTATCTTGTCTAAAACCATCCGAACTTTTTCAGGTTGCTGACGAGCCTTGTCGATGAATCCCGCTTTACCAAATTCAACAAGCATCCGCTCCGTTCCTGCCGAAACCAAAGTTCTTGAGGTACCAATCAAAAGTTGATTTCGATTGAAATTCGGAATCGGAACATCCTCGATGCTTGTTTTACCCGTTCTCAAAGACTGGAGAATTTGTTTCATAAGATTTATCCGGATTTTGTAGTGAGCTTGGGCAGCTTTTTACAAAACAGGCTCGTTCGGTCCATAATTTTCAAATATGGCATCAACTATGGTTGATGAAGATTTACCATTCCCATACAGATCAACGGACCAGTCCAAGTCGCTTTCCTGAGCTTGTGTAACTTTCTCCACAATGGAATCCTCAAGCGGAACTGCCAGACGATTATGACCACCAGACAGCAATTCCTTCCATTCCGTCTCCGTCCTTAGAGTTACGCAGGGCACCCGATTGAAAAACGCTTCCTTTTGGATTCCTCCGGAATCTGTAAGAATTATGGTGGAATGTTTTTCCAATTGCAAAATATCAAGATAGCCCAGGGGAGCACACACCTTCGCGCTTTTCGATATCTCTTCCATAAGACCGAAAGAATGCATCCGTTGCCGAGTTCGGGGATGCATGGGTATAACCACCTCTGTTCTCTCCGCAACTTGGGTCAAACCTTTGACAATCCACTCCAGGATCTCAGGATTATCTACATTCTCCGCACGATGAAAGGTGCAGAGCGCAAATTTTTTCTCCTCAAGTTCGAGCTCATGCATTATTTTGCTATTTTTCCCTGCTAGTTCACCAAAGAGGAGGGATGCATCGAGCATTACATCTCCCGTTCTTACGATCTTTGTCGTTGGAATTCCCTCCTTGATAAGTGTGCGAATGGAATCTTCGGTTGGAGCAAAGAGCAAATCACTCACATGGTCCGTAATAATCCGATTAATTTCCTCGGGCATTTTTCGGTTGTCTGAACGCAGTCCCGCCTCAACATGAGCAACCGGACAACAAAGCTTTGCTGCAGAGAGAGCACCGGCAAGCGTGGAATTTGTATCCCCATAAACCAAAACAACATGTGGTTTAGTTTGAATGATCAAGCGCTCAATTTGCACAAGCATCTCACCAGTCATCTCCGCATGCGAACCACCCGAAATTCCAAGATTGGCATACGGCTTGGCTATACCCATCTGCTCAAAAAAGATCTCTGACATGTTCTGATCAAAATGCTGGCCCGTATGAACAAGAAACTCATTTAGCCCTGGTCGCTCCCGAAGTGCCTTTGACACCACAGCGGCCTTTATAAACTGCGGGCGAGCTCCTATCACTGTCAGAATTTTCATAAGAATTTTTGCCCGATAATCATCCGCTTTTCAAGATTTCGTCATAGAGTTTGAATAATTTAAAACTTTCTGACTTCCAATTTAAAACCTCTTCTATGGCATTCATTCCATTTTCCCCCATTTTCCTTGCGACTGTCGGATCATCCAAAAGTTGAGCCACGGCATGAGCGATTTGGTTCGGATCTTTCGGATCCACGCAAACTCCGCACTTATGCTTCTCCACGATTTCATTCCATAAAGGAAAGTCAGATAGCACAATCGGTAAACCTGCAGACATATACTCGAAAATCTTGTTGGGTTGTGAATCAAGGTGATTGGGCTCCGGCAAAAAAGTGACTAGAGCAACGCTCGAGCGCGAGAGAAGATTTCGTGCTTCTGTGCGATCGACATGCCCCCAATATTTAACCTTTTTCCAACCTTTCAAGGATTCCAATTCCTTTCGAAAGCCTTGGTTAACAAAATTTCCCGCAAGATTCAATCGGACATCTTCTAGGTGCTCTAGCGATTGAACGATTTGCTTGATACCCCGAATCTGAGAAATTTCTCCAAGGTAAATGATTTCGCCTTGTTCGGACTTTTTAGGAAGCGGAGCAAATTCACCAAGAATCGGATAATTATTGATATTAGTCGCCCCGTTTAGAAGGGAATATTTTTTTGTAATGCTGGGAGTTGCTCCAACAACATGATCCAATCTGCTGCAAACAAACTTTTCGATTAATGACGCAAAACCGGCAAGAATATGAGCACTCACTTTATTTAAGTAATATTTGGAAAGTAAAGCTTTAGGTAAATCTTCATGAGCATCAAAAACGACTACTTTTCTTTTTCTCTTGAGAAGATAAGCATAAGGCCAAAGTTCGGGGTCATGAAAATGATATAGATCACAATCCAATGTCAGGGCTTTTCGATAAACCGCTTTTGAGGAACAGAGTATTCGGCTCATGCGACTCTCAGCCAACCCTACATCATGAATGTTTACTCCATTTTTGCATTCATCTCCTTTCCCGTCAGCAACCACATAGTTCGTCTTCAGACCACTTTCGGCAAGTGAGGAGCACATCTTCTTAAAGACCCTTATATCGTCACGAGGATGTGCGGAACTTAGATGAGCGATTTTAATTTTATTATCTAAGAAATACTTATTAAGAATGGTTTTGCTCAACCGGCTAGACAGTTTTTGAGGAGATTAATATTTAAGCAAGTAGCTTCAATAAACTAGGCCTTTTGATTAACTTATTAACGACAAATAAGCGTTTTCCACTTCTTCGTTCAGAAAATAGTTATTATGCCACAACAATGAAAAAGTTCCCCCAACATTCAGGCACCTCATCTTTAATTCTTGAAGTTCATCAAGGGCCTTTTCTTTTTCCCTCTCTGACGGATTGTGAGGAAACGCACTGCAGTCCATGACCACGAGTGGTCTGATCTTCAACCCTAGCTGTTGTTTCCTCGTTGGATCATACGCTGCATATTCAAAACAGGTACCAGAACGGAAACCGGGAGTATCCGCAAACCCCATTGAGCCATCGTATGTGAAACCGCTCGATTCCCACAGATGAAAAGTACAGGGAGATCTAAAACGCAAATAATGCATCCGCCCCCCCCACTCCTCTTGATCGATGTTAAGTTCACCACAAACTGTAAAAAATGATTTGGCCTCTCCATTGAAAATTTTTCGGTTGATACTTGCGTTGTATGAGGGATGAAAGCCCACTTGATGCCCACGATCATGAATCTTTTTAATCAGCTCTTGAATGGGTGGATCATTAATTTGATAATAAGCATCTTTAGGATGCGTCGAATCTCCTATCTGAAAATTAAATGTGCTTACTAGTCCGTGCTCCTCGGATTTATCCATTAACCAGTCGAAGGTATTCCATCGATCAACTTCAGAAATCGCTTTTGGGGAAGTGAACCTCGACAAGGGTGCTTTAATTAAACTGTTGAATTTTTTGTATAAGAAAAGGTCTCCCAAAAGACGTTTTAGGAAAACCAAGGACGGACAAAAAGCAAAACGACTAGGATGATCAACATCATGAGAAAGATTTACTCTTGCATGCTGAGGTGTAAGTTTAAAACTTGGTATTCGTTTCGCTATTTTCTCTCTAATGAAATTAATCCACTCATCCACCCACGGACGATCATGAATACAATTTGCTTGGGTGTAAGAAGATGAAGCAACAAACCTGTCATGGGAATCATATTTGGGATTGCCGTAGATTTCTTCCCAGTGCGAAAGTGCCCAAAATGACATACCGAAAACATCTGCTTTGATTATTTCTTCAGTCGACTTTTCATGAGTCAAAGCCTGAGCAAGATTTCCCCCATCAATTACAGGTAACGGAGCAAAACCCTTGATTCCTGAATCAAAAGTACTTACGGAAGAAAGTTTGAGAGTTGGTATTTGATGCAATTTAGGAATTAGAAGATCCGGGAAAGATAGGGAGAATATATCTCCAATTCTAATTTCCCAATTTGTTCTTTTTTCAGGCACCAAATGATAATTATTGGAAAGCCTATCTGCAATGATACCTGCAATCCATTGTCTGGCAGGAAGATGATTATCAGGAAAATGAATGGATATGGAATCCAAATTCTTCAGTGGCTTTTTCCGGTAATACTCAAAACTAGAGAGAGCCATCCTGTTCGAGCTTTCGTGATTTGAAAAAAGGGAACCTGTTGGGCACCAAACGCTCGAAAAAATCGCTCGATAGGTTCATGCATCGAGCCCTCGAAATCAAAAATCTTATTTTGCTCAGAGCAAAACTTGATGGCTTCCCAAAGAACAGCACTTGTTGCCCCACTTCTCCTTAATCCGGGATCTCCACCCCCCATCAGGTACCAGACAGTATGGTTATTCCAAACCAGATAAGCCCCGGCATGCGATTGGCCATCATTTCCTTTTGCGATGATGATTTTACGACATGCTCTTTCCTGACAAGCGTGGTCAAGCCTACGCAAAATCCTATCACTAACGTTTGCATTCAAACCTTGACGCTGGAAAGTTTTCTTTCTGAGGGGGAGAAAATCTTCAAGTCTGGCATCCAGCTCCAAGCTCACCTCATTCTTTTGAGATTTTCGAATGTCAGTACGTATCTTCGTTTCAAACTTATCCCATGTTCGATCAAGGTTTGAAAAATCAGGCAAACGGTATGTGTAACGGGTAGTTTGCTTGTAGCCATTCCAATACCAAGGAAGCCAATTGGTAATTTCAGGAGAAAAGTTTTGCAGGAAGAAATCATGCTTGGGTAACTGCTTTATCAATTCTCCTGTCAAATCCTTTTCACGAGCAAGTCGTTTCGCGGACTTTTGGCCACTAATGCCTTTAAACCAAGGTCCCAAATATTGAGACAGAGGGGGTTGTGTAATGACAGTGAAACCGTACTTCTTTTTCTGCACATAAGGTAAACGAGCAAACTGCTCTTCGCCTCGTTGAACAACGCATTCGCCCCAGGCCCCTGAACCAACAACCGCATCCAGCCACCATGGTTCATGGAAGATAGGCCATGTATTCATTTCAACCGATTACCTGACGCCGCAGTGGAGTTGATCATAGCAAGGGACTTGCTGAGCACTTGCTCAACACTTATTGAGCTCATGCAATAATAGGGAGGATATTTTCGGGTCAATTCATCCTCCGAGATTTTGAATCCTCGCATCTCTCCCCAAGATTCATTTTTTGAATGAAGCACTTCTGAAGTAGGTGCCATAGGACGGGTTCTATGATAATCTGTTGGCCCGTATAGAGCCAGCAAAGGAACCTGCAGTGCATTTGCAACATGCATGACCCCACTATCATGAGCGATAACGAGTTGGGCTTGCTTTAAGACACTGCATAACTGGTTGAAATTCGTTTCTCCTATCAGATTGGTTACATTTTTTAGTGAACCTATTCCAGAGGCGACACAATGATTGAAGTCTCCTTTATCTCCAACTAAAACGATGCGAATATTTGGAATTTTTTTTTGGTATTCATCAATCAAAGAGAGGAAATTGGCGGGCGACCAGGACTTTGGAGTTTCCATGCCATTTCTTGCAAATGGTTGAATCACAATGTAACGCTTTCCTCGGATCAAATCCCTAATATCCTCATTCACATATCCAACAGTAGTTAGCAGATCGAAACCACAAACAGGTTCATCAATAATGTCAGTAAGTAAATCGATGTTAAGTAAAGATTCGCTTCTTTTTTCAAGTATAGGAATAAATCGAGAATTTGGAAGTAAATTTCTGAGAATCAACCAAAATATTCTTGTTGATAAGGAACCTCGAGAAAGAGGCAAATGGATTGTTTTATCAGACTTCGTGAAGAGACACAATGAGGCCAGAAACCAAGTCGGGCTTGAATCAAATGGGCAAAACACATGATCGTATTTTTTTTTTCTGAGCGAAAGCAAACGCATGGCTTTTGACAAAACAGTCTCGTCTACTTGGATCCAAACAAAATTGCATTTCAATTCCGAGTGCTCCAATACCTTTTCAGCACCCCAACGATTGCCGAAAATAAGATCAATTTGGATGCCCGGAAATTGCTTTAGAAGCAATTTCAACATGGGAGTCTTCAGTATAAAATTACCTAAGCCCGTGTAACAAGGGATAAGAACTTTTTTCAATGTAAAA
>MDTB01134927.1_pt1 | contig 17885 bp, 14 predicted proteins | sample 811161 | NCBI WGS metagenome assembly MDTB01 (sample SAMN05326650, study PRJNA326480) | marine metagenome | isolation source: seawater | place: Mediterranean Sea | collected 2009
GCATCAAGGCGGCGAACGCCTGGAAAGTGATTGAAGCCGGTGCCAACGCCATCGTGTCCGGATCCGGGGTGTTCAATCAGCCCGACTACGCCGAAGCAATCAAGGGCATCCGCGCCAGCAGCAGCAAGCAGGCTGTTCTGGTCTGACCCTGAAATCGCGGATTCATCCCTCCCCAAAGCGAAGCCCCAGCCTCTTGGCTGGGGCTTTTTTTTGAAATTCAGAGATTCAACGTTCAACAACCTGACGAGAGATCTGATTCCAGAGCGTCCTCGTCTGCGCTGGGTAATGCATATCGAACGAATCATTTAAACCAAGACATGCGAGATACTTCAAGCCAAAGCAGATGACGTCACCCATCATCATTAAGGTCCAAAAATGCTTGAGAAGCCCATGATGCTAGAAAGCGTCCGCGGGTCTTCTGACCCTCCAAATCAGAACGCAAGCAATACAGTATGATTTTAAAACTCTCTTTTTTAATATGCGCAAAGCCATAAGCATCCTCTTCGTATTTTGTGCATCACAAATACTTGAGGTTCGTGCCAATAATATAGCTCCAATCAAAATTAGTCCTGGCATGGCATATGCTTAAGCACGAACTATTTTGATGACCAACGGCTGGCAACCCTTACAGAAAAGATGGCAAGATCGGAGTTGTCCTGAATACATGGAGCGTTGCAAATTTCCTGAAACAGAGGCGTGTGCACCAACGGGCACTGCTCCCTGTATTTCATATTTCCAAGACATCTACCGCAATGTCCTAAAAGTCCATTCGAATGGGGGACGAACTAGTTCAATATCAAATTTTTACTTGGACCAATAACGTTTCATCATTTTCAGACAATCACCGTCGTTGTGAACGCTGCTCGAACGTACTTAGAGTTTATGACTATCTCGCCATGCGACGGAGCTGGCGAAGTTTTCGTCGGGAGATAGATCAGCACAATCAAACTGCCCTGCTTTCCCCTGGCGGGTCTTGTGTTGCTTTCAGCGACCTAGCCCTGCGACATCAGGCTTCCCGACGTATGAATCTTGTTCACCATCATCTTTTTTGGTTGGACTGACGAGGTGTTCGAACAGGTCTAAGGCGTCTTGTTGCTCGCCGACACCAGAACCATCAACCCACTGGGCATTGCCTAGATCAATGAAAAGTTTCACGATCTCGGAGAATTGCCACTGAGAAGGAATAGCAGGCATTTTCAGCTTCATGAGAGGTACTCGACCAATGCATCGACTATCACCAGTTGGCAGACAAATGCCAACGAAAATCCTCAGAGATTTGTTTGTGAATCAGCTGAATTCACCTGTTTGCCATCCAGGATTGTGAAAGCAGTGATCCTCGCGAACACACAATCGCTCCTTGGATCAAGCCAAGACCGGGTGGGCTCAACTAGCTCCCAAGAAACCAGCCATAACTGTGCAATCCGATCCCAAGCAGATTCACGCCGATATAACAGATGCCAATCACAGCAAGACCGACGACTGCCACGAGAGCAGGACGCCGCCCCTGCCAACCTCGACTGAGTCTTGTATGTAAATAGGCGGCATATACCAACCAACAAATTAAGGCCCAAGTCTCCTTCGGATCCCAGCTCCAGTAACTACCCCAGGCTTCATTGGCCCACACCGCGCCGCTGATGATGCCGACGGTGAGTAGCAGAAACCCGACGGTGATTGTGCGATAACTCAGGCTGTCGAGTTGCTCATTGGTGGTGAGCTGAACTGAACGCAACTCCAGAACACCGTTGTCCGCAACAGCAGCAGCCTGACGGAATCCACCACTCCCGATCGAACTGCTGCGTAATTCCAGGGCCTCGCCGCGGTCGGTGATCAACACCGCAAACGACAACAGAGATCCAACCAGCAAGGCTGCGTAGCTGACCATGATCACGCTGACATGCATCACCAGCCAGCTCGAGCGGAGGGCCGGCACCAATGGCGCTGACGACTGAAGCTGATCTGGCAAAGCGAAGCTGGCAAAAGCAACACAACCCAGTCCCATTGGCGTTGCTGCCGCCGGAACGATCGGTGATGGCCAGCTGCGCTCAACCAATAGCTGGGTCAATGTGCAGGCCCAGGCCAGGAAACAGAGAGACTCGTAGAGATTGCTGATCGGGAAATGGCCGGACTGCCACCAGCGCAACACAAGCTGGGCCGTGAGCAGGAGATTCGCAATCGCGACCAGCATCCTCACGCTCGTTGAAGAGGTCTGGCTTGAGGCGGCCCAGAAGGACACCGGCAGCGCCAGCAGCAACAGAACAAAGGCCGCGAACCCGAGGGTGGTAACCGCGTCGAATGGAGCAGCGAGCAAACGATGGAAACCTGCTGACGTAATTCTGACGGGCTAGCTCAACGGCTGGCCTGACGCAGTAACAGTCCTCCAGCTCCAAGCGAGATCAGAACCGGCAGCCAGGCAGCTGCCAGAGGGGGAAGCGTTCCTTTCACCCCAAGGGAACTGAAACTGAAACTGATCACGTAGTAGACGACGATGATGCCCAGAGTCAGAACAAACGCGAAGCTGCGACTGGTGCGATAACTCGGTTGTGCACCGAGCGTTGCACCAAACAAACCGAAGACGATGCATGCCATCGGGAACGTGAATTTTTCCTGGATCCGCACACGAATCTTGCGGGCATCCTTGTTGTTGCCGGACTCCACATACAAACGCTCCGCCTGCATGGCCTCGGCCACGGTCATGTTGACGGCATCCTTCTGAATCCTGGCCAGGCGCAAGGGGCCAGACCCAAGCGGATACACATAGCGGTCAAAGTCAGCCTGGGAGGAACTACCACTGCTGTTCAGAGTCAGGATCTGGCCGTCAAGAAAATCCCACGACGCCTGCTGCTGATTCCAGATGGCCTTCTTCGCCACCAGCATCTGGGTGAATCCAACCCGCGAAAAATCCAGAACTGTCACGTCCTGCATCTCACCGTCTCGGAAGCGTCGGGCAAAGAACAGCTGGGTCAGCCCCCGCTCTGAAGAGGCGTCATCAGCAGCACCCGTTCGCGGTCCGAAGCGTGGATAGATGATGTCCTGTCCCTTCTCAGTTGCCAGGGAGCGACCGAGCGCCCGTTGCAGGGTGACCTCAGCAAACCTGTTGCTGCCAGGCACCACCACGTCGTTGAGCACGAAGGTGATACCCGTCATCAGCAAAGCAACCACCATGGCGGGAGCGATCATCCGCGCCGTTGTCACCCCAAGGCTTCTGAGGGCCGTGAGTTCGCTGTTGGCTGAGAGGCGCGTGTAAACGAAGAGTGATGCCATCAGCGTTCCCATCGGAACAGAAAACGCCAGCCAACGCGGCATGCTGAACAGAAGAACCTGGGCAGCAATGGTGATCGGCAGGTTCTTGTCCACCATCTGGCGCACCAGCTCGAACATCACACCGCCTGTCAGCAGCAGCAGGGTGAACAAGGCCACAAAGAACAACAGCGGCCCGAGCAGCTCGATCAACAACCATCGGTCCAGCAGGCTGACTCGCCGCCATGGACTACGACGCAACAACTGATTCACAGCTGAAAGTCCTCCCCGAGGTAGTAACGGCGCACCTGTGGATCGGCGGCGACCTGATCCGACCGACCCGACGACAGGATCGCCCCGTCGTTGAGGATGTAAGCCCGGTTCGTAATGGCCAGCGTTTCACGCACGTTGTGGTCGGTGATCAGGATCCCCATGCCACGACCACGCAGGGATTGGATCAGCGACTGCAGATCCGCCACGGCCAAAGGGTCAACACCAGCGAAGGGTTCATCCAGCAGGAGATAACTGGGACCATCCACACCAACAGCTAGTGCACGGGCCACCTCACAACGACGGCGTTCACCACCGGAGAGTTGAAATCCGCGGCGGTCAATGAACGCTGTGAGGTGAAAGTCTTCAATCAACTGATCACGACGATCCCGCCGCTGTGCAGGCGTCAGATCGGTTTGTTCGAGGGCAACGGCCAGGTTCTGACGAACCGTGAGCTGGCGAAACACACTTGGTTCCTGCGGGAGATAACCGATCCCCAGCCGGGCTCGATGGGGCATGGACAACGTCGCCACCTCGCGTCCGTCCAGATTGATCTGACCGTGATCCGGCCGCAGCAATCCGATCACAAGATTGAATGTGGTTGTTTTGCCTGCACCATTTGGACCAAGCAGGCCAACAACCTCACCTGGAGAGAGCGTCAGGGAAACGCTTTTCACCAGTTGCCTCCCACCAAGACTGATGGAGACCTGTTCCAGGGAAAGGCTCATGGAAGCAGCTGTTCCGGCTTCGATTCCGATGACTTGAGCGTCCAGCGACTGAAGACCTGATCACCTTCCAGTGGTGTTGCAATGGCGCGTTCCTCGTCCAGCAAATAGGTGACGCGGTCAGCTCTCAGCAGATTGCCGTCCGTCTGAACCACATCAACATCGCCGCTCAGAACGATCCTGGACTCCTTGGTGAAGTACTGCGCCTGACGACTGGTGGCCACTACACCACGTTGATCATGAACCAGTCGCACGTTGCCGCTCGCCGTGATCACGCCCGTAACGCTGTCGGCGGCCTGCTGATCGGATTCGATGGTGATCAATCCTTGATCCGCCGGTTCCTCAGCAGTGGCAAGGCTTGAACCAAGCAGCAGTGCAGCGCTGACGGTGAACAGACAGGTGAGGGCACGGATTCTGCTCAGCACGGTCGCAACCACGGAGGCGAAGTACTCCAGACCCTGGGACCATACCCCTCTCTCAACGCAGGCGTTGCAGTTGAGGGACAGTGCATGACTCGGGGTCAGCTTCCTGCTGAAGCCGTTGCAGACGTTGTTCGACGACGACGCACAGAGCTTCAAGATCAAGGCCGAGATCAGGTGTCCCCGGCCTCCTCAGGCGACCCAGGGCTTCGCCGAAGAGGATCGTGGCGCCACGCCGGTTGCCACGCTGCAGATGCAACTGCGCCACGGCAACCTGAAGGATTCCCTGAAGTGAACGGCGCTCCGGATCGGCAGTTTCATGCCAGATCTCCTCGAAGACATCGTGGGCGGCATACCACTCCTGGGTGTTGAAGAGATCAACCGCCTGGCCAAAGCGCGGATCCGCCTCAGGCATCAGCGTTTGGCCTTCGCCGGCTTTTTGCCGGGAAGCTTGCGCAGGCGGATCGACTCCGGCGTGACCTCGAGCATCTCATCGGGTCCGATGTACTCCAGGGCCCGCTCCAGGGTCATCTGAATCGGTGCCTGCAGCGTGTCGAGTTCATCAGCACCGGCGGAGCGCATGTTGGTGAGCTGCTTCGTCTTGCAGACGTTGATCTCCAGATCCTGAGGGCGGTTGTATTCACCGATGATCATTCCCTTGTAGACCTTGGTGCCGGGGCTGATGAAGAACTGGCCTCGGTCCTCGGCGTTCTTGAGGGCATAGAAAGTCGCTGTGCCTTCCTCGAAGGCGATCAGAACGCCATTGCGACGGGTGTCGAAATCGCCGGTCATCGGGCGATATTCAAAGAAGGAGTGGCTCATGATTCCTTCGCCGCGGGTGGCTCGGATGAATTCACCCCGGAAACCGATCAGGCCGCGGGACGGAACGATGAACTCCAGCTGGGTGCGCCCGTCGGCAGTGGTCTCCATGTTCTGCATTTCGCCCTTGCGAGTGCCCAGTTTCTCGATGCAGCTGCCGACCGCTGCCTCTGGAACATCCATCACCAGCGTTTCGACAGGCTCACAGGGGGTGCCATCGATGGTGCGGAAGATCACCTGAGGCTGAGAGACCTGAAACTCATACCCCTCGCGGCGCATGGTCTCGATCAGGATGCCCAGATGCAGTTCACCGCGACCACTCACTGCGAAACGGTCCGGTGAATCCGTGTCCTCGACACGCAGGGCGACATTGGTCATCAACTCACGCTGCAAGCGATCACGCACCTGACGGCTGGTGACGAACTTGCCCTCCTTGCCTGCAAACGGGGAATCGTTGACGACGAACGTCATCTGCAGGGTTGGCTCATCCACCTTGATCAGGGGAAGTGCCGTGGGTTCATCCGGGCAGGCAATCGTTTCCCCGATGTTGACGTCATCAAAACCAGCCATGGCCACAAGGTCCCCGGCGAAGGCCTCGTTGATCTCGATGCGCTGCAGACCTTCAAAACCGAGCAGTTTGCTGATCCGTCCCCTTTTGATGGAGCCGTCGTCCTTGATCAGCGAGGCGCGCTGCCCTTGCTTGATCACGCCGTTGTGCACCCGCCCAATGATGATGCGGCCGAGGAAGTCCGAGTAATCGAGGGTGGTGATCTGAAGCTGCAACGGCTTTTCGGGATCACCAACCGGAGGCGGTACGTGGCGCAGAATCGCGTCAAACAGCGGCCGCATGTTGTCGCTATCGGTCTTCATGTCGGGCTTGGCGAATCCACCAAGGCCGCTACCGAAGAGATAAGGGAAATCGCACTGATCATCATCAGCACCAAGCTCGATGAACAGGTCCAGCACCTTGTCCACGGCTGTTTCCGGATCAACGCGAGCGCGGTCGATCTTGTTGACGAAAACGATCGGGCGAAGTCCCTGCTCAAGAGCCTTTTTGAGCACAAAACGGGTTTGGGGCATCGGCCCCTCATTGGCGTCCACGATCAGCAGACAGCCGTCCACCATGCCCAGGACCCGCTCCACCTCACCGCCGAAATCGGCGTGGCCTGGGGTATCAACAATGTTGATGCGGGTGTCGTTGTAAGTGACCGCCGTGTTCTTCGACAGGATGGTGATGCCCCGCTCACGCTCCAGGTCGTTGGAGTCCATCACGCAGGTGGGCACCGCTTCGTTATCGCGGAAGATCCCCGATTGCGTCAGCAACGCGTCGACCAGGGTCGTCTTGCCGTGGTCGACGTGGGCGATGATCGCGATATTGCGAATCGCCTTTTGCTGGGCGCTCATACGGGCAGACCGTCAGGAATTGTGAAGAACGCCCAAAGGCGCAGTGCGAAAGGATATCTCAAAATGAGATTCGACTGGTTCGTTCCGGACCCTTTACGCGCAGGCTGCCGCGGGTCACACCCAGTTGGTGATGAACCCGCTCCTGTCTCCAAACCTCCTGTGATCGCAGGCGTCCGTCCAAGGCGTCGGAGTAAAGATGCAACCGTCGTTGTGTCTCATCAGCCGTCTCATCCAGCAGTTCGACCCTCAGATGGCGGACACCGGCCCGCAGCAGGGCTGGAAGTCCCTCCACTCCGGTTTGAGCGGTGCCGTTGAACAACGTGTTACGGCATCCGAGGTCTGCACGCAGGGGATGCTCAACACCGCTGCGGTCACGCAGGGACACCGAATGACTTTCACAGGGCCTGCCGCAGTCGGTGTGGTCGTGTCCATCAGAAAGGAAAGCGCAGAACAGGCAGTGCTCCATATGAAACAGAGGCATGTGCTGGTGAAGCGTCACTTCAAGAAGCGCGGGATCCACCGCCGCGGCCAGGTCGAGCAACTGCTGCAGATTGAGGTCGTAACTCGCGGTCAGTCGCAGTAATCCCCAGTGATGGCGGTACCACTGCAGGGAGAGTGGATTCGCCGTGTTCAGGGAGAAATCACCAACGCAGGGAGCCAACGGCGTTAGTGCCTCCAGCTGATCGGCATTGCGCACGAGATAACCATCGGGCCGCGCCCGGATCAATGGCTCGAGTGTCCAGCGTTCGTTGGGCCGCGTGATCCGGGCACCTGCCAGCCAGATCCCGCCAGGCCATTGATCACGGCCAAGGGCCACCGCCTCCCGAAGCTCACGGGGCTGCTCGAGATCCACAACGACCGATTCGATCGGCACAGCTCTGCGCGGCAATGCGATCAGAGCCTTCAGCTGATCCAGGCTTCTGGCCAGCACAACCAGCCCTGGAGAGGTCTTCAGCGGCTCGGCAGGCTGGGGCAACAGCGCCTGGATGATCCCTTTCCGATCGGGAGCTGACGCTGGGGATTCCGTCGTGGCTGGATCTGAATGGTGCGTCGCACCCTCAAGCCTCTGCAGCAGGTCCCGCCGCATCCTGTTGAGCTCCGCCACCGGAAGAAACAGCTGATCCTCCAGATCCACATCCAGAGAACCAAGACACCAGCCACTGCCTCCAAGGCGCCCCAGCTGGGTCGCCAGACGATCGCGATCGAGGGGCCTTTGTGATGCGGCCTGCAACGGGATCTCGCTGTGAACCTGGATTGCAAAGTCCGGGCAGGAAAGCTGCAGTAACTGACCAGGCCGTCCGCTCACAACAAGATTGAGCTGCTGATCGACCATGGGCGTCAGCCGTCTCGCGGCCTGCTGCCACTGGCGGTCCCATTCCGGGTCGTTGGTCAGCCAGACGGATGCACCGGCTGGAATCCCACTGGTCTTGATCCGGCCGGGGCCAAGCCGCAGCCGCAGCCGCTCACCACCAAGTTTCTCCACAGCCATGATCCGGCCACCGACCTCCTCGGGTGGCTGCAGTGGATCGTCGGACAGGCGCTCCAACACAAGCCCCTGACCTGGACGGAGGAGATCGCGACTGCGGATCTGAAGCCAGCCTGCTCGATCGGTCTGCAGGAGCTGTCCCACCAGGGGACCGCGCTTCTTGCTCCAGCGACCATGCACGAGAGATCGATGGTTGATGCCCTCCAACCAGCCAGTCGACAAGCCGCGGGAAAAGGCAAGCTCCAGCTGGCGACGGGTGTCATCGGGGCAGGCTTCCGAGCTGGCATCCAACCGTTTGCGGTAGGCATCGGTGACCGCAGCGACATAACGGGCATCCTTCAACCGGCCCTCGATTTTGAGACTGGCAATCCCGATACGTTGCAGCTGGGGCAGCAGCTCCCAGGCGGCCAGATCCTGTGGCGAAAGCAGATAGCGCTGATCGTCAAGGGAGCGGGCAACCCCATCAACGATCAGTTCATAGGGAAGCCGACAGGCCTGGGCACACTCTCCCCGGTTGGCACTGCGCTGACCCAGCGATTCACTGGTGAGGCACTGACCGGAGTAGGCGACACAGAGGGCGCCATGCACGAACACCTCGAGAGGCATTGCCAGATGGCGTTGGTGCAACTGCTGTTGCAACCTCTCCAGATCCTGCAGCGCCAGTTCGCGTGCGAGGACGACGCGCTGACACCCCAGTGCCGCGGCCTGGGCCACACCTGCGGCACTGGTGATCGACATCTGGGTCGACCCGTGCAGTGCAAGAGACGGCACCAACGTCCTGGCCAGGCTGCAGAGTCCAACGTCCTGAACAATCAAGGCATCCACCCCGGCCCGTTCAGCGGCGATCAACAGATCGGCGGCCCGCTCCAGCTCATCGCTGAACACCAGGACATTGAAGGTCAGAAAACCGCGAACCTCTCGGCTGTGGAGCCAATCCATCAGCTCGGGCAGATCCTCGATCCGGAAATTTTCAGCCCGCTGACGGGCGTTGAAGGCCTGAACCCCGAAATAGACCGCATCCGCCCCGGCTGCAACAGCAGCACGCATCGCCTGCCAATCGCCGGCGGGAGCCAGCAGCTCCGGACGCATCAGGAGGATCGCTGAGCGAGACGACGGGCCGGCTCAAACAGACGCAGGGCGGCTGCCGTCCCCTCGTAGCGCCAGTGCCAGGGTTCGTGATTCACCCCCTGAGAATTTCCGACTGGAAAGGAAAGGATGAAGTGGTAGCGGGGGGCGTGATCCTGCAACCAGCGGAAGGCCCTGGTTTGCTCAAAATCCGGGGAAAGATAGGTCTCAGGAGCCTCTCCATCACCGAGGTCAACGGCATAGCCCGTGCTGTGTTCCGAGTAGCCGGGCGGCGCTGACACCCTCGCCCGTTCTTCAGCCGTTTGATTGCGTTCCGATGCCACATCAAAAAAGATTTCTTCCTGAAGATTGATGGAGCGGTAACCACTCAGAAGCCTCAGGTCGACGCCATCAGAAGCCGCCGCCTGTCGCATGGCCTCAAAGGCATCGGCTGCATCGGCATGCAGTTCGATTCCCGGTTGAACGACGATCAAGGACGATCCCGTGGCTTCTGAATAAGGAAAGTGTCCGAGTAGGCGGCCATCGGCATCCGGTCTTTCCCGGAACCCCTCAATCTCTTCCAGCTCAGGAGGATTGAGTCGTGCCAACAGCTGAGGGCCGAACAACACAGCTCCCACACTTCCGCCACAGACGACAACGCAGGCGAGAAACAGCCCGAATCCTGCACCCGAACGGCGTGGTGCCGGCGTGGACCGGCGGGCAACAGGGATGTCGTCCCTGATGGAGCGGCGAGCAGAGGCTGCCCTGACCACGGGGCTGATGCGTGTTGTTTCGATCGTAAGGGCGGGTGCCAGTGGGGCCATGCAATTCAGGACCGCAGTGGTAGTTTCAAAAAACAGTCCAGCGGAGATGGCTGAGATGTTGCGTGTTGCAGTGATCGGCGGTGGTCCGAGTGGATCCTGTGCAGCCGAGGTGCTCGCCAAAGCTGGAATTCAAACCTGGTTGTTTGAACGCAAGCTGGATAACGCCAAGCCATGTGGAGGAGCGATTCCGCTCTGCATGGTCGAAGAATTCGACCTGCCGGACGAGATCATCGACCGCAAGGTCCGCAACATGAAGATGATCTCCCCCTCCAACCGCGAGGTGGACATTCGTCTGGATCCGCTCGGCTACGACGACAACGCCTTCATCGGCATGTGTCGCCGCGAAGTGTTCGACGCCTTTCTGCGCAACCGGGCCGCCGATCTCGGCACAACACTTGTGAATGGCCTTGTTCAGAAGATCGACACCGGCGTGAACCGTCAGGGGCCTTACACCCTGCATTACGCCGATTACAGCGGCGGTGGTCCCACCGGGGAACAGAAAACTCTCGATGTGGATCTGATCATCGGAGCCGACGGTGCCAACTCCCGTGTCGCCAAGGCCATGGATGCAGGCGATTACAACGTCGCCATCGCCTTCCAGGAACGAATCAAGCTCCCCGCAGAGGAGATGACCTACTACGAAGATCTGGCTGAGATGTATGTCGGCACCGACGTCTCTCCTGACTTCTACGCCTGGGTCTTTCCCAAGTACGACCATGTCGCTGTCGGGACCGGCACGATGCAGCAGAACCAGAGCCTGATCAAAGGTCTGCAGAAGGGAATTCGGGAAAGGGCCAACAAACGCCTGTTCAAAGGAGAAGTGATCAAGGTTGAGGCTCACCCCATCCCAGAACATCCGCGTCCACGGCGTGTCGTTGGCCGGATGGCCCTCGTTGGCGATGCCGCTGGCTATGTCACCAAGAGTTCCGGGGAGGGGATCTACTTCGCAGCCAAGAGCGGCCGCATGTGCGCCGAAGCCATCGTGGAGATCTCAAAGAATGGCTCCCTGATCCCCACCGAGAAACAGATCAAATCCACGTATCTCAAGCGCTGGGATCGCAAGTACGGTGCGACCTACGCAGTGCTCGACATTCTTCAGAGAATTTTCTACCGCAACGATGCGGCCAGGGAAGCCTTCGTCGAAATGTGCGACGACAAGGACGTACAGAGACTGACCTTCGACAGCTACCTCTACAAACGGGTGGTGATGATGAATCCCTGGCAGCAGATCAAACTGACCCTGCGAACCCTGGGAAGCCTGCTCAGGGGCGAAGCCCTGGCACCGTCGAACTACAGCCCTGTGCCATCAGCGGTGGGGCGTTCCGATGGAGATTTCCTGGCAGATGAAGCTGCCCAGGCCGTCAAGGCCCAGGCAAAAGGAAAGACAACAGCTGACGAAGGAAAGACAACAGCCGACGTCAGTTAGATCGCGACCACTGATCAGGTCGCGATCACTGGATCGCGATCATTGCTGGCGTTGCTCGATCGCCTTGCCAACGCCTTCCTTGATGCGTTCGACGCCTTCCTGCAACGTCTTGCCGGGGGCCGTCTCTTTTTTGGTGGTCGACCAGACGTTGACGGCATAGATGGCCGCCCCCGCGACGATCAGCGCTGCCAGAACCAGTCCGATGCCGTTACCTCCCTGGCGAATCACCACGGGCTGCTGCTGAACAGGCTGCTGTTGTTGGTTCGACTCGTCGGCCATAACTGTGTTGGTTGATGCCATCTTTCGTTAGCGGTCGGCAGCTCATTTGCCAACGGATCTGATCGGACGCTCAGGCCTGAATCAGCTCGAACTGAGCCAGAACCGAGGCCTGGTTGCGCAGAACCGCCAACAGATTCAGCCGATTCCGACGTAACGCCACGTCCTCGGCCATCACCATCACGCTCTGGTCTCCGTCGAAAAACGCCTCGAGCGCTGGAGTGGCCTGAACGAGGGCATCAGCCAGGGCGGCGTAGGAGCGTGAGACCGCCAGCGGCTGCAAGCGCTGAACCACATCGGCCATGCCTTGCTCACTGGGAGATTCGAACAAAGCCGAATCGACCACACCGTCAGCGGCAAGCTGATCGTCGCCAAGGTCCCCTTTCTCCGCCAATCGCGATGCCCGCTGCACCACAGCCTGGACCGCTGTCAGGCGCCCATCGTCCCGAAGGGCCTGGAGACGTTTGATCCGGTCCTGCACATCGATCGGGTCCCCGAGCAGGCGTTGATCGGCCACAGCCGCCCCAGCAACCGCCTGGACCAGATCAGGGGAATGCCCGTCCTCTTCAAGCTGAGAGACGATCCGCTGACGCAGCAGCAGGGACAGATCTTTTCGCAGCGCATCGGGGTTGACGTCAAAGGCCGGGAAAAGCTCAGCCCAGCTGGCGGCGGCCTGTTGCAACAAGGCCAGAAGATTCAGTCGCCAGCCTCTCTCCCAGAGGATCAGCAGCACACCGTTGCCGGCGCGACGCAGGGCATAGGGGTCGGAAGAACCACTGGGTCGTTCTCCTTTGGCATAGATGCTCAGCAGCAATTCCAGGCGCTCCGCGAGAGCCACCACGGCGCCCGCGTCCGTACCGGGGAGGGCATCACCCGCCCCTCTGGGCAGATAGTGCTCCACAACCGCCAGGGACACCGCACGGGATTCCCCCTCCTCCAGAAGATATTTACCGCCCATCAATCCCTGCAGCTCAGGGAATTCACCCACCATCTGACTGACCAGATCGTGCTTGCACAGATGTGCGGCACGCAACGCAGCAGCAGCGGATTCCTCAGGGAGATTCAGCGTGTTCAGGAGTTGCTCGGCGAGCCTTTCAATCCGTTCACTTCTGTCCCGCAAGCTGCCAAGGCCTTCGGCGAAGGTGACCCGCGCCAGTGCTTCACGACGTTCCTCACTGGGCTGACGCCGATCCACCGCCAGAAAGAATTCTGCATCCGCCAGACGGGCCCCCAGCACGCGTTCATTTCCTCGGGTGATCTGATCAGCGGATGTCGACAGTCCATTGCCCACCAACAGGAACTCAGGGCGCAGCACCGCATCGGCCCTGAGCCTGAGCGGATCCGGCTCCACGGATGGCACATCCAGGGGGACATAGCGCTGATGGGCCTGCATCACGGTGCTGATCACCTCCGGCGGGAGCTGGAGAAAACGATCCGCGATGCGGCCACGCAGGACCTGGGGATCCTCAACAAGATCAACAAGCTCCTCAAACAAGGACTCTGGGCAGTTGGGGATGCCCTGAATCGCAGCGGCCTCGGTGTCGATGGCCGCGCGGATCGCCGTGGCGCGCTGTTGACGATCGACCACAACACCAGCGGACTTGAGGACGCTGCTGTACTGATCAGCATCCGCAACATTGAGAGGCGTCCCGCCGTAAAGACGGTGTCCCCGGGTGAAACGGTCGCTGCGAATCGCAGGATCTCCATCCGGCAAGTCCACGGGAATCAGATCACTGCCCTGCAAGGCCAGCAGCCAGCGGATCGGTCTGCTGAACCGTTGTGTTCCCGAGCCCCAACGCATGAAGCGTCTGCCCTGCAACGCACTGATCCAACGCGGGATCAGCTCCTGAAGCAGGGAAAGACTGGTCTGCCCCGGCGTCATCACCGTGGCAAACACGCAGGGCCCCTTCGGCGTCTCACGCACCTCCAATGCGGTTGGATCGACGCCACAGCGCTTGGCGAAACCAACGGCCGCCGGGCCTGGCTGCCCATCCTTGAACGCCTGCGCCAGTGGAGGGCCCTTGCGCTCTTCCGTGAGGTCAGCCTGGCGTTCCTGCAGCGACTCAACCTGCACGACAAGACGTCTTGGTGTGCCCGTGACCACAAGGCTGCTGTGGTCGAGACGGCTGTCCTTGAGATCGCGGAGGACAAGATCCTCCAGTTGCGACAAAGCCAGACGGGCGAAATCTGCCGGCAGTTCCTCGGTTCCAATCTCAAGAAGAAAGGTTGAAGTCACGCCATCAACAGAGCCGTTGGCGACTGTATTGGAAGCCGCTTAGCTAGTTTCAAAAGACACAACGACCGTTTCCGTGAGCACCGGACAGATTGAAGTCACTGCTATCGGCAAGGCTTCCTCTGTGGCGGACCTTGATGGTCCATCGCCGGCGACCGAATCCATCGAAACCGCCCTGTCCAAAGCCGAACGACGCAAGTTGTTGAGCGGGCACCTGAGGGAACCCCTGCTGACGGAGCTGAGCAACGATGAAATCCGTTTCAGTGAAGATGCCGTTCAACTGCTGAAGTTCCACGGCAGTTATCAGCAGAACCACCGCGAGCTGCGCAAGACCGACAAAGTGCGCTGCTGGCAGATGATGCTGCGTCTGCGCAATCCAGGCGGTCGCGTTCCAGCCCAGCTGTTCATTGCACTGGATGATCTCTCCAACGAGATCGGCGACGGAACGCTTCGAACAACAACGCGCCAGGCGTTTCAGATGCATGGCATCCCGAAGGCCCATCTCAAACATGTGATCGGGACGATTGTCGAAAACCTGGGGTCGACCCTGGCCGCCTGTGGAGACATCAATCGCAATGTGATGGCCCCTCCGGCACCGTTTGAAAAGGGTGGCTATCCCGTGGCGCGTCAGTTGGCCGATGAAATTGCCGACCTGCTCAGTCCCGAGGCGGCGGAAGGGTCCTATCTCGATCTCTGGGTGGATGGCGATCTCAGCTATCGCTTCAAACCAACACGACCCGTGCGCAAAGCCCGCCTGCGGCAAAACGATCAGGGTGTGTTCTCCAACAGCACTGCTGAACCGCTTTACGGAGACACCTACCTTCCACGCAAATTCAAGGTGGCCGTCACGGTGCCGGGGGACAACTCCGTTGACCTGTTGACCCAGGACATCGGCCTGGTGGTGTTCACGGATCCCTCCGGCGACCTGCGCGGATGCAACGTCTACGTCGGCGGTGGCATGGGACGCACCCACAACCAGGAGGACACTTTCGCCCGCCTCGCCGAACCACTGGGATACGTCGAAGCGGCAGAGCTGTTCGATCTTCTCCAGGCGATCATGGCGGTGCAGCGCGACTTCGGCGATCGGGAAGTGCGGAAGCACGCCAGGCTCAAGTACCTGATCCACAAGCAGGGCATGGCCTGGTTCAAGCAGACGCTCAAATCGGATTATTTCAAGGGAAAACTCAAGGGATTGCGCAACGAGCCCAAGGCCAAGTTGATGGACTACCTCGGCTGGCATCGCCAACGGGCCGGGCACTGGTTCGTGGGTCTCCCTTTGACCTGCGGACGTCTCCAGGGGGAGATGAAGGCAGGACTCCGTCGCATCGTCGAGACGTATCAACTTGAAATTCGTCTGACAGCCAATCAGGACCTGCTGCTCTGCAACATCGGCACAGCCCAGCGCGCCGGCATCCGTGAGGAACTTGCCTCCATCGGCTTCGAGGTTCCCGATGCACCAGCCCCCCTGACAAGGCACGCCATCGCCTGTCCGGCGTTACCAACCTGTGGATTGGCGATCACGGAAGCGGAACGCGTTCTCCCCTCCGTGCTGGGCCGCCTCGAGCAACAGCTTGAACGGTTGGACATCGACAAGTCAGTCCTGATCAGGATGACGGGCTGCCCCAACGGCTGTGCCCGGCCGTACATGGCCGAAATTGGCCTGGTTGGCAGCGGCGTTAATCAGTATCAGCTCTGGCTCGGTGGCACCCCCAACCTTCAACGTCTGGCGCAACCGTTCCTCCAGCGCATGCCCCTCGACGATCTCGAGAAAACGCTTGAACCGCTGCTGATCAGCTGGAAGCAGGCCGGCGGCCGCCGCAGCCTCGGCGACCATGTGCACAAGCTTGGGGATCAGGCGGTGTCCGAGCTGCTGGGAGCACCGGCGTAAAACGCCCGTTCAGCTCCGCTCCGCCAGGCCCAGAGCTGATCGCCATGGCTGAAGTGCCACCACTCATTGGGGTGTTGTTCAAATCCTGCTGCGAACATCACCTGTTGAAGCAGCTCCCTGCGTTGGTGCCAGACAGCCTGCTCCGACTCGGGCCATTGCTTTGCTGCATCGCCGTAGTGATCGGGATGGGAGATCTCACCAATCGCGTCAATCGCACCACCCATGTCGAGAGGTTGGTCGGGATTGCAGCTGGCCAGGGTCAGATCCACCGCAGCACCGGTGCTGTGGGGTGGGGGCATGGTCGGATCTGAACTGGGGGGAGCCCAGAATCGCCCCACGTCGTCCACCACGGCCTCCACCGCTGCCGCCTGAGCAGGATCCCCCTGGTTCAGACCACGACGCTCACACTCCTCGCCAATGGCGTAGGCGACCATGTAGCGCTGAACCGCGATCGGCCGCCAGGCATCAAAAATCGCCAGCTGCAGGTCGGGTTGTTGTTGCTGAAGCAGCTGCTGAGCCATCAGAAGCCGCTTGATGACGCCGCTGCGCAGCCGGAAGGGGTCGGACCCCGGTCCATAGGGAGCACCAGCTTCGACATAGGGGTGGGGCTGCAGCCTCAGCAAGGGAGGAGGCAGTGGTTGCAGTGGCTCCCGACAGTCCACGATCGGCCGGTCGTTCCAGGGTCTCACTGACAGGAGGCAACGACCCGATCTTTCCACATCCACGCCGTGGACGCCCCCGATCGTTGAACCAGGTTCAATTCAGTGGCGCGGCACCACTGAGCCGTTGCTGCTGGAGATCGAGCAGGCGAGCCAGCAACGGGTGATCATCCAGCCCGGGATCCTGTTTCAGGATCGACTGAGCACCGGCCCGTGCGTCCTCCAGCACGGCGGCATCATCAGCCAGGCTGGCCAGGGCCAGATCAGGCAGCCCCGATTGGCGGGTCCCCAGAACCTGTCCGGGCCCCCGCAGCCGCAGATCCATCTCGGCGATTTCGAAGCCATCGGTGGATCGCACCAGTACATCGAGGCGTTGTCGGGCCTGCGCATTGGAACTGCCGTTGATCAGAACGCAGTGGGACGCAGCGGCCCCACGGCCAACCCGACCTCTCAGCTGATGGAGCTGTGCCAACCCGAAGCGATCGGCATGGTCGATCACCATCACGCTCGCTTCCGGTACATCCACACCCACTTCAACCACCGTGGTGGCCACCAGAACCTGGCTGCTGCCACTTGCGAAGTCCCTCAGCACCGTCTGCTTTTCAGCACTGCTGAGTCGGCCATGGAGCAGTCCGACCTTCAGGTCTGGAAACACCTCAGAGACCAGTTCGGCATGGACATCGACGGCGGATCGCAGCTCGAGCTTTTCGGATTCCTCCACCAGGGGCAACACGACATAGGCGCGCTGCCCCTTGTTCACTTCAGAGCGGATCAACTCAAAGGCCTTCTCGCGGCGAGCTGACCCGAGCATGGTGGTGCGGATCGGGGTCCGACCTGGCGGAAGCTCATCGATCTGACTGACGTCCAGATCGCCATGCACTGACAACGCCAGCGTCCTGGGGATGGGTGTCGCCGTCATCGTCAGCAGATGGGGCTGGAGCCCCTTGTTCAGCAGCCGGTCCCGTTGATGCACCCCGAAGCGATGCTGTTCGTCGACCACCACCAGCCCCAGACGGGAAAACACAACGGGGTCCTCAAGCAGGGCATGGGTGCCAACGAGAACCTTGAGAGATCCATTCGCGAGATCATCGAGGAGCTGTCGTCGTCGCGGCCGCGGTGTTGAACCGGTCAACAGATCAACGGTGACGTTCAGC
>MDTB01203619.1_pt1 | contig 17885 bp, 18 predicted proteins | sample 811161 | NCBI WGS metagenome assembly MDTB01 (sample SAMN05326650, study PRJNA326480) | marine metagenome | isolation source: seawater | place: Mediterranean Sea | collected 2009
ACGCTTGGCGAGACCGGCGTCGAGATCGGCCTTCCACACACCGTCGGCCTTGTCGGGATGGAAGAAGGCGGGCAGCCAGCCGTCGGCGACCTCGGCGGTGAGCTCGACGTTCTTCGGGCCGAGCGAAGCGAGATAGATCGGGATGTCCTCGCGCACCGGATGGTTGATCAGCTTCAGTGGCTTGCCAAGCCCCGTGCCCTGATCCTGCGGAAGCGGGAGCTGGTAGTTCGGGCCGTCGTGCACGACGACCTCTCGCCGCCAGATCGCACGACAGATCTCCATGATTTCGCGCTGCCGGCCGAGGGGCTTGTCGTACTTCACGCCGTGGAACCCCTCGATGACCTGCGGGCCGGACGCACCGAGGCCGAGGATGAAGCGCCCGCTCGATACTGCGTCGAGCCCAGCAGCGGTCATGGCGATCGTGCTGGGGGTTCGGCCGTAGATGTTGAAGATGCCCGAACCGAGCTCCATGGTGTCGGTCTTCGCGGCGAGGTAGCCGAGGATCGACACGGCGTCGAAGCCGTAGAGTTCCGGCACCCAGCCGACATCGATGCCGGCCTTCTCCAGATCAGCGGCTTCGGCAGCGGCCAGCCGCGGGTCGCCGGAGTACGTGAGCATCATCGACAGCTTCATGGCGCAGAGCGTATGCGGGACACGGCACGAAGAGAAACTGGCAGTACGGATGCCAAAACCTCTACCCTCGCAGCATGACGACCTACGAGGACTGGAACGGCACGATCGGGCGAATCGTCGACGACTCGACACCGGACTGGCCCGAACCACCCCATCCCGGCGAAGACACCCCCAACGTCGTCGTCGTACTCTTCGACGATCTCGGCTTTTCGCAGCTCGGGTGTTACGGCTCATCGATCGACACGCCGAACATCGACGCCCTCGCCGCCGATGGCCTGCGCTACACGAACTTCCACGTGACACCGCTTTGCTCTCCCACTCGTGCGGCCCTCCTCACCGGCCGAAACCACCACACCGTCGGCATGCGAGGCGTGTCGAACATGAACAGCGGCTTCCCCAACCTCACCGGGCAGATCTCCGACCACGCCGCAACGATGGCCGAGGTTCTGCACGACGAGGGCTACTCGACGTTCGCCGTCGGCAAGTGGCATCTCGCCCCCATGGAGCAGTGCTCAGCGGCCGGCCCCTACGACCAGTGGCCACTGCAACGGGGCTTTGATCGCTTCTACGGCTTCCTCGACGGCGAGACCGACCAGTTCAGCCCGTCGCTAACCTACGACAACCACCACATCGATCCGCCGAAGAGCCCCGATGAGGGCTACCACGTCAGCGAGGACATCATCGACAAGGCGATCCAGTTCATGCACGACTCCGTGTCGGTGCGCCCCGATCGCCCGTTCTTCCTCTACACCGCCTTCGGTGCCACCCACGCGCCACACCAGGCGCCGCAGGCCTACCTCGACAAGTACCGCGGCGCGTTCGACCAAGGCTGGGACGACGTCCGCGCCGAATGGTTCGCCCGCCAGCAGGAGTTGGGCCTGCACATCGAAGGCACCCAACTCGCGCCCCGCAACCCCGGGGTCGAAGCGTGGGACGACATGCCCGAGGTGCACCAACGCCTCGCAGCCCGCCTCCAGGAAGCATTCGCCGCATTCCTCGAGCACACCGACGCCCAGGTTGGGCGCCTGATCGACTCACTGCGCAACCTCGGACAACTCGACAACACCATCGTGATGGTGTTGGCCGACAACGGCGCCTCCCAGGAAGGTGGCCCGTTCGGTGTCATGCATGAGATGAAGTTCTTCAACGGCATCCTCGAAACGCCGGAGCAGGCCATCGACCACCTCGACGAAATCGGTGGCCCGCACAGCCACACCAACTACCCGTGGGGATGGGCGCAAGCCGGCAACACGCCGTTCAAGTGGTACAAGCAGAACACGCATGAAGGTGGCGTGCATGTGCCGCTCGTCGTGCGCTGGCCCGAGGGCCTCGGTGATGTCGGCGGCGAACTCCGCCACCAGTTCCACCACGTCAATGACATCGCACCAACCATCTACGAGGCGTGCGGGGTTACACCCAAGGACACCTACGGAGGCCGCGAACAGATGCCGATCAGCGGCACCTCGCTCGGCTACACGTTCACCGGCACCGACGAGCCGAGCCGCAAGGAGGTCCAGTACTTCGAGATGGGCGGCCACCGGGGCATCTGGCTCGACGGCTGGAAAGCGGTCACCCGGCACGAAGCCGGCACCTCGTTCGACGACGACACGTGGGAGCTATACCACGTCGCAGTCGACCCATCGGAGTGCACCGATCTCGCCGCATCGAACCCCGTGAAGCTCGCCGAACTCATTGACCGGTGGTGGGAGGAGGCCGAACTCCACGGCGTGCTTCCCCTTGACGATCGCATGCTCCAACTCTTCGGTGCCCGCCACCGCGACCGATCCCCCCACCCGGCCAGCAGGCGCTATGTCTACCGGCCACCGATCGCACCCCTGCCGTCGCAGGCCGGTGCGTCGCTCGGCGGCCGTAGCTTCGACGCGATCGCCACCGTGCGTCGCGAAGCGGGGCAGGACGGCGTGCTCTTCGCGACCGGCACGGAGAATTCCGGCATCGCCTTCTTCGTGAAGGGCGATCACCTCGTATTCGACTACAACGCGTTCGACCGCCACACGATCATCCGTTCCGACGCGCCGATCCCCGACGATGCCACCACCCTGCATGCGCAGTTTCTCCGAGGGCCGAAGCGCAGCGCCGTGGTCACACTCACCGTCGACGGCGACATCGTCGGGTCGGGCGAGATCCCGTGGATGATGAGCACGATCTCCTCCGTCGGCATGTCGGTCGCGCTCGACACGGGATCGCCGGTGAGCCGAGAGTACGCCGCCCCATTCGCCTTCGAGGGCGACCTTCAGACGATGGAATTCCAGCTGATCAGCCGCCAAGACGCCGAAGCACGCAAGGCCGAGCTGGCAGCCGAGATGGGCCGCCAGTAGCGCTCAATCGAGCGGCACCAACTCGACCAACCTCTCCATCGAGTTGATCCATTCCTCGGCAGTGCGTCGCCACGGAGCAGCGCTTCGGCCCTTGGAGACGTAATGCGGATACACCTCCGCCAAGGTCAGAGCCGCCATGCGTTCGTCGTGAGAAAGCGCTGCCATGACCTCAACCTAGACCAGGCGTTGCGCAGCCCTTCCCTGATGGACCAACGTTGCTCATGAGCCTCGCTGAACTCGGACCCGATCTCGCCACCGCTGCAGAAGCCCTCGATGCCGACACGGTCGAGTTGCGGCGGGCGATCCACCACGACCCCGAGCTGGGTCTGCACCTCCCGGAGACGCAGACGAAGATCACCGAGGCGCTCACCGGCCTCGGGCTCGACATCGCCCTCGGCGAGTCGACCACGTCGGTCGTCGCCGACCTCGATTCGGGCAAGCCCGGCCCCACCGTGCTGCTGCGCGGCGATATGGATGCCCTCCCGCTGCAAGAGGACTACCCCTCGGACTTCAAGAGCAAGCACGACGGACGGATGCACGCCTGCGGGCACGACACCCACGTCGCCATGCTGGTCAGCGCCGCAAAACTTCTGGCCGACAGCAAGGACTCCTTCACCGGGAAGATCCGTTTCATGTTCCAACCCGGCGAGGAAGGCTTCCACGGCGCAAAGTTCATGATCGAGGAAGGCGTGCTCGACGGTGTCGACCGGGCGTTCGCGATCCATGCCTTCACCAACATGCCCTCGGGCATGATCACCACCAAAGACGGGGCGATCATGGCCTCAGCCGACCGATTCGAGATCACGATCCATGGCGAAGGTGGCCACGCCTCGGCACCTCACCAGTGCGCTGACCCGATCCCGGCCATGGCCTCGACCATCACCGGGCTGCACACAATGGTCGGTCGTTCCATCGAGGCAACCCAGTCCGGGCTCGTCACCGTCGCCCATGTCGAGGCGGGAACGACCAACAACATCATCCCCCATCAGGCCTGGATGGAAGGCACGATCCGCGCCCACGATGAGCACACCCGCGAGACCCTCCAGAACAACGTCAGCCGAGTCGCCGAGGGCAACGCCGCCGCCCATGGCTGCACCTGCACCACCAACGTCACGCCCGGCTACCCGGTGACGATCAATCACCCAGGCCAACAGGAACTCGTCGCCCAGGTCACCAACGAGATCATGGGCAGCGGCACGTTCGTTGCGATGCCCCGACCCGTGATGGGCGCCGAGGACTTCAGCTATGTACTCCAACACGTGCCAGGCTCAATGGCCTTCCTTGGCGTGTGCCCCCATGACGAACACTGGTCGACTGCGGCACCGAACCATTCGAACCTCATGCGAGTGAACGAGGACGCTATGCGCAACGGCGTGGCCCTCTATGCCGGGATGGCACTCGTCGGCTGAGCCTTACATCGTGAAGCGCAGGTTGCGGGCGGCCTTCTCGCCCCATTCGGGATCGCCCGTCCAGGAGATCCGGCCGCCGTCGATGCGTGCTTGCGGGTCGACTCGGCCACACGCCAGCATCACAAACGTCTCCGTGTCGGCGGTGAGGGTGAATGTTGGATCGTCGAGTGAATCGATGAGGCCGGCACGCCCGTCGACTGCGACATGAATCGTGCGAGGTGCGCCACCCGTGACCTCGACGGTCATCGACATCCCGTCCTCGAGGCCGATCTTCTTGCCGGCGATGTATCCCATTGACCGGTGGACTTCGTTCAGTGCCTGCTCAGCGGTCGGGCCACCATCGGGCAGCTCGACACCGAGCGGAACGGCGATGTCGCGGCTGTGAACCCACAGATCGAAGACGCGGATCTGCAGGAAGTTGCCGTACGCCTGCGGACCAACCGGTGTCATCGACGGTTCATCGACAACCGAAGGGTCGAGCGACTCGAGATCGGCGACGCGCGCGTCGGCGATGGCGGCGACCGCGGAGGCGAACTCGGCCGGCGACATCAACACCGCTTCCTCCATGAACCGGGCGGCGATGGCAAAGTCGAAAAGGTTTTCAGGGTCGGGCACCCACCCCGTGAGCGCTTTGTCGACCCCGATGGCGTGCGCAGCACATGCCCGGACATCCCAATCGGGACACAAAGATTGCGTGGCAAGTTGGTCGTCATTGAGGCCAGTGATCACCGACGCGAGTTCGTCGTAGGCGATGCGATGGGCGGCGGCGTAGTCAGCAAGCGACGTCATGGGCGACGACCGTAGCGGCCGACAGACCGGACTGCCGAGTAGCTCGCGACCTCATTTGTCAGCCAAACTGTCACTTATGAGTGACGCTGAACTTCAAAGGGTTGAAGCCGCCCTTGACACCCTCCTCGCCGACAACGACCCCTCGACCCAGAGCTACGAGGAGTTCCGAGGTTATCAGTTCGACCAGGGCCTCGCCTGGGTCATGTACCCCGAGGGCCACGGCGGCCTCGGCGTGCGACCCCAGTTGCAGAAGGTCGTCAACCAGCGCCTGCACGAGGCAGGAGCGCCCCCGATGGACGCGTCGATGTTCTTCATCGCTTTGGCGGGCCCGACGATCCTCACCCACGGCTCGGAAGAGGTGAAACAGCGCTTCCTTCGCCCGATGTTCACCGGCGAGGAGAAGTGGTGTCAGTTGTTCTCCGAACCCGGTGCCGGCTCCGACTTTGCCGGTCTCGGCACCAAGGCGATCAAGGACGGCGACGAATGGATCGTCAACGGCCAGAAGGTGTGGAACACCCTCGCCCACATCGCCGACTTCGGCATGCTCGTCACCCGCACCGATCCGAACGTGCCCAAGCACCGAGGCATGACCTATTTCGCCCTCGACATGAAGGCCCCGGGTGTTGATGTTCGCCCGCTGCGGCAGATCACCGGCGAGGCCGAGTTCAACGAGGTCTACATGACCGACGTGCGCGTACACGACGATTACCGCATCGGTGCCGAGGGCGAGGGCTGGCGCGCTGCGCTCACCACCCTGATGAACGAACGCACCGCGATCGGCGGCAGCGGTGGCGGATCCGGTGGCCCGAGGCGCGGCGGCGGCGCAATCGCTGGCCTCACCGCCATCTGGGAGAAAGCTCCCGAGTGGGTCCGCACGCCACAGAACCGCGACGACGTCATGAAGCTCTGGGTCAAGGCCGAGGCACTCCGCCTCACCAATATGCGGGCATCACAGGCCGCAAAGGCCGGCAATCCGGGCCCTGAAGGCTCCGTCGGCAAGTCGATGATGGCCACACTCAACCAGGCCATCTTCGAAAAGGCCGTCGACCTGCAGGGCATGGAAGGTCAGATCGAGTTCGACTACACCTTCCGTCGCCCCGGCGAAGTCGACCTCACCGGCTCCGGTGCCGGTGTCGGCTACGCCTTCCTGCGGGCTCGGGCCAACTCGATCGAGGGCGGCACCACCGAGGTGATGAAGAACATCCTCGGTGAGCAGGTGCTTGGTCTTCCAGGTGAGCCTCGGGTCGACAAGGAGATCCCCTGGATCGAGGTCCCTCGGGGATAGAACCTTCGCCGCATCGCTGCGCCACAATGGAACCGTGACCGAACTAGCCCTCCACGGAACCTGCGAGCTCGGCTGGGAGGGCGTACGCGACGCGTTCGTCACCAACTTCGAGCACGACCTCGAACTCGGTGCGTCCGTCCACGTCACAGTCGCCGGTACCCCGATGGTCGACCTCTGGGCCGGCGACGCCCGTCCCGACGGGACACCGTGGGCTGCGGACACGATCGTCAACGTCTACTCGACGACCAAGACGATGTGTGCGCTGTCGTTGATGATGCTGGTCGATCGCAAACTCGTGGATCCTGCCGCACCCGTCGCCACCTATTGGCCGGAGTTCGCCGCCAACGGCAAGGAGGCGGTGACGGTCGCCCAGATCATGGCCCATACCTCGGGCCTGTCCGGCTTCGAACCCGGTATCGAGACCGAGACCCTCTACGACTGGGACCGCTGCTGCGAGATCCTCGCCGCCATGGCGCCCTGGTGGGAGCCCGGCACGGCCTCGGGCTACCACTCCATCACCCACGGCTACCTCATGGGTGAGGTGGTGCGCCGCGTGGACGGTCGCAGCGTCGGCACCTTCTTTCGCGACGAGGTCGCCGGACCACTCAACGCCGACTTCCACATCGGCTTCGGTCCCGAGCACGACACCAGGTGCGGCGAACTCGTTCCCCCGCCCGACGGTCCGCCAGCTCCCGAGGGCGCCGATCCCGAGTCAGTTGCGATGAAGACATTCTCCAACCCCCCGCTCAACGGAACCGAGCCGCAGACCCGGGCCTGGCGGGCGGCAGAGATCCCCGCAGCCGGTGGCTTCGGCAATGCCCGTTCGGTCGGCCGGATCCACTCGGCTCTCGCCTGTGGTGGCACCGTCGACGGCATCACCTTGATGGCGCCCGAGACCGTGGCGCAGATCGCCGAGGAGCAGTGCGCCGGGCCCGATCTCGTGCTGGGCGACCTGCGCGAGGGTCTGCCGCTGCGCTTGGGCCTTGGCTTCGGGCTCCCGAGCGAGATGGTCCCGTTGCCGTCGCCCAACTCGTTCTACTGGGGCGGCTGGGGTGGCTCGCTCGCGATCATCGATCCCGACACCCAGATGACGTTCTCGTACGTGATGAACAAGATGGCGCCAAACCTCACCGACGACACCCGAGCCAACGGCATCGCTCTTGCGGCTTACATGGCGCTGATGAGCTGACACTCAGCCGTCGACGAGCCCGGTGATCAGGGGATAAAGCTGGCGCTTGATCGTCACCAGGTTGTCACCCGCCGTGCCGGTGAGCGGCGCGACACGGACCATGGCGGCCTCGGTGAGACCCTCGAGCGGCAGGGCCTCGTTGACGATGCCCGCTGCCGCGGCCTCAGGGCCGGCGTAGCGATGGCCGACGACGACCGCCTGTGACAGTTCGGGGGCAGCGACGCGCGAACGGGCGACGTTCATCAGGCCGGGCGGGAAGTTCATCGACAGGTGGACTTCGGGCAGATTCCAAAACCCACGGTCCTCCCGCATAACCGCCTGGTCGTGGGCGAGCACGACGAAGGCGCCGAGCCCGAACGCATGACCGGTGACCGCGGCGGCGGTCGGCACACCGAGGAGCATGAGCCGATGCACGAGCGCGAAGCACGAGTCGACATAGGCGACGACGTCGCCATTCTCGGCCGTGGCCATCCAGGGGGTGTCGAGACCGTTGGAGTAGTGCTTCGGCGCCGATGAGGTGGTGACCAGCGCCTTCGGCCCCGCGGCGGCCTCGACCTCGTCGAGCAGTTCGTTCATCGTCGCCACCCAGGCGACGGACGTCATGTTTTCGTCATCGCCAACGTCGATCACGAAAACGTCGTCGGTGCGGCTCATCGAAGGGATTCCCATGCGCACGATGGTAATGACCGTTCACAGCTCGTCAACGTGCGGGCTGTGGGTCCCGGTCGTACGCTGCCGCCCATGACCGCCATCGCTTTCGACGACATCGACGCCATCAATGCCCAAGCTTCCGAGGAATTCGGGGCGTGGGGCGACGAACTGGTCGTCACGCAGGAGATGATCAACCAGTTTGCAGACCTGACCGGCGATCACCAGTGGATTCACATCGACGTCGAGCGCTGCGAGAAGGAGAGCCCCTTCGGTGGCCCGATCGCCCACGGTTTCCTGACCCTAAGCCTGATGCCGAGCCTGATCTCGATGCCGGTCCAACTCGCCGGCATGAAGAACGTCGTGAACTTCGGCTCCGGCGGTCTGCAGTTCCGCCGACCGGTTCCGGCCGGGGCCACCCTGCACGCCCGCTCCCGCGTCGTGCGTGCCGAGAAGCACAAGCTCGGCACGCTGCTCACCTTCGAGTCGGCGATCCATGTGAAGGACAGCCCCAGGCCGTCGCTGACCTACCTGTCGATGATCCTCTTCCACGGCTGACGATGACCGGCGGGAACATCGCCGCCGAATTCCACGCCGCCGCGATCGACCGACTCGAGGCGCCGTTCCTTCTCGACGGCAAACGCTCCTGGACCTATGGCGAGTTCTTCGACCATGTCCGGGTCTTCGCGGCCGTCCTCATCGACTCAGGTGCGCAACCCGGCGATCGCGTGCTCGTGCAAGTGGAGAAATCGCCCGAAGCGGTCGCGCTCTACCTCGCGTGCCTTTGGGTAGGCGCGGTGCACGTGCCGCTCAATCCCGCGTTCACCGCCGACGAGCGCCGCTACTTCATCGAAGACGCCGAACCGGCGGTCATCGTCGTCGATCCGTCGATGGCCGAAGAACAGGCCTGGCTGACGCTCGACCCCGACGGCGGCGGAAGCCTCACTCGTCGCACGGTGGTCGCCCCGGTCACCGAACCGGTGGAACGGGGCGACGATGACCTCGCTGCAATCCTCTACACGTCAGGAACTACCGGCTGGCCCAAAGGCGCCACCCTCACCCACGAGGGACTTCGAGCCAACGCTCACGCCCTCCACGACACGTGGCACTTCACTCGCGACGATCACCTCATTCACGGGCTGCCGATCTTCCACGTCCACGGCCTCTTCGTGGCGCTGCACTGCGCGCTGCTGTCCGCCATTCCCATCACCTTCCTGCGTCACTTTGATGTCGATGCGGTGCTCGATGGGTTCGCCGAGGGCACCGTCTTCATGGGCGTGCCCACCCACTACGCCCGGCTCTGCGCGTCGCCTCGCCTCACCGCCGAGCGATGCGCATCGATGCGGCTGTTCACATGTGGGTCCGCGCCACTCACGGAACCGGCCTTCGCTGCGTTCACCGATCGCACCGGGCATCGGATCTGTGAGCGCTACGGAATGTCCGAAACGGGCATCACGACCTCGAACCCCTACGACGGTGACCGCATCGCCGGCACCGTCGGCTACGCCCTCCCTGGCGTCGAGGCCCGCATCGTCGACACCAACGGCGCTGAGGTCGCAGCCGGCGAGGTCGGTGTCGTTGCCATCCGAAGCCGTCAGGTCATGCGCGACTATTGGCGGCGGCCCGATGCGACGGCCGACGCGTGCACCGACGACGGCTGGTTCATCACCGGCGACATCGCCACCATGGCAACCGATGGTCGGATCACCCTGCAGGGTCGGGCGAGCGACATGATCATCAGCGGCGGCGAGAACATCTACCCCAAGGAGATCGAACTCGTCCTCGACGAAATCGACGGGGTCGTCGAGTCCGCCGTCATCGGCGTTCCCGACCCCGACTTCGGCGAACAGGTGGTGGCCGTGCTCGTCTGCGAGGGGGCACCGCTCGGCGATGCCGACGTCCGGCCTGCGCTGGACACCGCCCTGGCGCGGTTCAAACACCCGCGTCGGATCGAGGTGATCGACGCGCTCCCCCGTAACGCAATGGGCAAGGTCCAAAAAGGCGTGCTGCGGAAGCGCTATGCGTCGGCCGAGGCCGGCTGATTCCGCCGTGCGGGCACCTGCCGCACAATCGCGATGACCACGACGAGAGCAGCAAGGGGGCCAAGGAGGCGAAGGGTGCCACGCCCCACCGAGGACTCGTAGTCCTCGATCAGGTGGTCGGCCGATGCTGCCGCTTCCGTGAACGCACCCTCGACCCAGAGGTCCTGCATCCGCGCCAGTTGGGCGTCGGCATCGCGCCCGGCCATGCCGAGGGCCGAAAGCAGCCCCCGGTCGCCGGTATCGAGCCGCAACGCCTCAGCGACGTGGTCGAGCGCCTCCCGCTGCTCTTCGTATCGCTCCCGGGTGGCGTCCATCGAGGTGGAGGCCGTCTCGAAACGTTCCCGAACATGCGAGCCGATGTCGAGTTCGGCCGTCGCCGCTGACACAACCATCTCGTCGCGAGCCGCGACCAAGTCCGAGACCTCATCCTCGATCGCTGCGACATCGTCGAAGCGCCAGGTCGCCATCGCCTCACGGAGCAGCGGCGGCAGCGACCACGGTGCCGCTTGCGCCTCAAGTGCTCGGTATGCCGTCAGCCCCGCGGCACGGCGATCGAGTTCGGCCCGCTGGTCATCGTCGGCCGAGAGCCGCATGGCAGCGCTGGTCGACTCGATACCGCCGAGCAATTCGTACACATCGGTGAAGCGACGCCAGTCGATGACGTCAGCGACGAAAGTGTCGTCGATCCCGCCGTAGGCGGTCACCCCACCCTCGAGCGAGGTCAAAACCGTGGCGGTGATTTCAGCGTCGCTCACCGACGCCAGGGCGGTCATGGCGATGATCCAGCGCCCAAAGCGAGGCGACACCGCCACACCCTGGGACATCGAAACACGGTCGGCCAGGGCGGCGGCGTAATCGGTGCGAAGGGCGGGGTCGTCGAACGGCAGCGGATCGAGCCAGGCAATCGCAATCGCCCGCAACGCAACCGCCGGCGAGGCGTCGAGTGGCAGGACGAAGGCCCCCTCTTCGGCTCGACGGAGGTCGGCGCCGCCCGTGTAGCCCTGACGGAACTCAATCGCCTCGGGACGATCGATCGGCACCCAGCGCGCCAATTCCTCGACAAGGAGGCCGAGGTCGTCCCTCAACCAGTCGCTCGGGCCTTCGGGCGTTGCGACCGCCACGTCGATCGGCCCGTCGATCGACCGGCGCACGTACTGATCGGGCGCTTCAACGACGACTGGCAGGGCGACGTACTGTTCTGCGACCGAACGGCGCGCACGGAACTCGAGTCCGGTGTCCGTTGTCGTGAGGTCATAGCCATCGGCGACGACCACGTCGTAGTCAGCAGGAATCTTGACTATGAGTTCGGCCTGGGCTCCCCGGCCGACGGCATACGGCGCGATCGACACCACTCCCTCACCGACCCGATCGAACGCATCGGGATCGCCCGTCAGACCCCACGCCCGCCAACTCACCACCACATCGACCGGGGCCGAGTCGGGCGTCAACGGTTCAGCAAAGGGCACGAACCACTCGGCAAACCCAGCGCTGACCGGCACGCTCACGGCCGTGGTGGGCACGCCCCCGACTGACGCCGTCACATCGCGCACCGTGGGAGGGAAGATCTCGAAGAAACCGGCGAACGTCTCATCGCTCGTCGCATTCGAAAAGCGGTACGTGTGCTGAACGGTGAACGACGCCGATGCCGGATCAACGGTCACGGTCGTGACCGCCTCGGCAGCGACAAGCCCCGGACCACGCGACTCCGCCTCCTGTGCGCTCGCCGGGGCCGAACCGAGCGTCGACAACAAGAACGCGACGGCCATGACCCAACAAGTGAAGCGAGCAAAACGGCGGGGGTGCACGGCGTGTCACGGTACCGCTCCGATCGCTCTACGAGTTCGCGTGTTCTACGGTCTGGGCATGTCCCTCCCCGACTCCGGACTCAGCCACGACGAGGTGCTCGAACGACTCCGTTCGCTGCGCGGCGACGACGCACGCTGGCAGGACGGGCGTGCCTTCGGTCTCGTCTACGACGGCGGGCCTGAGGTGCACGCAATCGCCGAGGACGCCGCGGCGATGTATCTCCACGAGAACGCGCTCAACACCCTCGCCATCCCGTCACTCGGCCAGATCCAGCGAGAGGTGGTCGGCACGATGGCCGCCTTGCTCCATGGTGATGACGCCACCGGCTTCATGACCTCCGGCGGCACCGAATCGATCCTGATGGCCGTCAAGACCGCCCGCGAACGGGCCCGGGCCGAGCGGGGTATCGAGCGCGGCGAAATCGTCCTCACCGACACCGCCCACGCCGCCTTTCACAAAGCCGCCCACTACTTCGGGCTCGATGTCGTCCTTGTCCCGTGCGCCGATGACTACCGATGCGACGTCGACGCCACGGCCGACGCGATCACAGATCGCACCGTTCTCGTCGTCGGCTCCGCTCCCCAGTACCCCCATGGGGTGATCGACCCGATCGAGGATCTCGCCCGCATCGGGGCCGAGGCTTCCGCCAATGTCCACGTCGACGCCTGCATGGGTGGTTTTGTTCTCCCGTTCATGGAACGACTCGGCGAGGATCTCCCCCTCTGGGACTTCCGAGTTCCTGGCGTCACGACGATCAGCCTCGACGTGCACAAACTCGGATACGCGCCCAAAGGCGCGTCGATCATCCTCCACCACAGCAAGGCCTCGCGACGGTTTCAGACCTACACATTCGACGACTGGCGCGGCGGCTTCTACGCCTCACCGAGCATGCAAGGCACGAGATCGGGCGCACCGATGGCCGCCGCCTGGGCCGTCATGCACCGACTCGGCGTCGAGGGCTACGAGCAACTCACCCGAACGGCCATCGACACCGCCCGAAAGATTCAGGCCGGCGTTCGGTCGATCGACGGCATCACGATCGTCGGCGAACCTCAGGCGCAAATCCTGGCCATCCAGGTCGATGACGGCTGGGAAGCGCGACTCGACATCTTCGCCGTCAGTGAGGCGCTTGCGCGTCGTGGCTGGTACCTCGATAGGCAGAGCAATCCCGACGCCCTGCACGCCACCGTCAGCAACGGCAACGCGCCGGTCGTCGACGAATTCCTCACCGAACTCGCCGACGCCGTCGCGGAGACCATCGGAACCGCCACCGACGACCGCGACACTGCCTACGCCACGGTCGACTAGTGGACCTCAAGACCACCCGTTGGGACCCCGGCACCGACAAGGACGCCGGCATTGCGACCATCACCCTCAGCCGGCCCGAACGCCGCAACTCCTGGACCGGGCGTATGCACACCGAGTTGCAGCACCTCCTCCAGGTCGCCGAGGACGACCCTGACCTTCGTGTCGTGATCATCACCGGTGATCCCGAAGGCCAGACCTTCTGCCCGGGTGCCGACAGCAAAGCGCTCGAGAGTCATGTCAAACGGGGAGGCTATGACGCCGGCACCCCCGACGACATCGCCACCCCCGGCCATGGCATCGATCCGGCCTTCGACGCCGACTTCGCCGCCTTCTTCGGGCTTAACGTTGTCACCATCGCTGCCGTCAACGGCGCCGCGGCCGGCGTCGGTCTCGCGCTCGCCTGCTGGTGCGATCTCCGGGTTGCGGTCAGCGGCGCCACCTGGACCACGGCCCACGGCAAGCTCAACCTCCCGGCGGAGTACGGCCTGTCCTGGCTGCTCCCACGCCTCATCGGTCACGGCCGCGCCAGCGACCTGCTCTTGTCGAGCCGACGCTTTACCAGCGACGAAGCCGACCACATGGGCCTGATAACCCGACTGGTCGACGACAACTGCCATGGCGCCGCCCTCGACCTCGCCCGCTCGCTCGTCACCGAAGTCAGCCCCGACAGCCTCCGGGCCACGAAACGTCAGATGGCGCTCGACGCCACCCACGACGATCCTGCCCGCTCTGTTCTCGACGCCCAGGCCCTCCTCGACCAGATGTCGACCGAGCCCGACTACCATGAGGCGATCACTGCGTTCATCGAACGGCGTCCGCCGCGCTGGAACCGCTAAGGCTCCCAGTCTGCTTTTCGAAGGCAGCCGCTACGCGAGAAGCGTTGCGAGGCCCCACACGGCGGCGATGAAACCGACCAAGATGTAGGCGATCGCTCGGCCCTTTGGCGCCTGGGCCAGATCGTCGTCGTTGCGCTTCGTCTCCGGCGGCCGGATCAGCGCAAGGGCGTTGCCAACACCGAGCGCGGCACCGATCGCGAGCACCAGCCAGGCGAGCAGGTCTTCTCCGAGAAACACCGTCGCATCATCGCCCGGGCGACCGTGCCGAGCCAAGCGGGCCGAGCACTCCGGTCACGGGGTCTAGACGTCTCGGCGGGTGAGATTGCGGAACGACGTGAACCGGGGGACGAACCCGAGGTTGATCGTCCCGGTGGGGCCGGAACGGTGCTTGGCAACGATGACTTCGGCCATGCCCTCGGACTCGCCGCCTGGGTTGTAGACCTCGTCGCGGTACAGGAACATCACGACGTCGGCGTCCTGCTCGATCGCGCCCGACTCTCGGAGATCGGCCAGCATGGGACGCTTGTCCTGCCGCATCTCAAGAGTTCGCGACAGCTGGGACAGGCCAACGACCGGACACTCGAGTTCACGCGCAAGGATCTTGAGTCCACGGGAGATCTCCGACACCTCGACCTGGCGGTTCTCCGCCCCCGCCCGGCCCGACATCAACTGCAGATAGTCGACGATGATCAATCCGAGACCGCCAGCTTGACTCTTCAGTCGGCGGGCCTTGGCCCGGATCTCCATGATCGTCAGGTTTGGGTTGTCGTCGATCCACATGGGCGCATCGGCGAGACGGCCAATGCCATTGGAGATGCGGTTCCAGTCGTCGTCGTTGAGCTTGCCGTCGCGCATATTCTTTGCATCGACGTTGGCCTCACTGCACAGCATTCGCTGCGTGAGTTCAAGATGGCCCATCTCCAGGCTGAAGATGAGCGTCGGTTTTTGCTCCCGCACCGCTGCGTGCGCTGCGACGTTGAGCGCAAACGCCGTCTTTCCCATCGCCGGGCGCGCCCCGACGATGATCAGGGCGCTCGGCTGCAGACCGGACAGGAGTTCATCGAGATCGATGAAGCCGGTCGGTGTCCCGGTGATGCCCTCGCCTGCCTCATAAAGCTTTTCGAGCCGGTCGAGCGTTTCGTCGAGCAGGTCGTGGATCTGGCCCATCGTGTCGGCAACGCGTCCCTGCGCCACCTGGAACATCATGTTCTCGGCCTCGTCAACCGCCCGGAGAACGTCCTCGGGGCGGGAGTAACCGAGGTCGGCGATCTCGTTCGCTGTTTCAATCAGACGCCGCAAGAGGTACCGCTCGGAGACGATTTGGGCGTACTTGCCGGCGTTCGATGTGGCCGGAGTGTTGACCTGAAGACTGATCAGTCCGTCGAGCCCGCCGACCATCTCGAGCACACCCATGCGCTCGAGTTCGGCGGCAACGGTGACCGGATCCGCCGGGTCGCCACTTGCGTACAGACCGGAAATCGCATCGAACACGTGAGCGTTCGCCGGCCGATAGAAGTGGACCGTCTCGGTGTGCTCAACGGCATCCGCAATGGCGTCGCGAGACAACAACATAGCGCCGAGCAGGGATTCCTCGGCCTCCAGGTTGTGGGGCGGGACACGCTGAGCGGCTGACTGTTCGAACTCGCTCATTACCATGGAGTGATCGTGCCCTCTCCCGGTTGTGGGTCGCTAGTGGACCCCGGGCAAAACCCTGGGGATTGGCTGTGGGAAACCGCCCACAGCCAATCCCACAAGGGATTACTCCTCGATGACCTCGACCGTGATCGGGAAGGCCACGTCGGCGTGGAGCTTGCACATCACCACGTGCTCGCCCAGGTCCTTGATCGACGCATCAAGATCGAGGGTGCGGGCCTCGAGCTCGACGCCTGCCTCCGACTCGACCACAGTGACGATGTCGGACGCGGAGACCGAGCCGAACAGCCGACCACCATCGCCGGCCTTGGCCGCAATGGTGAACCGCATCGGCACGAGCTTCGTCGCGACCTCTTCGGCATCCGCTCGGGTGGCGGCGTCCTTCAACGAGGCAGCCCGACGCATCGCGTCGGCCTGCTGTTCAGCACCGGCGGTGGCCTTCAGGGCCAGGCCCTTCGGGCTGAGAAAGTTGCGGAAGTAGCCGTCGGCCACCTCCATGGTCTCGCCCTTGAGGCCGAGACCATCGACGTCGTTGCGAAGAATGACCTTCATCATTCGGTCCCTTCGTCGGCGGCGTTCATCGTGACACCCTCGACCTCGGCGATGGCCTCCTCGTTGGAGATGGCCTCGTCGCCAGTGTCCTCATCGGCGCCGGGCGGCGGGCCGCTCGGACGCGGGGCCGGACCTTCGGCACGCGGGCCGCGATCTCCACGATCGCCGCGCTCGCCGTCTCGTCCACGGTTATTGCGCTGGGTGGTGATGCGGGTGGCGTAGGGAATCAACGCCATCTCGCGAGCCACCTTCACGGCATCGGCGACCAACTTCTGCTGCTGCGTGCTGTTGCCGTTGACGCGACGAGCACGGATCTTCGAACGCTCGGACACGAACCGGCGGAGCAGGTTCACGTCCTTCCAGTCGACGTACTCGATCTTCTCCGAGGAGAGGACACTGACTTTCTTCTTGCGGCCCCGGTCGTTGTTCTTCTGACCGGGCTTGCCGCGCTTCTTGACTTTCGCCATCGTTCCTTCTTTTCTTCAGTTCTCGTTCGTTCGCTACGGATCTTCCAGCGCGGGCTAGAAGGGTTCTTCGTCCATGTCGTAAGCCGGCGGCGCCTGACTCGGTGCGGGACGGCCACCGCCGCCGCCCGCCGGCGCGCTGCCGCCACCCTTGAACTCGTTGCGGCGGATGTCGGCTGACGCCCACCGAAGGCTCGGCGCGACCTCGTCGGCGACGATCTCGACCTTGGACCGCTTATCGCCATCCTGGGTCTCCCAGCTGCGCTGGGACAGCGTGCCGGCGACCACGACGCGGGTGCCCTTGGTAATGGACTCTGCGACGTTCTCCGCCAAGGAGCGGAAGCACGTGACGTCAAAGAAGCTGACTTCTTCCTCGCCGTCCTGTTTGCGCTTATTCCAGGCCAGCCCAAAGCTGGCCACGGCCATGCCGCCCTGCGTGAACCGAAGCTCAGGATCGCGGGTCACGTTGCCCGTGACGCTCACGTTGTTGTCGATACCCATGGTGGAACCTCCTGGTCAGCCGGCGTCGGCCGGTGTTGCCTCCCCGAGGAGACCACGACGGGCCGCTTCCTTCTCGGGCAGACGGAACAGTTTGTGGCGGACGATGTCGTCTGCGAGACGCAGCTGGCGCTCGGTGTTGGACAGACCGGCCGACTCGGTCACGATCTCCCACACCACGTAGGTGCCTTCGCTCTTGTGGTTGATCTCGTACGCTAATTTGCGACGACCCCAATTGTCGGTCGATGCGATGCGACCGCCCTCTTCGGTGATCAGCGCTTCGGTACGGGAGATCACCTTCGGAATCTCGATGTCGACGACATCGGAGTCGATGATGATCATCAATTCGTAGGCCCGTGTGATCACAGGCACTCACCTCCTACGGACCCGACCTGGTCGGGGCCCCTTCCCGGGGCAGGGGTTTGGATGGATTGTCC
>MDTB01168254.1_pt1 | contig 17883 bp, 16 predicted proteins | sample 811161 | NCBI WGS metagenome assembly MDTB01 (sample SAMN05326650, study PRJNA326480) | marine metagenome | isolation source: seawater | place: Mediterranean Sea | collected 2009
ACAAGCGTCAATATTCGCCCGACCTTCAAATCGTTATCAGGATTGGCATTTTTGATCAGGACATGACGGACATCTCGCGTCAGCATCAGAGAGGTCGAGTTCACACTTGAATCGATGGTGGATTGGAGCGCCGCAATGATGGCGATGAACATCAGACCTGAAATGCCGGGGGGCAGTACATTCTTGATGATCCAGGGTAGGGCCATATCCGGGTATTCAATTTGCGCATGCATCACAAGGGCCAAAAGACCCGGAAACACAATCAACAAGGGCACGAATATTTTTCCGAACGCTGCGAACATCATACCGGCGCTGGCATCCCACTGGCTTTTTGCGCCGAGGGAGCGTTGCAGGATCGCTTGGCCCGCCCACCAATAGGCGGGTGACAGCACCAGACCCAATCCAAAAATAACGCCGGGCCAGGGATAGGACGGGTGGTCCGCCGGCAAGTAAGCTTGTAGGTGATTGGGGTTTTCGCTGATGAGGGTCTCTGCAAAACCGCTGAAACCGCCTGTCTGGGAAATGCCCAGGCCAACAATCACCAGTCCGCCCACAAACATAATGCTGACTTGTAACATGTCGGTGAAGGCGACCGCTGCAAGCCCGCCGGCGATACTGTACGCGCCCACAATCGTTCCGGTGACCATAATGCCGACCCAGATTGGCCATCCCAAATAAGTTTGCAAGGTCAGGGCGATTGCCCAAAGCGCGACCCCGATGGCAAAGACCGACACGATGCTGGTGATTAGGGCGGCAACCACGCGAACGGTCGAGCTGTACCGCAGGCCCAGATACTCGGGTATCGAGTAAACGCCGGCTTTCCAATACAGCGGAATGAAAACGAGGGCGGCCAGAATCATAGCCGGGATGGCGCCGATCCACTCAAAGTTAGCTTGGGCGATGCCGATGCTGAATGCATTGCCAGCAGCGCCGACGTAGCTGTTGGCGCCGATGTTGGTGCCAATAATTGACAACCCAATGACCCACCAAGACAGGCTGCGCCCAGCAAGGAAGAAATCTCGGGCAGATTTGACCCGGCCGGCTAGCCGAAGTCCAACAAACGTAATGAGCGCGAGATAACCAACAATGATGATGAAGTCGAGTGGATGCAAGCGGTGCTCTTCAGTGGGCGATGGTTAGTGGCCCATGGTTACACATCCCGCGCCGATTCGCACAACGGGTCTGTGGATGGGTTTGGGTCAGGGCTTTGCTAGACCGTGCATGGGAAGTACGGGGTGTGCGTTGTTGTTGATGCCAAAGACCCCGCAGGTTGCTAAACGCTAAACGCTGGTCGGGCTGATCGATCATTGAGGTGAGGGTTGGCTTGGTTGAGATCAGCCGAGGTCTAGACCGGAACCCCATCACCTCAGCCATTGGCGATGAAGCAATTCTCCTCTAGACGAGATCACTTCAACGGTTGTGCCTTCCGGGTAGATACTTAATTTCATAAAGCCCTCGGTTGCAACTGCGAACAGCGTGTTGTCGTTATGCCCAACTCCGCTGACTTTTTTGTGGTGCGCTGCACCGCTGACCAATTGATAGTCGGCTCCGAGGGTCAACGCTTTTGCTGCTGATGGCTCTGCCACTAAAGCAGCTTCCATTTCAAATGTTGGCGATAGCGCCTCAAAGATTTGCAGGCTGTGCTCATGACCCGCCGCGTAGATTAGATTGGCGTCAACCGTGAAAGCATCATTAAGACCCGTAATTAAGCGTTGGTAGGGCGGGTTGTGGATGTCCTGATCCGGCTCAGAAAACAAACCGACGAGTTCCATAAAAAAGGCATAGCTGCGGTTGGTATAAAACTGCGCATGCGGCCCCATGGTCTGAATGGGATGATGTCCGGTTGCAAGAATGAGGTTATCTGGATGCTGGGTTAGCGTGCTCGTTAATATCTGCTCGAGCCGGTCCATGGCCAGATCAAAGCCGATTTGATCGGTCGTGATCAGCCACTGGGTGTCAAGAAAAATGATGCTGACACCTGCCCGGTGGACAACTTCTGGCAAGGGTTGCTGGTCTTTAACCCAAGGCTGAAAGGACACGGGTGCACCCTGCACCCGAGCGTACGCCGAGACATGTTCCGCCTGGGTGTCCACTTGCTCTGCGTACCAATCATGGTTGCCTGGCACAAGAAATAATTCAGCCTTGCTGCGCTTTGAGACTTGCAGTTGCGCATTTAAGCGATCAATTAATTCGAGTTGCTCTTGATCATACTCTGTCTGTTCTTCGTCTAGATTGGGATAACCAAAAAAGTAAATATTGTCGCCCAGCATCACCACAGACGTTTGATCGGGTCTCTTTGCCGCCATCTCTGAGGCCAATGCTAAGGTTTGATGCCATGGCACGAGTGTCGAGTCACCCGCGTCGCCCAGTAATAACACTTCCCAGAGCGCCTCACTCTTGGGCTGATCGATGGAGAGGATGTCGTCACGGACGTAAGGGGTGTCGTGACTTTGATTGATTTCATGTTGAAAGGTAAGTGCCCAGGCGGTTCCCACAATCGACAAGACAACCGCAATCAGGGCCAATAACAAGTAGAGAAACCCTTTTAACGCCTTAATGGTCATTTTCTTTTATCCCCTTATACCCTTTCAAAACTGCGGCCGCACTGATATGTCGTTTGCCGAAACATTGACCTTGGAGTCTCGCCACCTAACGTTGGCTAATATCCTTTAAAGGACGAGCATTACTGCAATCATTTCGTAACTAAACGCTATTTATTGTCTCATTGCTTGAGTCAGCGCGGGAGCGCGTGTCAAAGCAGACATCTGGCAATGGATCGTTTGGCGTGTTGCGAGCCATCAAGGTCTACCGCTTTGCCTTAGCCAAACATTACCCCTTTATCAAACAATATCCCTTTACCAAACAATACCCCTTGACCAAACAATACCCTTCAGCCAAACATTATCTCTCTAGGCTGCGGCAATATAACAGTCCCTGACTTCTTGTAATCATCGCTTGGCTTGATCGCTCCAGTGGCAGTACCAGCACACAAAAATTGTTGCGAGAGTCCGGGGTGTTTGGCCCTCCAGACAGGCCTACATCGACGTTCATCAAAGGTGTACCTAGGACAAGTTTTATAAATACGGATAAAAAACAAGCGCGCCAATGACAGTCGCGCCGATCGCGGCTAATAACACGGCGCCCGCGGCGACGTCCTTAGCTTTTCCTATCAAGGTGTTCTGCTCTTGTCTCACTGCATCGGCCAGGAGTTCAACGGCGGTATTCATGCCTTCGGCTAACCAAACCATGCTCATTGCAATGACCAGGGCGATCCAATCCCCAAATGAGATGGCATGGTAATAGCCAAGGCTGATGACGCAGAGCGTGGCTATCACGTGAATCCACGCGTTGTGTTCTTGAGAAATCAAATGGCCGATACCCCTGAGGGCATCACCCACACTGTTCAGTCGCGCTTTGATGCTAAAACGGGCCAATGGCTGCCTCTTTTATTGAGAAGGTGGTTTTTGTGTAAGTAACCCAATCATCTGCTAAATCCGCATCCCTGACCATTCCTCTTTTCTCTGATGCAGGCAAATGAGCACAACATCACAAACGAGTGGCTTTGTTTTCAGCGATCTTTCGCGCATCGGCGCGGTTTGCTTTGTGGCCGCTGATGTTCTCACATCTCAAGATCATTTGCGGGCAAGCCTGCCGAGTGGCGATCGCCTGTTGAAGTCGAAGTTGCGTCGCTTTAAAGGACAAGAAAGCCTGTCAGGAAGCCAAGAACGAGCCTTGATGACGGCTGTATCGAACTCGGTCACCGCCTATTGCGGTGGCGACCCTGGGATAACGGATCAGCGCTGTGAGTCTTGCGGTTCTCCTCAGGCCGGCGCTTATTTTCTAGAGGTTGCTTGTCAATAGGTCTTGGATGATAGTGCTTGGTAGCCGTCACAAAAGTGCCGAGACAAAAAAGCAAAAAAAACTGTGCGGGTTAAACAGCAAAGGACAAAGCAACCATGGCTTATGAGATAAAACGTTTTCCTTATGAGGGGACGGTCGATGCAGATGGCCATATCCTCGAACCTCCTGATCTCTGGGAAACTTATTTGGAGGAAAAATATCGTGCTCGCGCACTTAGAATTCAGGTCGACAACGATGGATACGAATACCTTGAAATTAATGGTCAGCCCAGCAAGCGATCTCGCAAAGGCTCGCTTGGGTTGCTGGGTGCTATGGGTGAAGAAAATATGCGTCCGAGCCCAGATCGGCGCTATGCAGATAACTTTCCATTTGGCGCAAGTGATGCCAGGGAGCGGCTTTCTCTTATGGAGCAAGAGAATCTTGAATACAGTCTGCTCTATCCGACCCTTGGGCTGCTCTGGGAAGTCGAGCTAACAGACCCAGAATTGAGTCTCGCTTACTGCCGAGCCTACAACCGCTGGATTGCAGACTTCTGTCGTGATTCTGGTGGCAAACTTGTGCCAATTGCTCAGCTTACGTTGCTGGATGTTGAGGGCTCTGTCCAAGAGCTTGAGCGTGCTGTGAAAGATGGCTGCCGAGGGGCCTGGGTCAACCCGTTTAATCACAATCGGGTTATTCACGGCGCGAGCGCCCATGATCCTCTGTTTGCAAAGTGTGTCGAGCTGGACGTGCCGTTCGCGATTCATCCCACCTTTACGCCCCATGCGGCAGCTGCCGGCATTTTTGACTGGCCCCGGGAAGGGCGGGCTTGGGGTGAGGCAATCTGGCTGCGATCGATCGTGCAGCAAGCACTGATATCATTTTTTTCACTGGGCACCCTCGAACGTTTTCCAACGCTACGTCTCGGGGTGTTAGAAGCTGGTTCTGGCTGGATCGGTGCAATGATCGATCGGTTGGATGCCTATACGGACTCGCTGAACATCAAGCGGACTCGCGCAGCCGATGTCTTCCGGCGCCAGTGCTTTATTTCCGGTGATCCAGACGAGACCGCTGCACCACATATTATTGCTCACGTCGGTGATGAGTGTTTCATGTGGGCGACCGATTACCCGCATCCTGATCACCCTCACACCTGGGTTGATGACTTGACCCTGTATGCGCAAGCGCTGCCAGCAGGGACCCGGGAAAAAGTTTTGGGCGGGAATGTTAAGCGTATCTATAAGCTTGAAGGATAGTCTACGATAAGGTCATTTGTCTTCAAGCCTTGAACCCTTGAACCCTTATGGGGTTGGACGCTGTTGCCTAGTATCGGCGCTTTAGAAATCGCAGCGATCCTCTCTGTTGAGTTTGAGGGCTCCTCTGTGTTGACCCGATATCTGAGGCGATGCAAGTAACCCCTCGGGCATCGCGGCCACTTGGGAGCGATCCGCGGCGTACATTTGATCACAGGTGATGGGTTCCACTTAAGCGACTAATAGTTTGCGATAAATTCGACCAACCGATTTGCAAGGGCTTCCCCTTGAGATTCTTGAATAAAGTGACCCGCGGGCATTCGGTCGTGGGCCATTCCGGCTGCGCCCGCGATATTGTTGATCAAGGTGTTTTGAATTTTTCTGGAGCCCACCAGTAGATCGAATTCGCCAAAAACGGTGAGGAAGGGTTTACTGAACTGCTTCAATGCCTCCCAGGCAGCCAGGCTGGCATCGACGTCGAGCATGGAGGCCATACTCGGCAAGGTTCGAATGCCGATCATATAAATCTCTTCTGGGAAGGGGGCATCATAGGCTCTGATTTCATCTTGAGTGAGCTCGATGCCGCCAAAATCTCTACGAATATTATCGCTTGCGCGCAGCTCAGGTCCTGTTAGAGCGTAAGTCATCCAACCCTGAAAAAAATCAGACATATCCTCTTTGATGTGACCTTTAGCCTGGCAAACCTTAAGAAAATCATCAAAGGTACGGATCTCCGACTCCGGATCAACAGGATAATCTTCCCGGTTGAGGCCCAGAGCAATATTAAGGACTGGCTCGGGCATTAGGTTGAGCGCGGTGTTTGAAACCATCACCCTTTTAAAATACTCGGAATGATGCGCAACCGTCATTAAGCTGGTAAAGCCGCCCCAATCTTGTCCAAACAGCGTGATGTCTTTTAGGTCGAGCGCTTGAATGAGCTCAAGCCACCAGTCAGCATGGGCATAAATAGTGTGGGTGTGAATATCCGTTGGTTTGTCCGAGCGGCCCATGCCGATCATGTCCGGAGCGATTGCTCGGTAACCCGCCGCTGTGATGATGGGGATCATCTTTCTGTAAAGATACGACCAATCGGGCTGTCCGTGCAGCAGCAGAACGATTTCACCATCTTCAGGCCCTTCGTCGATGTAATGCATGCGAAGGCCATCCACTTCCACGTAGTGAGGTTGGTATGGGAAGTCAGGGAGGTCTTGGAATTGCACATCTGGTGTGCGAACAAATTCTCTGCCGTCGATGGTGCGGAGTATCTCTGAGTTCATAATAGATCTACCTTTTTGTGGAGTGAATCGATCGAAGTCACGCTGACAGGCTCTCTTTTTTAGAAGTGCAGTCGAATGTTGTTTGATCGATGAAGATAGCGTCTATAATAATGGTTTACATTATAAAAAGGTATCGGCCATGAGTCATGAGTACAACACGCTACAGGTTTCCCGAGAGGGTGGTGTGATCTGGGTGACATTTGATCATGGGGACATTAATTTGCTCGACATCGAGATGATCAGAGAGATCGATCAATTGAGTCTTGAGTTGGAAGCGGAGACAACCTGTAACGTGGTCGTGTTCCAAAGCGGTAACCCAGAATTTTTTATTGCTCACGCGGATGTTGATTTGATTCGCTCTCTCGGTGCAGTCGCACTCAGGCCCACGGAACTTAACCTCTATGTGGCCGCACTGCAGCGTATTAGAAATCTTCCGATAGCATCCATTGGCAAGATAGCGGGCATCGCCAGGGGCGGTGGCAGTGAGTTTCTGCTATCGCTCGATATGCGTTTTGCGGCTATGGGCTTAACCACCTTGAGCCAGCCAGAAGTTGCTTTAGGAATATTCCCCAGTGGTAGTGGGTCGCAAACATTGCCGAGGTTGCTTGGTCGAGCGCGGGCGTTAGAGGTCGCTTTAGGATGTGAGGACTATGATGCAGAACAGGCTGAACGCTACGGGTATATTAACCGAGCCCTCCCCAAGGCAGAATTAGATGATTTTGTTGCCGCGCTAGCACATCGAATTGCGGCTTATCCTCGGGAGGCTATCGCTGCCACGAAAAAAGCCATGGATTATTCGGACACTCAGATCACTCAAGGCTTACTCGAGGAGCAATACTTGTTCAATCAAACTCGTGTGATGCCTGAGGCGCAACGTCGGATGCAGCGGTTTATCGATTTGGGAGGGCAGACGCGTGAAGGAGAGCTTACGCTGGAGCGCATTATCGCGCAGATCAATGCATAAATTCTTAGCCTAGCTTAGCCGCCGAGCACGGATTAGCGAATTCTGGAAGTCGTTAAACAATCTGGCTGCTAGATCTGGTCTTTGTAGCACCGATCCATGACCGACGTTTTTCATGGTTTCAAGTCTCGCATCTTTGATCGTTGAGACGATGTGTCGGCTTGAAGTCAGATTGGGATCGCAGTCACCTGTTGCCACAAGAACTGGCATTTTCAATTTTAGGGCTGCTGCCGAAAGATCAAATGACGTTGCCGCGGTCATGGCCTGGCGCATGGTGGCTTCGTTTTGGTGCAAGTTCCAGCCCTCTGGTCGCTCGTATGGCGTAACACCAGCTTCCCGCTGACGCCGCAAGGCCTGCTTATGCCCAAGTTTCTGAGCCTCAACGTCCGCTGGGCCAATGCTCGCATCAAATAATGCAGCTGATTTGACGCGTTCAGGGTAGAGCGAGCAAAAAGCTAGGGCTGCCCTCGACCCCCAAGCCATGGACCAGATGTGGCATTGGTCAATACCGAGGCTGTCTAAGATGCCGATGGCATCCCGGGCATACTGGTAGAAGGTGTATTGGATATTGCCTATACCGCTAGCGACGCTTGCGCCAACGCCTCTGATATCAAAACGTACAAACTGAAAATGCTGGTCAAGCTGCGATATGACGTGATCCCACATCTTTAGCGTGCAGGCGGCGCCATGCCAGAGTAAAACCGGCTGAGCCTCCTCCGGTCCTTCAATGATTACATTGAGTAGAGCGCCATCTACCTCGATGGTCCTTGTTTGTTTCATGATCTCTGTTTCATGATCGTCACTTTCTTCAATGAATCCAAAGGAATGCTCGAAGCTAATTTTTTAGGGAATCTTGCCACTGGTGCCAGCCCTAAAATACGACTCTTTTATCTAAACCTCGGCGCCCTTAATTATCCGGTGTCGTACGGAATAGACGCTAAAACGATGAGTCCACGAGTAAGGAGAGGATAAGACAAGCGCGCCAATAAAGCTGCAGAAATAGATACCAAAGACAAACAAAAATTCTAAGTGGCAGAACTTCTATGTGCCCTCGGCGGGTTAGGGGTTGATCCCTGCAGCCAGCGCAGCGCTGGTTTCAATTGCCCTGTGAAGCTGCGTACAATGGAGACTCGTTTGTAATTTTATAAATCGATTAAATTTAGGGGACTTACATCATGGCTGACGCATATATCATCGATGCAGCTCGCACTCCACGTGGCATCGGCAAACAGGGCAAAGGTGCTCTGACAGATTTTCACCCTGGCCGCCTTCTGGCCAAAGTCTTTGAGCAGATCGGCGAGCGCAACAATCTCAAAACGGAAGAGATCGATGATGTTGTGGTTGCCTGTTCCTCGCAGATTGGCAAACAAGGCTCCTGCGTAGGCCGTATGGCGGCGCTGGATGCCGGCTGGAGCGATAAGGCCTGTGGCATGACCCTCGATCGCTTTTGCGGTTCTGGGATTACCTCCGTCAATATTGCGGCAGCGAACCTGATGAGCGGTATGGATGATCTTTGTGTCGCTGGTGGCGTGGAAATGATGTCTTACACGCCCACCGTGCCGCGAGCTGATAAGAACCGAACGGTTGATGGCAGTAACCTGCACCTGCGTAACCTACATGCCCAGCCCCATCAGGGAATCTGTGCCGATATGATCGCCACCTTGGAAGGGTTTAGTCGCGAAGAAGTCGATGCACTTGCAGTTGAAAGCCAAAAGCGCGCAGATTACGCGATCAAGCATGGTCATTTCGACAAGAGCCTGATCACGGTTAAGAACGACGATGGATCGGTGGCACTGGATAGGGAAGAATTTCCTCGCCCAGGCACAACCCTCGAATCACTCGCTGGTCTCGATACTGTCTTTGACAAGTTTATGGGTGTGCCGATTGACGAAACTGGAGAAACATTCGATCAGCTGGTTAAGCGTGCTTATCCTGATCTTGCGATTAATCACGTGCATCATGCGGGCAACTCCTCCGGGGTCGTCGATGGCGCTGCGGCACTGATTATGTCGTCAAAAGAGTATGCATCTGCCCAGGGCTGGAAGCCCCGAGCCAGAGTCAGAGCCATCGCGACGGTTGGAGGAAGTCCGACCCTTATGTTGAATGAGCCCGTACCTGCCGCGAGGAAAGTGCTCGAGCGCGCGGGTATGACTACCAATGACATTGACCTCTTTGAAGTCAATGAAGCGTTTAGTGTTGTCGCTGCGAAATTCATTCGAGATCTGGCCTTGGATCCGGCCATTGTCAATGTCAACGGCGGTGCGATGGCGCTGGGTCACCCAATCGGGGCGACCGGGTCAATCCTGATCGGAACAGCGCTTGATGAGCTGGAACGACGTGACCTGAACACAGCATTGATAACGATGTGTACCGGTGGTGGTATGGCGCCAGCAATCATCATCGAGCGTGTTTAGAGAACGATTTTAGAGTTTAAGTGGACTGGAAGGGTCCTTGGGCCCTTTCAGTTTCTTTATTCTGGATCCTGAATTTTCTCTCGCACCAACTTGCTGCAAGTTAGCCGCCGAATCAAGCGCTATAGGACTCTGAGCCAAAGCAGTTGTCCGATTACAGATGTTCCGACAGATTGGGCTTCCCGTATTTGCCCACGGCCTCTCTATCTATTGGGTTGAGTGGCGCATCCTTTTTCTGCAAAGAAACGCCCTGCGCTGAGGTAGGGCTCGAGCAAAAAAAATTCGATAAGAATGTTAATCAATGCGGCAAAGTTGGAAAAGGTTATGGTCAATCGTGGAAGAGCGGCGGAGCATCCACCTGAAGATTGCCTCGATGTCTACAAGCTTGTCGCTGAGGGCTTGCTGATGGCGGTCCTCGCTCCGCTCTTGCTTAGAAAAGCATCATTCGCGAGGGTGTTTGTGCAGCGGCTTTGCTTAACGTCACCGAGCTGGATTCTGCAGTGAACAGGGTTGCATACTGGCGCTGGTGATAGCGCCATTGGCAGTGCCCATGTTACTTTATCGACTCGTGAGGGCTTTTGCTGTTAATGCTAAAAATACTTCAAATGTCGCTGGTCGCCTTGGTTTTCACTCTGCTCATTGCTGAGGCTATCGCCGAGGAAACCTCCCTGACCCGTGTGTTGTTCATCGGCAATAGTTATCTTTACTACAACGACAGCTTACATAACCATGTTGAGCGCATGGCCCAGGAACAACATCCGGGTACACCCGCATCTAATTTTCAGTACAAATCCGCCACCATTGGCGGGGCGCGGCTTGAGTATCACAATATCGACTGGCTTCTAAAACCCGGCCAAATCGGCGTTGAGTTACCCTTTCAAGTCGTGATTATGCAAGGGGGTAGCTTTGAGCCACTGACCCAGAAGACGCGAGACAGCTTCATTGATACGGCTTCAATCTATGCGGACAAAGTCAGGCAAATTGGTGCAAAACCAATGCTCTATATGACCCACACCTATGTCGCGCCGCATCGAAGAGCGAGCCAGGATATGATCAAGCGGGTGAGCAGCACTTATATCGAAGCAGGGCGTGCGTCTAACAGTCAGGTCATCCCTGTGGGGCTGGCTTATGAGCGATCTTATCGGCAAAGACCCGATTTTTCTTTGCATGCGGACTTCGACGGTACGCATCCGAACTTGAGGGGAACCTACCTTGGAGCTTGCGTTGTCTATCTGGCCCTTTACGGGGGTGAGATGGATGGTCTGGAGTATGATTATTTTGGTCGCATACCCAAGGCAGAGGCGCTATATTTGCAGCGGGTTGCGGCCGAAACGGTCAAAGCATTTGCCGAGCAACTGAATTAAGCTTTGATTTCGCCTTGTTATTTTGGCGGGATTGGTTTGTTATTTTGGCGGAACGAAAAGGGTATAACGCGTGTTTAAAGCAATGAAACGTTGGTACACCAAAAATCGAATACAGCCTTTGAAGGCGGGACTTGCTGTCTCTCGTCTTTTGAGAGATCCAGATGATACAGGACAGGTCTTCAAGGTCTTAGAGGCGCTACGAGGAGACTCGCTAAGCCGCGCCGCTGAGCGAATGACCACTACAACGCCCGGTCTAGCACTTTTGCAGGATCAGCCCAATATCGTCACTGCTTTGAATGATCGAGAAACCCTTGCTGGGCTGCCAGAAGGAAGTATCGGACGAGCTTATTACGATTTTGTTCACAGAGAAGGACTCTCTGCGGATGGGCTCATTGCATCGAGCGATGAGGCCCCTAGCATCGATGACATGGGCCAGACCGAAAAATGGTTGGGAAACCGGTTAAGAGATATCCATGACCTGCAACATGTGCTGACTGGGTATGGCCGGGATCCGTTGGGTGAGCTTTGCCTGCTCTCGTTTATGACGACCCAAACCCCATCACGAGGCATTGACTTCATTGTTTTCATGGGCCGCAAAAAGGCTCAGAAAGAAAACCCCTCGCTTGATGTCACGGGCGCTGTGGTTGAGGGACGAGAAATCGGCCAGCAAGCAGACTGGATGTTGCTGACCCGTTGGGAAGATCGCCTTCATGAGCCTTTAAAACAAGTTCGAGAGGAACTTGGATTCAGAGCACCAACGAAATATCGTCAAGTTCTGCGAGCGTATGTTGAGGCTCAGCCCACCCAGGACCCGCTAGCGGCCTAGTTGGATCCCAAGGTGAGGCGATTGCCGAAAAGCAGTCAAACAAATGCGAGATTTTTGTTTGCCGAGTGCTTTTAGTTTCTGTCGACCATGTCCTTATCCAATCGGCGCCAGGTCAGCAAAAAGAACAATGAGCTGGCGGCATACAAGGTCGCCATGATGACCATTGCCGATTGTAGACTCTGGGAGTAAACCGCCCCGCAGACGTTTTGGAGGTTGTCGCTTAATTCTCCAATCACACTCGGATGGCACTGGTTTCGGGACAGTGCCTCTGCTGTGACGCCGAGTTCAGCGGCGCCGCTGACGAAGAAACCGTCTGATATAAAACCAATGAAGAGCGGACCAAAACCGTAGCCGATTAAATTGGCGATAAATAGCAGCACGGCGGTCGCCATTGCCCGCACACGCATGCTGACAACCCCTTGGCCGATGGTGTACTGAGCGGCGATGTAGCCGTATTTTACAAATCCGCCGATGATCAAGCCGATGGCCGCAAAGAGCAGGTTCTGGGTTGTGAATGCAAACACATAAAATGGGATTGACAAGGCCAGCCCCAAAGCGGGCACCCAAGCAATGGCGCCGGGGTGCTTTTTATAAAGTTTGGTAGCCAGCCAGCCTGTGGCAAAAGTTCCGATCGCGGACGATAACGATACGGGTGTGTTGATCCAGATCGCCGCTTCGCCGGTTGTGATTTCGTGAGCGCGAACCAGAAAAATGGACTGAAACGAGGAAATTCCATAACCACAGAAGGCCGCAACCGTGGCACCGGCGGTCATGAGCCAGAAGGCGGGCTTTGTCGTTAGTTCGCGGATGGCCTCTCGCAGCGCTACCGGTTCGCTGGACTGGGTTCCTTTTGCATCGGTGAAACCACGAGGAGGTTCTTTCACCGTCAACTTAAACACCACGGCAATGAGTAAGCCGGGCAGGCCGACCACATAAAATGCCGTTCGCCAGTCGAATGCGTCTGTCACCCAACCACCGATCAGGTTGGCAAACATCGTACCGAGGGTCACACCCATTGAGTAGACCCCAAGCGCCTGAGATCTGTCCCGGGGCGCATAATAGTCTGCGATCAGGGAGTTGGCCGGGGGTGTACAACCGGCCTCGCCAATGCCCACGCCGACGCGACAGACCAACAAAACCCAAAATGCGCCGATGGTGACCGAGCCGATGGTAATTTCGGTTGCGAGCCCACAGAGCACCGTCATCAGAGACCACAGCGCGACGCAAATCGTCATAATCCAAACGCGGTGAGCCGCATCGGCGTAGCGCGCAAGAGGAATGCCCACGATGGTGTAGAGCAGGGCAAAACCGAACCCCGTCAGTAAGCCGAATTGGGTATCAGAAATGCCCAACTCAGGCACAAGATCAGGGCCCACCACAGCGAGCAGGCCGCGGTCGACGAAATTCATGATGTAGATCAGGGTTAGGGCTGAAAGCACGTAGGTCCGATAACTTTTAGTGCCGAATCCGGTATTTTCTTCAGGCGCTGCGCTTTCTTTGGGAGCAGTTGTTGCTGTCATAAATGGATCTCTTCACAAAGTGTTGCCTGTATCGGTGGCATCTACTGTAAATGTTTTGGCGTGCTTTGTCTGGTGCAGAGATGAGGTTAAATAGGGTAGATTTCTCTAGGATCAGGAAGTTTCATCGCTTCCTGCTGGAGCTCGTCAGTCAGTAATGCCTTAGATCGAGCTTGGATATAACGTCGGGGAGGGTCGACTGCTGCTGGGAAAGAACGGCAGTGCGTATTTTCCAAGCCAAGCCCCAATGATTTGATCAACCGTGCGCTGATTCCCGAGAACTGTCTATGTCTGGCTACAGCGGCGCATCTTTTAAGGTGATCTGAACGCCTCAATACGGCGGTAAGGAATCCCGCTTCGTAGGCAGTTCGTTAGCAAATTAAGCCCCAAGTGCCACGGATCATGAAGCAACCTAATAATGAGGCGCCGCTAGGCTGACTTTTTGGGCGCGAGTACTCTATTCAGTAATTTTTGATACAAAGCGCGCTTTTATTCACCGCCGAGAACTAAACACTTTCAAAGTTAAATCGTTCGGTGGTTACCGATGCCTGTGCGACGGCTGAATAACGAGGCCCAGCAACCGACTCAGGTACAAAATCACTGTTTATTTGCGCCAGCATATCGGCCGGCAGATCAATGGCAGCCGCATCGAAGTTGGCTTGCAGATGCTGAAGATTTGTCGTGCCCGGAATCGGCACAGACCCCTTATCCTGTGCAAGGGTCCAAGCCAAAGCAAGCTGCGCGATGGTACAGCCAAGATCGCTGGCGTATTGCCGGGCCATGTCTAACAGCTTTAAGTTCGCAGAGAAGTGCGGGTCGGTAAAGCGAGGGAATGTGCGCCGTAGATCATTCTCATGATAGTTATTCGGATCCAGCGGTTCATCCGCGAGATAGCCTCGTCCAACAGGCGAAAAAGGCACAAATGTGACACCCAACGCTTTGCAGGCATCGAGCACTGCGATTTCTGGGTTTCTTGTCATCAGCGAGTACTCAGACTGCATTGCTGAAATCGGATGCACAGCGTGGGCCGCGCGTAGGGTATCTGCTGACATTTCTGACAGGCCGATCATGCGAATCTTGCCTTCCCCAACCAGATCAGCAAGGGCTCCAACAGAATCCTCGATGGGGACATTTGGGTCGGGACGATGCATGTAGTAGAGATCGATCACATCCGTTTGTAGTCTCTCTAAGCTGGCTTCACACGCCCGCTTAATCGTCTCTGGTCTGGCATCTAACAGCCGTTTGCCGTCCTTAAAACCCATGACACATTTACTGGCGAGTACAAACTCGCTGCGGCGATCTTTGAGCGCTTCGCCGATGAGTTTTTCATTGTTGCCCAAACCATAAATGGTTGCTGTATCGAGAAAATCATAGCCAATATCAATCGCTCGGCGTAAAAAATTGACAGCATCCTTATGGTCTTGGGCTGGCCCATAGGCATGGCTTAAGTTCATGCAGCCCAGTCCCACGGGGTGTACCTCTAAAGATCCAACTTTTCTTTTGGTAACGCTCATTGTTTTCCCTTGATTAACTTCGAGTTGAACGTGTTCTAGGTTAGCTGAAAGGTAGACCGGTTGTCAGCAGACCTTCGGTTGCTCTCGACTAACAGCCTCGGTTTTTTCGTATTTTTTGTCGTCGACAAAACGGAGGATGGGAGAGACTAATGTTTTCGACCGACATTGTTACCGTGAGGTTCCATTTCATAGGTTTTTTTTATCTGGGCATACTTCCTTTGACGATATTGATCATCCAATTTACGTTCTGATAACCAAATCCCCAATCCAACCAGAATAATCAGTGATAGTACCAAGCCAACGACCCCGAAAGAGAGCTGCTCGAAAGTCAACGAGGTTATCCAATTAGGAAGGTCCTTTATTGGTATTCGATTGGATCGAAACCAACTGGTGAAATATTGCAGCACCGATATAGTGGCAAAGGTTATTAAGAAAAACAGTACTGACTTGAAGTAAGAACTCGATGTCGGTTTCTTGTTGTTTGTCGGGTGCATTTTCTTCTCTAATCCCGTGTTCCCAAGGTTATCCCATCTCGGATTGGGCCTTCAGGCATTGTGGCCAAAAAAGGTTCGGTTTGTTCCAATTCTTCGCTCAAGGCCTGCAGTTGGCTACAGTTCATGCGCTCGCAAAACCGGGCTCTCTTTTCTACAGCGAACTGCCAGAATACAGCTGCTGTTATTTCAGCTTGTGTTATCTGGCTGCCAAAGAAGCGTCGATCGTTGAGCTGGGCATTGAGCCATTTAAACCCGTCGGCTGTCTGTTCATCGCACATCTTTGTCCAGGGTTTATAGACCTTATCTATTGGGCGAAAGTGAAACTCGTATAAAACGCTGACCAACTTATCCACAGCGGCAGAGGCTATTCCGCATAGATTCTGTATTTTTCGACGCTGCGGCCCTGTTGAGGGTGTGAGGCGCAGGCCTTTTGGCGCTAGAGTATCCAGATAGTCGAGAATCACTTGGCTCTCTGTTACAAACTCGCCATCGTCCAGTTCGAGTATCGGGATCTTTGCCACAGGATTGATCCGTCGTAACCATGCTTTCGTGTCGCCAAACGGCGTTACCTTCTTGATATCGTGCGCAATGCCATAGTGTCGCAGGGTAATGGCCACGCGACGGGTGTAAGGGGATGAATAAGCGCCTATTAATTTCATATGAGCCTCCCCGAGCCGGGTTTGCTGTGCAGTCCTGAACCCTACCATACTGCTTCGTTGTTCACGCGCTTGCTGGTTTTTGAGTCGCTTGGCGCTGCTCAAGACGCTGACAGGAGGGCCAGCATGAGTCCGCTAAAAATATTAGGGAGGGTAGATCAGAGAGGGAAAAAAGGCACGTAGCCGAGGGCCCAAATGTTGAGCCGTAGCACTTTTGGAGAATTAAAGGGCGTGTCTGCTATTGAATCTCGCCGCAAAACGCGTCTGCCTCTGATTTTTGTCAAAACCGTGCTCAGATCTTTTGATGACTGGATCGAGCAGGCTAAGCACAGTGCTCTATCAGAGGGTTTTCAATTCTGGCTCCTCACCGGTACTACCCTTTGTTATACCGGCGAACTTTGAATTTCGACCCGAGGTTCGGGGCATCTTACGGGACAACTCTGGACCCGCGGCGGTGAGTCCACCATCAACCACAAGAGCATCTCCAGTTACAAAAATCGAATCGTCGCTGGCAAAAAACAGCGCTGCGCCAGCGATGTGATCCCCCTGACCGTATTCCGGCCAAGGTTGTGATCGGCTAAATATTTCTCTGGTTTTTTCTGGCTTGCCGCCGTCAGCCAACGGCGTTGCTATAAACCCAGGGCAAATGGCGTTGACTCGAATACGGTCTGGGGCCAACTCTACCGCAGCAGATTTCGTCATGCTCACAACCGCTGCCTTCGCCGCAGAATACACCAGTGGCCCGGCGTCGCCGCTCAGCGCAGCAATTGACGCGGTATTAATAATTGAACCGCCACGCCCTTGGTCGCGCATTAGCCGCGCGGCATGTTTGATGCCAAGAAACACGCCTTTAGCCAAAACATCCATGGTGTAGTCCCAAGATTCAGTGGTGGTTTCCGTTAGAGGACCAATCGCACCGCCCACGCCAGCGTTGTTAAAAACAATGTCGAGCTGGCCAAAGGTATCAACCGCCAGAGCGAGCGCTGCCTCAACATCCCGCTCCAGGGCCACGTCAGTGGCAACAAAGACGATGCGGCCAGCAAAATCCAGGTTCTCGGCTTCTTGCATGAGCGCTGCGCCGGTTATTTGATTAAAATCAGCCACCACCACGTTCGCACCTTCAATCAGAAACCGGAGTGCAGTTGATCGGCCCATACCACTGGCGCCGCCGGTAATCACCGCAGTTTTCCCGGCCAACCGGGTTGACCCTTCTGGTAACGATTGCGTTGCCTGAAATATCGTCTTCTCGTTGGTCATAATTTCCTTCTCTCTTACCTAATCTTTTGAGCATCGCAGAACCACACCACCAAAAAAAGGGAATCATGCAATCACTGATCGGAATCGTCGCGATGCGCCCAGCCATAGATACGATGTTGCAGATAAAGGATTACTCTAATGCACCGGCCTTTTCAACAAAATGAGCAAATCTGCAGTCGTCTTTTGAGTTGATGCGATTCCGCGGTCAAGGGTTTAGGTGCCTTGCGAAGGTTTAGACGGTTGATGCAGGCCTTCATGAGGGATCTGTAAAGATGGGCGGGGCTTACTTGGCAATGCCCTAAAGCAATGCGTTGCGCCTTGAGCTCAACCCGATAAACCTGGGTCTCACTCGCTGCTAAATAAACCTCTAGTCACACCGTGAATTGACTCATCGCTACGGCATGTAGCCTAATGCTCGAAGGGCGGATGAGGAGAAGTTCAGTGAGTGTCCAGCAGGGAACATTTGATACACAGGAATTGGCAGGCAAGGTCGCCGTGGTTACCGGCGCCGGT
>MDTB01133210.1_pt1 | contig 17881 bp, 21 predicted proteins | sample 811161 | NCBI WGS metagenome assembly MDTB01 (sample SAMN05326650, study PRJNA326480) | marine metagenome | isolation source: seawater | place: Mediterranean Sea | collected 2009
AGCATCAAACATTGCAGTCATAGCCCAATGGATTTCTTCACTTCCTCCAGCAAAAACAATATCCTGTTTTCCCATTTGAATAAGCTCCATTGAATTACCTATACAGTGACCACTAGTTGCACAAGCTGAGCTCATTGTATAGTTAGTTCCCTTAATTTTAAATGGTACAGCAAGAGTTGCTGAGGCTGTACTAGCCATTGTTCTTGGTACAATAAAAGGGCCCATCAATTTTGGAGTTCTAGCTCTAGTTTTGTCAGCTGCTAAAATTACATTTTCAATTGAAGGACCACCTGAACCCATCACAATTCCTGTTTTAAAATTACTTACATCTTTTTCTTCTAATCCCGAGTCCTCAATTGCCTCTTTCATTGCAATATAATTATACGCTGAGCCAGATCCCATAAATCTAATTGTTTTTCTATCTATATGGTCTTCAAGTTTTATTATTGGTTTTCCATGTACATGGCTTTTTAGATTATGTTCTTTATATTCTTCAGAAAAAGAAATTCCAGATTTTGATTTAAGCAGTGATTGTTTCACTTCATCTTGATTATTTCCAAGACATGAAACTATTCCTAGGCCAGTAATTACTACTCTTCTCATTATTTAAATAATCCAACTTTTAAATTTTCTGCAGAATAAATTTTTTTACCATCCGCCTTTAAAATTCCATTAGCAAGACCAACAGTTGTACCTTCTTTAACAAGTATTCTTTTCATATCAATTTCATATGTTGCTACTTTAACATTTTTAAGGACTTCTCCAGTAAATTTTACAGCATTCACTCCTAGAGCTCTACCTTTGCCTGGATTTCCAAGCCACCCTAAATAAAAACCAACTAACTGCCACATTGCATCTAGACCTAAGCATCCTGGCATTACTGGATCTTCATTAAAATGACATTTAAAAAACCATAATTCGTCTTTTATGTCCAGCTCAGCTTTTATGAGCCCTTTTTTAAATGATCCTTCATTTTCTTTTATTTCTGTTATTCTATCAAACATTAACATTGGAGGAAGTGGAAGTTTTGCATTTCCAGGTCCAAAAAGGTAGCCATTTCCGCAGCTTATTAGATCATTATATGAAAATGAGTTTTTTTTCATGGTTTTACCTTCATACTTGATTTATTGACATTATTATATACATTTTGTTTAGAATAATTATAATTAACATAGATATGTATAGCAAATACGTTAACAAATTAAGAAACTCAGGTATTAGACCTACCAGACAAAGAATTAAAATATGTGAAATTTTATTTGATAGAGAACATACATTTCATTTTTCAATAAATGATCTGGTTGCACTAATTAAAAATTCTACCAATAAAAAAATTGCATTAGCAACTGTATACAATACTATTCATTCTCTAACTAAAAAAGGGTATTTAAAGGAAATTTCTATTAACTCGGACAAAAGCTACTTTGATACAAATACAAGTACCCACCACCATTTTTTTGACGAAGAGACCTCTGAACTTATAGATTTAGATAATAAAGACGTAGATCCAGTAAAAATAAGGAAAAATATTCCTGGGAAGAAGATTAAATCGATTGAAGTCATTGTGAAAGTCGATAATGATAATCAAAATCAGTAATACAAATAATACATTATAATAATTCTAAACTATTGAAATTTAGTTTAGAATGATTATAATAAAGGTATGAATTACAATGAAAATATACCAGAAGTAACTTTTAAGGCAAGAGATGGAGATAATCTCAATTTGGGGGGTGGTTGTTCAATTGGTGGTAAATGGAAGGACTTAACCTCAAATGAACTATTTAAGAACAAAAAAATTGTCCTTTTTTCACTTCCAGGAGCATATACCCCAACTTGTTCCTCACAACAATTACCTGGTTATGAAAATAAATATGAACATTTAAAGAAATATGTTGATGAAGTGTATTGTTTATCTGTCAACGACGCATTTGTTATGAATGCATGGTTTAGAGATCAAAATATAAAAAAAGTGAAACCAATCGGAGATGGCGAAGGTAAGTTTACTGCAGGCATGGGAATGCTAGTAAATAAACCAAAACAAGGTTTTGGAAAAAGATCATGGAGATATTCTGCATACGTTGATAATGGAAAAATATTAAAAATGTTTGTCGAAAAGAATAAAAACGAAGATAGTAATGATCAAGATCCTTTCGAAGTGAGCAATGTTGAAACAATGCTCGAATATCTCAAATCAAATTCAGCTAAATAAAAAAGTTTAATATTTTAGACCCCAATTTCCTTCATTGAGTATCCATCCCTCGTAATCCTTAGTTTTAATATTGCACCATTTATATTTACATTTTTCTATTAACAAAAGTCTACCTTTTAATAATTTGGCTAAAGGTTTTGAAAATTTACTAGGACTATTAAACAAAATTTGATCTTTTAATAAAATTAATGATTTACTTTTTTTAAGTTGGGATCTATGTATCCAGCCACTATTTTTTTTTAAATCAATAACACGTCTAAAATTATCTTTTTTATCAATTACTAGAATAGGTAAATTTTTTTTTTTATAAATATATTTAATCTTATAATCAAAACCGGGGCCATACCTGACATTTACTTTATTATTTTTTAGAGTTAAAAAATAATCATTATCTGCGCTGAATAAACTATTATTTAGAAAAAAGAAAGCTATAAAAAAAATTAATATTCTCATTTCAAATATTAAGTATTTTCAAGTTTTTTTATTTTAACTTTTCTCAGTGTTAAATTGAGGATGTTTATAATTAAAACTTCATTCTCTAAAAGTTTACCAATGTTTAAAATTTTTTTTAAAACTTCATTTGCTTGAATATTTCCAATAATAGAAGAAATAGTACCTACAACACCATCTTCTTCACAATTAAAGAAATCTTCATCTGGGTCTAAAAATTGAAAAAAAGATCTTAAACATGGAGAATTTACCTTTTTAAAATCAAAAGAAAATACATGCCCATCAAATTTACTTATTGCGCCAGAAATTAAAATTTTCTTTTTTTTTCGACAATAATCATTCAATAGAAGTTTGGTTTTGAAATTGTCAGATCCATCAATTATATATTTAAAATTTTTAGCAATGAAATTTATATTTTTTTTATCAATTTTTTTTTTAAATATTTTTATTTTTATTTTTGAATTTATTTTTCTGATTTTATTTTTTACAATTAAAACTTTGCTTTTTCCCAAATCATCATTGTTAAATAAAGTTTGTCTATGAATATTAGATAGACTTATATTATCATTATCAACAATTCCTATTTCACCTACCCCAGCTCTTGCCAAACTGTCTACAACAGGACACCCAAGTCCACCAACGCCAATTACTAATATTTTTGATTGTAGTAGTTTTTTTTGACCTATTACGCCTATTTCTTTTATCAAAATTTGTTTTTCAAACCTAGTAATTTGATTTTTGCTTAATAAGCCTTTCATTTACAGAAATTAATTTAAATTGTTGATCACTTTTTCTGTGATTTGATCTGCAATTTGAGATTTTTTTCTTTTAGATATAAATTCTTTATTCTTTGACTTATCTTTGTAATAGATAGTTACTTCATTATAGTCTGAGTCAAATCCAATGTTATTGTTCAATACATCGTTTGAAATAACCCAATCACAATTTTTTTCAGATAATTTTTTTAAAGAATTTTGCTCTAATTTCTCTGTTTCAGCAGCAAACCCAATAACAATTTTGGGTCTATACAAATTATGATTTGATACAAAATTTAAAATATCAATATTTTTTTCCAAAGATAATGTTAATTTGTCATTTTTTTTAATCTTATTAAGTTCTATTTTTTTAGTTTTGTAATCTGCTACAGCGGCAGAAAAAACGGCAACATCTGTTGGTAAGCTGACTTGTGTAGCTTTCAGCATTTGTTCAGCAGTTTCAACTCGCATCAAATTAATACCAGGATCAACTTTTATATTTGTTGGTCCAGAAATTAATGTAGTTTCAAAACCTTTATTAAAAAAGGATTTTGCAATTTCATAACCTTGTTTTCCACTAGATCTATTAGTTATAAACCTTACTGGATCAATATATTCTTTTGTTGGACCAGCTGTTACTAAAGCTTTTAACTTTCTATTTTTTACTTTATTTATTCTCTCAAAATATGTTGATATGTATTGTAAGATAATACTGGGTTCAGTCATTTTTCCTTCGCCATATTCACCACATGCCATATCTCCAATTTCAGGACCAATAATTTTATAGCCAAATTCCTTTAATTTTTCCAAATTTTTTTTTGTAGTTGGATGTTCCCACATACGCACGTTCATTGCTGGACAAATTAGGATATCTTTGTTTGAAGCTAAAATAACTGTAGATGCTAAGTCTTCAGCATTTCCATTTCCTAATTTAGACATTGTATTGGCAGTAATTGGTGCAACTAAAATTATATCACACCATCTGGATAATGAAATATGATCCATTTTAGACTCATTTTCAACATTAAATAAATCTTCATAAACTTTTTCTTGTGATAAGGATGTTATTGATAAAGGAGTAACAAATTGTCCCCCACTTTTTGTTAATATTGTTTTTACTTTAGCTCCATGCTTTTTAAGAGATCTTATCAGCTCCAAACTTTTATAGGCTGATATACCTCCACAAATAATTAGTAATATTTTTTTGTTAGATAAATTTTCCATATTCAAATTAAAATACTATTAATCCAAAAATTACAAGTAATAATAAACCAATTACTGATTGGTTTCTAAAACTTATCATTTCATTCTTTTTTTCTTTTAGCGCACTATAAGAGTTTGTATTTTCTGGAATATTTCCACTTGCTAAAAATGACAAAGCTTGATTAGCTTTATCCATTACTTCTGGGAATTCAGGAATTCTTTTTATTACTTCTGACGTAGTTTTGATTGTTTCATTAATTGTATTTATTGGATCTTTTGTTTTTTTTAACCAGTCTTCCAAAACAGGTCTGGAAGTTTCCCAAATATTAGTCTCAGGATTTAATTTTCTAGCAACACCCTCAACAACAACCATTGTTTTTTGAAGTAATAAAAGTTGAGGCTGTGTTTGCATATTAAATTTTTCTGTAATTTCAAATAATTGTTTAAGTAATTTTCCACCAGAAATATCTTTTACAGATTGTCCAAAAATAGGTTCACCAATTGATCTTAAAGCTTGGGCTAACTCATCTATAGACACATTCCTTGCCACTAATCCCGCTAAAATATGCACCTCAGCAACTTTTTTATAATCTCTTTTAACAAAACCATATAATATTTCAGCTAAATACCTTTTGTTTAATCTATCTAATCTCCCCATAATACCAAAATCTATTGGTATAATTTCACCGTTTGCATTAACAAAAATATTACCTTGGTGCATGTCCGCATGAAAGAAACCATCTCTTACAGCATGTCTTAAAAAATGCTGAATTATATCAGTAGCCAATAATTTTGTATTGATACTTTTATCTTCTAAGAGTTTTTTTTCTCTAATTGAAATACCATCTACCCAATCCAGGGTAAGCATATTTTCACTAGTAAAATTCCAATATATTTTAGGAACTGTAAAACCATTGTCATTATTAGTATTTTCAGCATATTCATTTGCTGCAGCTGCTTCAAAACGTAGATCCATTTCATGGTTAGTAATTTCTTTTAATAAAAAAACAACTTCAACCAATCTTAGTCTTTTCGTTTTTTTTACTAAACTTTCAATTATAAATGCAAATAATAGAAGTGCATCAATTTCTTCATTAAAAATTTTTTTAATATCAGGTCTTAAAATTTTTACAGCTACATCTTTTAGTATGCCATTATCGTTTATTTGTGCTTTATGAACTTGGGCAATTGAAGCAGCTGCAACAGGTTCACTTAAATTAATCAATGATTTATAATTATTTTCACCTAACTCATTTCTTAAAATTATTTTTGCTTTTTCAGTTTCGAATGCTGGAACTTTATCTTGAAGTTTTTCTAAATTTTGTGATAATTTTTCACCTACAATGTCAGGTCGTGTAGATAAAAATTGACCTAATTTAATAAAGGTAGTTCCCATAGATTGTAACGAATTACAAAGCTTTTCTTCTTCGCTAGCACCATTTAAATTAACTAATTTATTTTTAGACAAAGAAAAAGACATTAAATAAAAAAATAATTCTAAAATTTTTGGGGGTTGATGAAATTTTGAAATTACTTTTAATGCATCAGATTTAGCTAGTTTTCTACCTATTTTAAATAATATAAAAATTTTTTTTAACATTATATTTTCCAACCATAATGAATAGCCACTATACCAGCGCTAATATTAGTATAGTTTACATTTTGGAAATTACTCTCTTTTAATAGATCTAATAGTTCATCTTGAGAGGCAAATTTTTTTATACTATTAACTAAATAATCATATGGTTCACTATCTCCCACTATTATCTTACCTAAAGAAGGTATTAGTTTACTATAATTTTCATAAATTGCCTCTAATTTATCATTTTCTACTTTTGAAAATTCAAGACAAAGAAATTTACCACCAGGCTTTAAAACTCTATAGGCCTCATCTAATGATTTTTTTAAATTCTTTGTATTACGCAAACCAAAGCTGATTGTGTAATAATCATAAAAATTACTTTGAGCAGGTAACTTTTCGGCACTGCCTAATTTCCATTCTAAATTTTTATATTTTGATAGTTTATTTTTGCCTATCTCTAACATTCCTTTATTGGGATCAATTGATAAAACATGATTTTCGTTATTAGATCTTTTTAAATAAAGTTTTGCAATATCACCAGTGCCACATGCTACATCAATTAATTTTTTATTTGATAAAGGAGACATCATATTAATTAAATTTTTTTTCCAGATTCTATGTGCACCTAATGACATCAAATCATTCATCAAATCGTATTTATCAAAAACTTTCTCAAATACATCTTTTACTAAGTTTTTTTTATTTTGTAGTTGTTGGCGCATGTTATTTATTAATAATAGATGTAATATAGTATGAAATGCCAGAATTACCAGAAGTTGAAATAGTTAAGCAATCCTTAAATAAAATTGTGAAATCTAAAATAATTAAGAAAGTTTTGGTAAATAATAGAAACTTAAGATTTAAAGTACCCAAAAATTTTGAGAGTTATTTAAAGGAAAAGAAAATAATAAAAATTTCCAGAAGGTCAAAGTATATAATTTTTGAAATAATTCTTGAGCAGTATCTTATAATTCATTTAGGAATGTCGGGTACCATCCATTTAATAACAAACAATAATCAAAAAAATACAAATTTAAGTTTTTATCAAAAGAAAGACTTACCACAAAACCATAATCACATAATTTTTTTTTTTAATAATTTTAAGATAGTCTATAACGATCCAAGAAGATTTGGTTTTGTTAAAATTTTTAAAACTAAATTAGATCTTTTAAATTATTTTAATAAACTTGGGCCAGAGCCTTTTAGTAATTCTTTTAATACTCAATATTTAAAAAAAAGATTTAAAAATAGAATTAAAAATATAAAGAATTTTCTTTTAGATCAAAGTTTAGTTTCAGGAATTGGAAATATATATGCAAGTGAGATTTTATTTATTAGTAAAATAAATCCAATGAAAAAAGTAAAAAATCTAACTGTTTCGGAGATGTATAAAATAATATTAAATACCAAGTTTGTTTTAAAAAAGGCAATAAGAAAAGGAGGTTCGTCGATTAGAGATTTTAAAAATATTATAGGATCTAGAGGAAATTATCAGAAAGAGTTCAATGTGTATGCTAGAGAATACCTTTCCTGCCCAAGTAAAAGATGTGAATCAAAAATTACAAAAATTAATATCAATAATAGAGCAACATATTATTGTAAAAACTGCCAAAAATAGACAATTATTCTATTGACCATCTAAATTTCTAAAGCTATATAACCTTCCAAATGGCAAATACAAAATCTGCAATTAAAACAATTAGAAGAATTTCAAGAGAAACTCTAGTTAACAAATCTAGGAAAAGTAAATTTAGAACTTCAATAAAAAAAATGAATTTATTAATTGAAGCTAAGAAAAAAAAAGAAGCTTTGGAATATTTGCCAAAACTAAATTCTGCATTAATGAAAGTAGCAAAGACAGGGATAGTTAAAAAGCAAAATGCGTCAAGAAATATTTCAAGAATTACAAAAAAAATTAACGCGCTTTAATTGAATCAATTATAAATTTATTTATTCTACCTCAAGTTGACGCTTTAAAAATAAAATTACTTATCATTTTAATACTAAATGCAATTTTTTTTTCACGAAACACACTACATATAGCTTTTATTTTTTTTTTCTTATTTAAAATTTATTTTTTATGAGGTTTTTAAAAATTTAATCTTTGATGTAGAAAGTTCACTTGTAGATTTAATATTTCTTTAAAATTAAATTTATTTTTATTGCATAATAAAAAATTAAGCCGTAAGAAAAATTCATTCCTCATGAAAAAAAATTATACAAAATCTAGTGAAAATACTGAAGTTTTGAACGTATTTAGTTGGGACAGTGTCCAAATGGAAATGAAACTTAAATTGGGTAATGATATATATGAGAGTTGGATAAAAAAAATACAATTTATTAGCGAATATAATGATTATATATTAATTTCCGTATCTACTAGGTTTATAAGGGACTGGATAACATCTAGATATCTAGACCAAATACTTAAGATTGCCAAATCATTCAAAAAAAATTTAAACCGTATAGAATTTATTGTCAAAGACACAAATACTAAATCTTTAAGATCTGAGGAAGAAAATAATTCTAATAACTCAAATGTATCATTTATAGAAGATTCTTTCTTACAATATAACAGAATGGATCCAAACAAAAAATTTGAAAATTTTATCATTGGAAATAGTAATAAAATAGCATTTGAATCTTCTAAAAAAGTTTCAGAAGAGCTTGCTCATTATAATCCACTCTATGTTTACAGTGGTGTTGGAATGGGGAAAACTCACTTACTTAACTCAATTGGACTGAGTTTAAAATCTAAATTTAAAGTGATGTTTATAAGCGCTGAAAGATTTATGTATCAATTTGTAAGATCTATAAAACTTAATGAGATGGTAAAGTTTAAAGATTGCTTTAGAAATACAGACGTATTTATAATTGATGATATTCAATTTATGAATGGCAAAGAAGCCATGCAAGAAGAATTTTTTCACACTTTTAATGCTTTAATAGATAAAGGATCACAAATAATAATCTCAGCTGACAGGCCCCCAAATAAACTATCTAGAATTCAAGAAAGAATAAGATCTAGATTTGCAGGTGGTTTAGTAATCGATATACAAAAAGCAGATTACGATTTGAGATTAAAAATAATTAAATCAAAATGTGACGAACATGAAATGCTTTATCCAGATGAATTAAAAATACCAGATAGTATTAAAAAATTTGTGAGCTTAGAAATTAAAACAAGCATAAGGGAACTTACTGGCGCTCTTAATAGAATTAATTCTTTCATTAAAGTATATAATAAAATTCCAAATCTTTCAGAAGTTAAAATAATTCTAAAAGATCTTTTAAATGTCTCTGAAAACATAGTAACTATTGATCAAATCCAATCTGAAGTTTGTAAATTTTTTAAAATTAGTAAAAATGAAATGTTGTCTGCTAGACGATCTAGATACCTTGTAAGACCAAGGCAAGTTGCAATATTTTTGTCAAAATTGTTAACTTCTAAATCTTTACCAGAAATAGGTAGAGAATTTTCAAATAGAGATCATACAACAGTAATACATTCAGTAAAAATGATAGAAAAACTCAGGTCAGAGGATAGTGAGCTAAACTCAAATATTGATACTTTAAAAAATAAAATTTTATATAATAAAGAGAATGAAATTTAGCGCCAACCAACTAGAATTACAAAAGTCATTAAATTATTGCCAGGGTGTAATTGAAAAAAGAAGCACTCTGCCAATTTTATCCAACATCCTTTTAGATGTAAAAGATTCTAGGCTTACAATTACTGCTACAGACTTAGATTTAATTTTTATTCACAAGATTGAAAATATTGAAATTGAAGAAGAAGGAAAAACTACCACGATGTCATCTACTATGTATGATATAATAAGAAAATTATCGTCAGGTAAAAAAATTAATTTTGCAATGCAAAATAACAAACTTCAATTAGAGTGTGAAAAATCAAAATTTAATTTAAATATAATCGATCCTAGTGAATTTCCTATTTCAGATGAAGATTTTAATGAAAATAAATTTACAATTAAATCTAAAATTTTGCTTAAATTATTAAATAAATGTAAATTTTCTGTGTCGAATGACGAAACACGACATTATTTAAGTGGAATATTTTTTCATCAAACACAAATTGAAAATAATTTTTATTTAACTGCTGCAGCTACAGATAGTCACCGAATGTCAATATCTAAAGTAAAACTTGAAAATCAAATTAATTTTAATCCTATAATTTTGCCAAAGAAAACAATTTTTCAATTGTGCTCACTTTTAGAGGATTATGACTCTGATGTTATAATCTCTAATCATAAATCAAAAATAAAATTTCAGTTAGATGATAGTATTTTGATTTCAAAATTAATAGATGGAAAATTTCCAAATTATCTTCAGGTTATACCTAAAAATAATCAAAAAAAACTTGAAATAGATTTAAAATTATTTCTAAATTCTGTTGATAGAGTTGCGTCAGTCTCTTTAGATAAAAAAGATGGAGTTAAATTTAATTTATTAAAAGATAAATTAAATTTATCTGTAATTAATGCAAATAGTGGAGATGGAACAGAAACCTTAAATGTAAAATTTGATCATGAATTAGATATTAGTTTCAATTCAAGGTATCTTATTGATATAGCCTCTCAAATAGATGGAGAAAAAATTGAAATCTTTCTTAATGACATGGGTTCCCCCGCCTTGATAAAAGACCCAGGAGATTTCGATAGTATCTTTGTTGTCATGCCAATGAAAGGTTAATTAATTCTCTTTAACTCACCATATATCTCTTTTTCTAAAATATTTAAAAATTGTTTTTTTTCTATTCCTTTATCAATTGCGGGAAGTATTGATATTGTAATTGTTTTGTTTCCATTTAATTTGTTATTTTTTGGCCAAACATTACCCGAATTTATAGCTATAGGTTGGCATCTCATATTTAAAACATTATAAATCCTGCTTACACCTTTTTTAAAATTGGTAAATTCGTTTGGTTCAGTTCTTGTTCCTTGCGGAAAAATAAGTATTGGTCTATTAGTTTTTTTTGCAACTTCACTTATTTGTTCAATAAATCCCAGATTTTCTTTTACTACTTTATTTCTATTAATAGATATAGCTCCAATTTTTTTTAAATAGCTACCAAATACTGGTATTTTTAGTAATTCTTTTTTTAATATAAATATTGGTCCATCAAAAATTGTTTGTAGGTAAAATGTCTCAAACATCGATTGATGTGAGCAAGCTATAAAAAACTTTTCATTTTTAATTATATTACTTTTTCCCTCTATTTTGATTACTACTGAAAGGAAAAGTTTCAAACAAAAAGCACACCACAGACCCATTATTTTACCGCCATTTATTACAAATTTTTCTTTTAGAAATAACGAAGGTAAATATATAATTGAGATTGTTACAATCCCTAAGAAAAAAAAAATTTTAAATAAGAAATTTCTTATCATCAATAATAAAATTATGTAATTTCATTTAGTTTTTGTCTTTTTAAAATAACAAAACTTTTAGAATTTTTTATAAGTATTTCTATTGGCATAGGTCTAACATTATAGTTAGAACTTAGTGACATTCCATAAGCACCAGTATTCATTATTCCTATAAGGTCACCTTCTTTAATAGATTGAAAATTATTTAATTTTGAAAAAGTATCCGTTGTTTCACATATAGGTCCAACAAATTCTAACGTTTTATTTATTTTTTTTGTATTTTTGGTGATTGGTAAAATTTCGTGCTTTGCCCCATATAAAGCAGGTCGCATAAAATCATTCATAGCACAATCTAAAATTATAAAAACTTTATTTTTTGATCTTTTAATATAAGTTATTTTACTTATAAGTATTCCCGCAGATGCAATTATTGATCTTCCTGGTTCAAAAATAATTCTAGTTTTATGTTTTTTTAAAAACTTTTTAATTAATGAACTATAGACTTTATAATTTAGTTTTTTATTTTTTTTCTCATATGAAATGCCCATACCCCCACCTAAATCAATGTAATCAAATTCATATTTACTTTTTTTAATTACAGCATCTACAACTTCTAGCATTTTCTTATAGGGTCTATAATCAAGAATTTGGCTACCAATATGTACACTCATACATTTCATATTCAGAAATCTTGATGATTTGCAAAATTTAGTTAATTTTAAAAATTCTATTTCATTTACACCAAACTTGTTTCCAATATTACCTGTAGATATTTTTTTAATTGTTTTTGCATCAGTATCTGGATTTAATCTAATTCCAACATTTACTATTTTCTTCTTCAATTTGGCAATTTTTTCTATTACCATTAGTTCACTTTCAGATTCAACATTAATTAACAAAATTTTTTTTTTAATTGCAAACTCTAGTTCATGGTATGTTTTACCAACTCCTGAAAAAACAATTTTACTAGGTTTTATACCAGATTTAATTGCCTTTATTAGTTCACCTTTCGATACTACATCTGCTCCAATATTGAAATTTTTTATTTCTTGAAGAATTCTTCTATTTGAATTTGATTTCACAGAAAAACAAATTAATGGATTAATTCCTTTAAAGTTATTTTTAAATTGTTTTATATTATTTTTTAATTCACTAAAAGAATAGCAATATGCTGGAGTGCCATATTTTTTAGCTACTTTATTTAACGGAATTTTATCTATTGTAAGTATATTTTTTATGTACTTCATTTTAATTTTGGTTAATTTGTTGAAGTTTTGTTTTCATTTTCAGGATTGTATTTTGGATCTCCTTTTTTACCGCAAGAAGCAAAAATAAATAGTATAGATAATAGTATTAGAATTTTTTTAATCATTTATAAATTTTATTATATTTTTTTATCATTTTTTTTATATTATTAAATGAAGTACCCCCAAAGGATTTTTTAGATTTTATTGAATTTTCTAAACTTAAGATATCAAATATTTTACTACTTATTTTTGGGTGAAATTTTCTAATTTCATTAATATTTAATTCATCTAATGTTTTACCTTTCTTTTCTGCGAAGTTGACAATGTTTGCAGTTGTTTTGTATGCCAATCTAAAATTAATTTTATAATTTTTTACCAAGAAGTCAGCAAGATCTGTAGATGTAATAAAACCTTTTTTTGCAATTGAAATCATTTGATTTTTGTTTGGTTTTATATTTTTTATTACCTCATCTAATAATGAGATACTAATACTCAAGCTATCATATGATCTAAAAACTATTTCTTTATCATCTTGTAGGTCTTTGAAATATGATAGTGGCAGTCCCTTAAGTATCGTAAACATAGAAAATAAATTTCCATAAGAATTTCCTGTTTTTCCTCTTAAATACTCTAATGGATCAGGATTTTTTTTTTGAGGCATTATAGATGAGCCAGTAACTATTTTATCTGACATTTCTATCATATTGAATCCATCTGAATTCCAAATAATTAATTCTTCAGATATTCGAGAAATATGCATTGAGCAAACGGAACACGTGTATAAAAAATCAAGCACAAAATCTCTGTCGGATACTGTATCAATCGAATTATTTGTTGGTTTTTTAAATCCTAATTTTTTTGAAGTATAATTTCTGTCTATATTAAAAGATGTACCTGTGAGAGCTGCTACACCAAGTGGGCTTTCATTTAAATTATCAAGGTTTTTCAAAAATTTTTTTTTATCTCTTTGAAACATTTCAACAAATGCTAAAAGATAATGTGCGAATGAAACAGGTTGAGCGTTTTTTAAATGGGTAAAACCTGGCATTATTGTATAAATATTTTTATTTGATAAATTTAAAATATTTTTAATTAATTTTGATAATTTTAAATCTAAATCTTTAGACGATGATTTAATCCACAATTTTAAATCAGTAATAACTTGATCATTTCTTGATCTAGCAGTGTGAACATAACCAGCGTGATCACCAATTATTTGGGAAAGTCTATTTTCAATATTCATATGTATGTCTTCATATTTTTTACTGAATATAAATCTTTTATTTTTGATTTCATTTTTGATTTTCTTTAATCCATATAAAATTCTTCCTTCAACTTTTTTTGAGATAATTTTCTGCTTGGACAACATCTTAACATGTGCCTCTGAACCCTGTATGTCTTCTAAAAAAAGCCGTTTGTCTATATCTATAGAATTACCAATCTCTTGGAATAATGTTGAGGTTTTTTTAATTCTATCCTCCCAAAATGTTTTATTATTTTTATTTTTTGCCATGATAAAAAATTAAATTATTAATTATGAATTATTTATAGTAAAATAATTAAATTATGTCATTTAGTTTAAATACTACAACAATTGAACCTGAAGAAAATAGCAAAATTGAAAATGTGGTGATTTTATTACATGGATATGGCGGAGATGGTAAAGACATTAGCTCTTTAGCATTAAATATGCGGAGACACATAAAAAAAACGATTTTCTTATGCCCTGATTCAAATCAAAAATGCTCAATAAACCCTTCAGGATTTCAGTGGTTTGATCTTACAATCGATGACAACAATTATATATTAGAAGAGTCACTTAAATCTGAAAAATTAGTTAAAAAATATATTTGTGAGATTTCTGAGTATTACAAAGTTCCTTTTTCTAGAATTTGTCTATCTGGTTTTAGTCAAGGATGCATGATGTCTTTAAGTATTGGGTTAACAAATAATGAAAAATTTAACTCTATAATTGGATATTCTGGTAAAATTTTGAATAAAGAAAATCTTTTAAAAAGAATTATTTCTAAAACAAAAGTCTTACTTTTTCATGGTGAAATGGATACTGTAGTTTATCCAAGTAATTTACTGGAGGCTAAAGATTTTTTAATAAGAAATTTTGTTGATGTAGAAACTCATTTAATAAATAATTGTGAGCATTCAATATCAGTTGAGGCTGTAAGTCGCACAATAAATTTTTTAAAAAAAAATTTAGTAGTTAAATAAAGCTGTAATATAAAATTTATTATAAGTGTTGATAATATATTTTATTTGGGTTAAAATTTTTCAATGAATTTAGCTGATCAAAACTTATCTTTAGAAAAATGCCCTGCTTTGGTTCTAAATGCAGACTATAGACCTTTAAGCTACTATCCTTTATCTCTTTGGAGCTGGCAAGATTCAATTAAGTCAGTTTTTTTAGATAGGGTTGTAATAATAAATAATTATGACCGTGTTATAAGAAGTCCTTCGTTTAATATGAAGCTGCCAAGTGTAATTGCTTTAAAGAATTATATTAGACCACAATCTGATCCAAACTTTACAAGATTTAACGTTTTTTTAAGAGATAAATTCTCTTGTCAATATTGTGGAAGTAGTAAAGAATTAACTTTTGATCATTTACTTCCAAGATCAAAAGGTGGAAAAACTAATTGGGATAATGTCGTTACTGCTTGTTCAAGTTGTAATGTAAAAAAGGGAGGAAGACTTTTAAAAAATTCAGGTATGGAAATTTTTAATATGCCTTATCGTCCAACCACTGAAGATCTGCATAAAAATGGTAAAAATTTTCCTCCAAATTTTTTACACAAAAGTTGGATGGATTATTTATATTGGGATGTAGAGTTAGAGCCTTAATTAAATCTTTTCTGAGATTTTAATTGCAATTCTAGAGCCGATTTTAATTATTTTATCTAATAAAACATACGGACCATGTTTTGTAGCACCTTCATCATATGCTATATCTTTGTGCATAATTTCATCATCTCTAAATTTTTTAATTTTTTCCTTCAGTTTACTTTCGTCTTCTTCTAATTGAGTTAATTGATTGGCATAATGTTCTTGTATTACCTCTTCAACAGAGGCTGTACAAAGCATTGCAGCTCTTTTTCCAAGCAAGGTAGTACTAAAACCCAATCCAACCCCAAACAAATCCCATAGAGGCAAAAGTTTAGTAGGTTTTATATTCCTTTTTTTTATCTCCTTATCAAAATAATTACTATGTTCTATCTCATGCGATTTCATGTCTTCAATAATTTTTTTTAAGTTTTCATCTTTCTTGATTGTATTTAATGCCAATAATTGACCCTCGTATATTTTAATTGCGCCTCTTTCTCCTGCGTGATCTACTCTTATGAACTCTTCAATTTTATTTTTATTTGTTTTTTTCATGCTTATAGATATAAATATTTATTACAGTTAAAACAAATGAAATAAGAAAATTTATCGTCGCAAGAGATAAACCTAAAATTGTAAAATTGACATTTTTACATCCAGAATTTATTTTTTGTAGTGACTTTAAAATTTCATCTTTATCTAAAATTTTATTACTTTCATTTATACAACCAGAAAATTCCAAAAAAATACCTTTTTCTATTCCAAAATGATAACCAGATAGAACAGCACTCAAAACAAAAATTATTATTAAAAGAATTAGCCAAGTTTTTTTATTTTTAAAATAATATCCACCAAAGCACACAAATATAGATAGAAGATAGGGTATCCTTTCATATATACACAATTTACATGGATCTGCTCCATAGATATTTTCGATTATCAATGCTCCAGTTAAAATTAATGATGATATAAAGAATATAAATAAAAAATAAATTTTAATATCCAAATTTTTAAACATAATTAAAAATTCTTTAAATAATTATAAATTAGAAAAGCAACGATAATTAAAAGAAATGAGAAAATAATTGATGTTAGAAGTAATCTTTTTTCAATTGCACTTTTAATAGCTGGACCAAAATATCTTATCAGTAATGCAACCAAAAAAAATCTTGAACCTCTAGTTAGTGCAGAAACAACTATAAAATAAAATATATTAAAATGCACAAATCCACTTGTAATAGTTAAAAGTTTAAATGGCACTGGAGTAAAGCCAGCTATTGCTAATAAAGTTATCCATGCAATTGTACCTCCATCAGATGAAACTTTATCCTTTAAAAAACCCACATTATCTACTCCATAAAGTTCAAAAATTTTTAGCCCTATTTCATTAAAAAAAATGTACCCTATTAAATATCCCACAATTGCACCACAGACTGAACCTATGGTAGCAACAGTTGCAATTCTTAACCAATTTTTCTTTTTTGCTATTGTCATTGGAACAATCATTACATCTGGTGGAATTGGAAAAATAAAACTTTCAATAAACGATATGAATCCTAAAAAAGAAATTGATTTTTTACTTGAGGCAATATCTAAGGATTTATCATAAAGCTTTTTAAGCATATTTTCTTTTATTATAATTATACTTCTTATACTATATTAAAAATAAATGAACATATTAGGGGCGAATGGCGGAACTGGTAGACGCGTTGGACTCAAAATCCAATGGCAGAAATGCTGTGAGAGTTCGAGTCTCTCTTTGCCCACCATTTTAAATGAATTTTAATCACTTTGAAAATTTACTAGAACTATTTTTTTTTCAATACAAGCTACAGGAAAAAAAAAATATTTTTTTAGAAACTCTAGGCAATAATAAGAGACAATTTACTTGGGAAAAAACATTTCTATCAATAAAAAAACTCTCTGAAATAATTAAAGTTAAAAGTAGCAGAGGTGAAAGATGTCTATTAATCTCTGAAAATAGACCTGAGTGGTTCATTGCAGATTTATCAATTATGCTTTCTGAATTAATCACAGTTCCAACCTACACTACCTATTCTGAGAAAGATTATGAATATATTATTAATGATTGTGCACCAACTACAGTAATTATATCTAATCAAATTCAATATGATAAAATTAAGAATATAATTAAAGAAAAAAAAATAAAATTGACAATTTTTTCTTTTGAAAAACTAAGCATTAAT
>MDTB01234562.1_pt1 | contig 17880 bp, 27 predicted proteins | sample 811161 | NCBI WGS metagenome assembly MDTB01 (sample SAMN05326650, study PRJNA326480) | marine metagenome | isolation source: seawater | place: Mediterranean Sea | collected 2009
AAAAATGGCGAAGGTTACATTCAGGCAGGCCTCGATGGACGACCCTCTCTTCAGCGGAGAGTTCAAGATATCGTCGAAGCCATCCAGTCCAGAATCGACGACATTGATGCAGACTACTCAGAAAAATATGGATGGACAAGAAACAACGAAGTCAATTCAGAGTATAGAGAAGTCCAAGAAGCCCCGCCAGAACCAGCCAAGGTAGAAGAAAGTTCTAGGGAACTTCCAGACATTGATGAGGGTCTTAGTCGAGATAACATTGAAGACCTAGAGGAGGCGCGGAACGAAATATCAAAGGCTGAAGAGTCTGATAGAAAGTACAGCGCTAACCCAGCAAATCCTTTTGCCCTTAGGCGGGCGCCTATTAAACGAGAGACCTTTGAGTACGGGCAAATCCTAGACGGCAACAAACTTGTCCCGGTTGTTCTACCTGCGGGTCAACATTACGATGGTGACGAGGGGCAAAGTTTTGGCTTGCACCACATACAGGTTCGTGAACACGACAGGGAGCTTTCGGAGGTTTCTAAATATGAGGGTGTCGAGCCTGCAATTTACGACCTTCTTGCCCGATGGCGCGGACAGAAGCACTTAGACGGCGCTGACATAGTCGGCTTCCCCCAGCCCGGGGGCGTGTACAGACTTGAGTGGGTGAATAATACCGGGCGCTCCAAGTCTCCGTTGAATTTAGTTTTGCAACGCACTCGCGACAAGCGCGGCAATCCTATTTATATAGTTAAAACATTCTTCCCTGAAACCACTGAGGTCAAAAAACCAGCGCAAAGACCAAGAGCAGTTCGTATGCGTAGTTCGTTGCCAATCAACGAGAGGTCATACAGTGCTATCATGCCTCAGCGCCAAACAAACATAGCCTATAGTAGAAGTGGTAAACTTATACAAAAAGTTATCGGCAAGCCACTGCGTTTGTTTGTGGGGGAGAGAGAGGCGCAGAAGATATCTGAAAAATTTATAACTGACTTTCAAGATAACATGTATCCTGTCGCAAAACTTATTGATGACCTGAAAGCTGCTGGCGCTAACATCACAGACGCCCTAGATACATATCTGCAAGAGGAACTGTACCACGGACGGGTCGGCGCTAGGGTCGAAGGCAATCAGAAGAAGTTTTACACGCCGCTTGCCGAGTTGGTTAGGGATATAAATATCCCAGCAGCCGTAATGGAAAGAATGTCCTCGTTCAGTGGTTTTGTTAAAGGCTCTTACGAGAACAACAATAGTGCCAAGCTCACTCTTGCCGAAGCATTTTTGTACGCCCGTCATGCAAAAGAACGCAACGCATACATAAGAGGTATCAATCAGGGTGAGGACTCAGGTTCTGGTATGACTGATGCTGAGGCTGACAAAATACTTGCGTTCATCTCTGGTCTTGATTCAGAGACACAGTCCCAGCTTGCTGCTATAGCTGATGCTGCTGATGCTACGATTCAGAATACAAATGATATACGTGTGGCCTCTGGCCTAACGCCAGACTTTAATGATGGAAGTCCAGTCACCCTTGAGGATGGCACAGAGGCTGCGCCACCTAGCTTCTCTTCGTATGTTCCGTTGCGCGGTGTCCTAGACCCAGAGAGTGAAGCCACAGAGGAGGCCAGAACAAGCTACGGCAGAGGTGGCGACAGGTTTGGTGTCCGTGGTCGTGAGGACCGCAGGGCTTTGGGTCGCGGTGAGTACGCAGAGAGCATACTCGCCAACATCATGACGCAAAATCAGAACGCCATTATACGGTCAGAGAAGAACAATGTGGGCAAGTCTTTCCTGGAGTTGATTAGGCAGAACCCAGAACTAATAGCTCCAGTTGCTCGTGTACTTGAGAGCCGACCAACCACCCGTGGTTTGGTAAACGGCACTGTTCGCACAGTCCCAGCCATGATGCCACAGGATGACATACTTGTAGTGAAGGATGGCGGTCAGGAAGTTTACATAGAAATCCTTGACCCCCGCATTGCCAAAGCAATGAAGGGTGCAAGCGGTATGTCTACGGAGTCTATGGGTGTTGTCACCCGTGCTATGGGCAAGCTGAACAGATACCTGTCCAACATCAACACCTCATTCAACCCTGAGTTCTTGATTACTAACTTGGTTCGTGACTTGCAAACTGCTGGTGTCAACTTGGGTCAGTTTGAACAAGACAAGTTGTCCCGTGAGGTTCTTGGTGGGGTCGCTGGTGCGTTGAAGGGAATCAAGCGCTCAATTATCAACGAAGACAATAGCTCTGAGTGGTCGCAAATATTTGAAGACTTTGTGTCCAATGGCGGCAAGACATCTGCTAACCCCATGACAACGCTGCAAGACCAGCTAAACTCAATCAACGATACTTTGGGTGACATCTCCGATGCTGGTGTACGCAAACAGTGGGGTCGTGTGAAGCGCAGTTTCGTTGGCGATATCTTTAGAGCGCTTGAGAATTACAACACCGTGGTTGAGAACGGTGTCCGTGTCGCTACATATAAAGCGTTGCTTGACCGTGGGTACACAAAAGAACGTGCGGCGCAGGCAGCTAAAAATGTTACAGTGAACTTTACAAAGGGCGGTGAGTACAAGACGTTCATGAACTCTTGGTCTCTGTTCTACAATGCATCACTGCAAGGGTCTATGGCACTCCTCACGGCTGCTACACGCTCCAAGCGTGTGCAAAAACTGTGGGCTGGCGTTGTGGTGGCTGGGCTTGTGCAAGACCAGCTTAACGCCGCCCTCTCAGAGGAGGATGAGGACGGGGAACTTCAGTACGATAAGATTCCTGACTATGTTCTTGAGCATAACTTCATACTGCCCGACCCATTCGGCATTACTGAGCGCTCTTACATTAAGATTCCATTGCCATATGGATTAAATATGGCACACAATATTGGTCGGACATTGAGCCGTTCTGGTCGTGGAGAGTACCAGCCGGGCGAAGCAACAAGCACTATTGTTGCGACAATTCTTGAGACAGTTAACCCGATGGGCGGCCTTGACCCAGATGCAACTGGGTACGGCTTCCTTAACTTTGTTGCCCCGACAATCGCTGACCCGTTTATTGACATCGCAGAGAACGAGGACTTTGCAAACAAACCAATATACAAAGAGCCTTCTCAGTTCGGGGTGCCTTCTCCAGACAGCCAGCTATACTGGTCAACAACATCACCCTCTTCAAAATGGATTGCTGATAACTTAAACTCTTTAACTGGTGGCACCCCTTCAATGTCTGGGTACATTGATATATCACCAGACTTATTAGATTTTTGGTTTGAGTTTGCCACTGGTGGTGTCGGTAGGTTCGTTCAGCGCACTGCTGAGTTTGGTGCGTCAACCGCACCCAAGATTATTACTGGTGACTTTGAGGACGAGATGGTTCGGGCGATACCTCTCGCTCGTAAGGTTGTCGGGAGTGTCTCAGACAGAGAAGATACAGAGAACTTTATTGACAACAGAAACGCCATCCTAACGGCACGGAGAGAGTTGCTTGAGGCAACTCGTGCGGGAGATGTAGCCAGAGTAGAGGCCGTAAGAAAAAGCTACGCAGATGAACTGGCTATCGCTCCTCGTATTAATGCTCTCAACAACAGACGTAATCAGTTACTGCGCCGCCGCAATCAGATTAAAAAAGCGCCGAATATTCCTGAGGCTCAAAGAGAAAAGCTCTTAGAGCGAGTTAATGAGCAGATACAGGAAATTGTGCTAAGGGCAAACCAGCTTACTCGTCAGCGTTAAAGAACGCGGCGAAGGTAAACCTATACTCAGGTGCTGCTTGGCTGGGTGGTCTAAGGCTGTGCATCACTCCAGCTTTTAACCAAAGAACCCTTCCGGGCCTAAATGTTATTGCGTGTTCTGCTTCGTAGTCATGCTCAGAGTAAATGATTGTCTCCCCCGCCCACTCAGGATTCCACCTGTGATTGCAGTAGTAGAGGAAGACCTCTTCGTTGTGATGGGTGTGGGGCAGAAATGTATTTGACGGTTCAGCAAGATTGATAACCTGCTTTACTGGCGTCCTGCCCCTAATCAGTTCATCTATTCTGGGGTTGTTGTGAAGACGAAACACCCCCATGTTCTCAACATCCTCTAAAGAGTAGTTACTAAACAAAATTCTGCGTTGACCATTTACATCATCCCAGTGTTGGTCTGCCCATCCAAGGAGGTACTTACTGTTCCGCACAAAACAAAACATATTCTCTCTATCTTGAGCAGAATACGCATTGTCGATGATTTCATACTTCATTTCAGTCCCACCTATAGAATATATGCCTATCAATTCTGACTATCTTTGTGTGGGACTTTGCCCATTTTGGAGATACATAGTCGGCATGATAGTGGGTGGCACCGTCAAATGTTCCAATCATCCATCCCTCTGCCACAAATTTACCAATCTCATATGACTCTTGGAACGCCTCTTCATTTCTTGGTTGGTCTGGATATCCATCGCAATACCAACTGAACTGACACAAATTTTTTATGGGGTGTCCAGAAGAGGAATGAGCGCCTTCATAGATAACACCGCAAATGGTGTCGGGGAATCTGTCATCCTCGACCCTGTTCATTACCACTTGAGCAACAGCCATTTTTCCAATCGTGGATTCGTTCCGCGCCTCGTGATAAATATTCAGCGCCATACAAAGTAATGCCTCTTCAATCATACGTACTCCTAATGATACTCTTCTGTTTCGTAAAACTCTCTGCTATCCATTGAGTTGTGAACAAGGGTGTGCTTGTCCCCATCTCCGTAGTGTGGATTGCACCAGCAATTCCTGTTTGGCCTGTGCTGCAAAATATCGCCCACTGGCATTATGTGGAATACAGGCAGTCCGTCCTCTTCTGTTATAACAACTACCCACACGTCATTGACTTTTGTATTTTGCAAGCCATTCTTCTACGTCTTCGTAAAGCCATCTCTGTTGCTTTGGTAGCATGGTATCTGGCTTGGGGAACGTCTCGTCTTGTTTAATCAATCTGTAAACCGTTGGTCGGCTACAGGATAACATTGTTGCAATGTCACTAACTTGTATGAATCTTTTTTTATGCGCCTCTGACATCATGCACCTTTCTTTGATTTCATGAAATTATCACGTAACTGTTTGAACTTTTCTCTAGCCAATGAATTATTATTCATGTCCGCGCGGCTCTGTACCCCTAGATAATCTCTAAGAAACATAGCAATCTGATTTTCCCGAACCTTTTCATCGCTTCCATCGTACTCATCAATATCGCCTGACTCCCACAGGAAGTGAGCGAAATCTACATTGCGACATAGCAAGCCAGCAGATTGTATGAGTTTTTGTGTCTCCATTTGCTCTGGGTTTACCGCGATACTTTCATCATCTTCTAGCCTAACCATGGCTACCATGTATCTTGCGCCCACCCAGTCTGTATGTAGGCTTGCTGGAACTTCATTGGGGTGTATGGCAAGCCTGAGAATTGTCCCAGCCTTGCTTTGTGACATTGAGGTCTTTACCGCCTCAAAGTTCACCGCTGCTTTTCTTATGTCTGTCATAGCCCGTGGATTATCTCCTGTGTTGCCTCGGACTCAAGACCGCTCACCTCCACTGCAACGTCGATGCGTCGTGGCCTAATTATCGTCTCAATTCCTTCTGGAGTATAGACTATGCGGATGGACTCTCGAGGAGTGTGAATCCAGACTGAGCGCCAGCACAAATCAAACTCATTTCCTACGATATGTGTCAACGGCTCTGATTGTTCGCTGATAAGTGGTTTATTTTCTGACATCTTTAACCTCATGAATGTAAATGTCGCCAAGGGAAATTCCTTGGCTCTCTCTGGTTTTGTTGTTGCGGGTAATTCTTTTTTCTAAAATAACACTCGCCTCCTCCGGGGTTGCGGCGCAGACTGTGTACTCCTTCATGTACTCCACGGTTGCAAACACTTTATATGTATTCAGTGCTGGCTTGTGGCTTGCTGGCTGCTTGTATTTGTATCCTCTTGGTGAATACTTGCCGCGATTAATCCTTGTTTCTGGATTAGATTTTTTCCACATATTTTATGACCCTCTCCGCCATATCAGCCCAATCAAAATCTTGGACCACTTTGGATGTATAATTAGCTGGCAATTCGCAGCGATACATCTCAGACATAAATAAGTTCCTTAGAACTTCTTGCATCTCATCTTTCATTGTACTTACTCCAGTTTTCTTTTGCCCATTCGAGAGGCTCGATGCCCTGCAAGTCCCACCAAGTTCTTTCGTCTCCAAAAGCATGAAGTTCCATGTGGTGCGGGTGGCAGAGCGGGACACACCAGTTGTCTCCAACCTTCATCCCCATGCCTTTAGGCTGTGCAAAGGTTACATGGTGTGCCTCGCTTGCTTGCCCACAGACCAAGCACGGTGAGCCGCGCAGTGTCTTCATGTAGGCTTCGCTCCTAACTCTCCTAGACTTTAGGTTCAAAAGGGTATCTCATCGTTAATCTGTTTGGGTTGTGGCTGGCGGTTACCCTCCATTTCCTTAAACACATTACCGACCAGGGACACAAAATTATTCCCAGCCTTGGATGTTTTGCGCCACCCAACAATACTAATGACGGGCTTGTCTACTCCACGCTCCATCTGGCTGATAAGGTCATTCACTACCTCATTTGATAATTCCAGCTTGCCAGTAAAGTCTGGTGACTTATCTGACTTCTTTTGTTTCGCTGGGAAGAGCGCTCCGCTCGGGCCATAATTACTCATATCTATTCTCCTAAGCTATCTTTATGGCTAGTAAAGGCAGACAACACCGCGTTGTAAGCCGCTTCGTCTTTCTCTTTGAGAAATCCAATAGCGTCACCATTATTGGACCAGAAGCTACGCAGGGATTCCAAATCCTTGCAGTCAGGAATAAATGTGATGAACGCTGTTTTCACTGTTTCAACGGCATTATCGGGACCAGATTCAATAGGCTCTTTATCTCCGACACCATAAACAGTAACTGGTTTAGCTGGCGCACCCTCAGGGAGGTCTTCTCCAGCGTAGATATAAAACCCAAGGCCAAAATAAGCTATGGCCTTCACAAGGCAGCGCTGCAACGCTTTGTTTACTTGCTGACTGTTGGGGTTTTGAATTGATTGGTTGCGGTTATCCATGACGTACAGGAGTTCAGTCATCTCCCTTTCGTCAATCCGCACCGTCACCTTAACAAAGGCGTTGCCCTTGTCGTCAGTGAAGCATGGATACCCATTCTCATTGCAGTGTTTATGAAACTCTGCGTCTGGGTAATGTTGTTTTAACGTAGACCACGCCCAAGTCCAACTCAGGTAGCTAAAGCCCCCCTTGTTTTCAACGTGTTCGCTACAGTCAATGACTGAAAGTGTCTTCCATATTTCGCTCATATTGTCCTCTAATGTTATATGGAACTATTTTTTAGTGCATACGATTGTGTATACACCGTCTTGGTTAATCACCTCACCGTCCTTTTGATGCAAGTGAAGTGCATGAAGAAATGTTGCAACATCAGTTGGGCTAAATAGCGTTACTGAATCATGCTCCATCATCTTCTTTGCGATGGCTGAGTAGTGCATTGGCTTTTCCTGCTCTAATCTAGCCATCTTTTTCCCCGTACATTTTGCGCCAAATCCAGCTATTCAAGCTGGATATTTTGTGCGACACAAAAATCATTGCGGGGCTATTCCAAAGCCAGTGGTTATATCGTTTCCTCACCGAGGCTCTCCTTGTGCTGATTACAAAATTCTGAGACACCACAAAAGTTACCGGAACAACGTGTGGATTCTCCCTTGCGGTGTTCAATGAAGGTGTCCTTGCCGTTCTCTTGATGGAACTGTACGGCGTCAGACTCATTGTCGAATACCCTTAGGGCGCGCTTGCGTCCCTTGGGAATAACAGCCCAGCTATCTTTCCTGCGCCACATATCTTCAGCACTGCAAAGCGGGAAACTCTTTTCGAGGTCGTAACCAATCTGAGCCTCCTGATGCAGGGCAACACGAGACTCAACGTACTCCCTACGCTTTTGTGCGTCCCATAAAGGAACATCAACAGTTGCCACAGGCAGGGCGGGATAGTCTGGTTTGAACTGTGCGTCCTTTCGATTCCAGTCTCGCAGGATTGCACAAATTTGTAGGCTCTTAACTTTCAGTCCTTTTTCTTTTTCGATGAGTGTGGCGTATGTGTTAAGCTGATGCTCCCAAGACTCCTTACCAAATATAACAGACCAAACTGAGGTGACCTTGTAATCAACGACAGATACAGCACCCCTTTCTATCTTTTGGTAATCAACCGCGCCGCTCACTGTCCATCCGTTTATCTCGCTGAACAATCTCTCCTCGACGATAACACCATCGGCACCAGAATGGCTTTCAAGAACTTGATGGACAGCGGTGCCGAACAATGCCCATATTGAATCACTGACATCTGAAACAAGACTGTCTCTGTGGTGCTGCTGCATAATTCGGATACGCGGACTGTCAATTAGTTGGGTCACACTGATGTCAGCTTTGCCACGAGAGTATGGGTCCGCCTTTGCAAATGAAACAAAAGGCTCTGGCAAGTTATTACGATTTGTGTATTCCATGGTGTACTCCTTTACAGTAAAATATCATAAACGCATCAAGTGTCAAGAGAATAAATAATGGAAGATAAGTCACAAAAATTTACAATTTATGGAGAGCCAGCTTCAAAAGCAAACAGTAGAAAAATCGTTTACATGAGGGGCAAACCCGTATCTATTAAAAGTGATAAGGCGAGGGGCTATGTTAAAATTTTTGAACAGCAGTGTCCCTGTCTTGACGTTATGTTTGAAGAAGATGTGCGCGTGGATATGCTTATCTATTATGCCTCGCGCCGCCCCGACCTAGACGAGAGTTTAATATTGGATTGTATGCAAGGCAGGATTTATAAAAATGACAGGCAGGTCAAGCAAAAGCATATATACTGGGGGCTTGATAAGCGGACGCCCCGAACTGTCATCAGAGTTTCGCCTGTGGAGGTCGGTGATATCCCAAGCTATCTCGGATGTATATCTGGACAATCCGAAACATAAGCTGGAAGTTTTGGAGTGGGTAGGCACAGAGGACTTCGAGACTGTGTGTGATTTGGCTGACCTGAACCCTGAATTTGTAGCCAAAGCAATAAGAAAAATAGCGGAGGAAAAGCCAGCCATCGCAAGGTTTAATGGCAGAAAAATCAAAGACATAATCGAGAAATATTAAAAGTCGTTGACAGTTTGTCCCCACCTAACTAACCTCCTCAAGCCTACAATTTAATACTAAACGGAGTAACTATGAGGATTGACAGTATAATCCGTGGTGCCATTGAGGACGGTCGGCCCCACACCAGAAGAATAAATTGCCCATTCTGCGACAACACAAGAAAAAAAAGGGGGCAGCGCACAATGAGCGTTACTCCCAAAGATAATGTAATACTGTATAATTGCTGGCATTGTGATGCTCAGGGAAGTGTCTCTGTTTCTCATAAATCCAATCAGTTTATTACAGAAAATAGGGGGTTCGAGGTGCCAAAAACCAATGTAAAAAGTTCCAAGGAACTTTCTGCAAACGCAATTAAGTTTTTGAAAGAACGTGGCATATCGAAAGATACGGCAGAAAAAGCTGGAGTTGGTTCCAGGTCTCACTACATAAGGTCTTTAGGAGAAGAGGTCGAGTGCATCACGTTCCCGTACCAGTACGAGGGCAAGGTGTACGCTCAAAAAATACGGAGCATCCGCGACAAGGGCTTTGCTTGTGATGGCAGTCCCAAGTCTTTCTTCAACATACATAATGTGGACGTGGGTGACAGTTTAATTTTATGTGAGGGTGAGATGGATGCCTTAGCATTTATTGAGGCTGGGTATGAAAGTGTAGTGTCGGTGCCAAACGGCGCAGTCATGAAGGTTAGTGAGGGGCGTATTGACCCAGAAGACGATAATAAATTTCGCTTTCTGTGGGCTGCAAAAGCAGAGCTTGAGAAAGCAGAACGTATAGTTATAGCAACCGACTCAGACTCCGCTGGTCAGGCCATGGCAGAAGAGATTGCCAGACGCATAGGTAAGGACAGGTGCTGGAAGATAGAGTATCCAGACGGGTGCAAGGACGCAAACGACATACTTATGAAGCACGGCAAGAAAGGCTTGGATGATGTTGCCTCTAATTGCAAGCCTTGGCCTGTCAGCGGTTTGTATGATGCCGAACATTTTTATGAGCAAGTGGATGAGATTTATCAGAAAGGCATGGGGCGGGGAGAAAGCACTGGCTACTCCAACGTAGACGACCTGTACACCATTGTCGGTGGTCAGTTGACAGTCGTTACTGGCATACCATCTTCCGGTAAGTCTGAGTTTATTGACCAGATAATGATTAATCTGGCAGAGCAGAAAGACTGGAAGTTTGCTATCTGTTCATTCGAGAATGAGCCGCGCCTCCACATTGCGAAGCTGGCATCCAAGCATATTCGTAAGCCATTCTTTGATGGGCCGACACAGCGTATGAATGATTGGGAGTTAAGCCAAGCAAAGGGGTTTGTTCAAAGGCATTTTTGTTTCTTGTATCAGGCTGACGGTAGCCTCGCTACTTTAGAGCATATCATTGAGCGCCTTAAAATTGCTGTGCTACGTTACGGTGTTAGGGGTGCAATCATAGACCCATATAATTATATACATCGCCCCTCCAATGTTAGTGAGACAGAGTGGGTGAGTGATATGCTAACTAAATTAAGGATATTTGCACAGGCTCACGACATACACATTTGGTTCGTTGCTCACCCCACAAAAATGATGCGCGGTCAGGACGGAAAGATACCAGTTCCCAAGGGTTACGACATCTCTGGCTCGGCGGCTTGGTTCGCAAAAGCAGACTGTGGCCTTTCAGTGCATCGACCAGACCCAACGGCTGTGGCTTCTGAAATACATATTTGGAAGTGCAGGTTCAGTTGGATTGGCAAGCAGGGCATGGCGACACTTAACTTTGACAAGACAACATCGAGATATTTAATGCAGGGTTACGACCCCATTCTAAATCCAAACAGACATGATGGAGTCCCTTTTTAATGACACAAACTATAAAATATCCCAGCAAGCACTTTACTAAAAAGCACTCCCTTCGCCCCGATGCTTCGGGGGACTCCCTACGATTTCGAGTGAGGGACAAGATAGTTCTTGATAAATTATTGATGAATGAAGTTTTGCCGCCGAAACACTATGAGATTATTCATGATTTTATTGATGACATCGAGCGGTGCGAAAGAGGGATGTATAAAACCAGCAACATGAACGAGAGAGTGGATGGGGGAACCATGGATTACGAAGACAAAAATTATGACACAAGAATGTCAGTGGATAAGACACTGAGCGAGGCGTATAAGGTGGGCGAAGACCAGAAGACAATCTTGCTTAAAATAATTAATGACAAAGAACTAAATGAGACTGAAATTAAAATAGTTAGAGAGAACTTTTTTGGTGTCGTTGATGCCATATCAAGAAACAGGGTGTCTTAAATGAAGCGCAAAAAAAGAAAGATTAATTGGTTCTTGCCTCAGTACAACTGGGTCACTGGCAATTACAAAGAACAAATGCACTCCCCTCGCGCCACCGTGTCACCGCGCAACGGCGCTGCCCAGGTGAGAAGAAGTGAAGAAAAAGAAAAGTTAATTTATCTGCGAGACCTTCCTGAAGGGGGCGTGGAACTTTGCGTTTCAGAGTCGGGTAATTTTGTTGCCCACAAATTAAGTCGTGGTATGCTGGCGAACATAGCAGAAAAATCTGTACACGCATTGGCACGCTGGGAGGATTAAATTGTGAAGTTTATATTCGTAGGTAAGGATGGATATTCGCACGGGTCGTCTGGGAAATCCCACGGCAAGGCTGTGCCTGTTTCAAAATGGGGAGGAAATTGGGGAGATTATTTTCTTCGCAAAAAGTTTCCTAGAACATATTGGTTGCGAAAGTTTTTTATAAAAAAATAACTACTCAAGTGGGCTGAGTAGTTGAGGGGAGCGGAGTTACTCCGCCGCTCCCCTCTTTCTTATGCGATTGGCGGGAAGCCATCGCCGTCACGGATAGTCATGTCTGATTTGGTGCAAGCGCGACCAAGCCGATGCTTCGTGAACGCCCTAAGCAATAGCGCGTTGTGCATCGCCAAGTCAATCTTCATGCGATTGGATACGCGAATACGCATTATGCTTTCGAGCAGATAACGGGCTGGCGCTCTCGGCCCCGAACCAGTACCAGATTGCAAACAACTCATGAAGTCTTTTGCTTCTTCGGAGTACCCAGCCTTGTGCCATAGATAGTGAAGTGCGGCGAGCGGAGAGGTCAGCAGTGAGGTTGTTCTGTTCGTTATCTTCGCAGTCTTTACGCAAAACTGAAGAAGAGTATGGTCTACTTCTTTTAGGTAGAAATCCTTTATTTCTTCATTAGTCATGTTCAACGACTGTGTGGTCAGCCTTTCTTTCTTGAAGGCCAAAATGAACCGCACGGCAGTGCCAGTCTCTTTTGGATATGGCACACCCATAATGCTAAACACATCGGTGTTGGAGCGTTGCGCCCCGCTGTCCATGTGAGCGAATGTGGATGGGTCAATGCCAAACACAGCGTGTGTTGTGAAGCTGGAGTTAGAACGCACACAGGCGGCCAGCCTATTCTGGCCGTCTTTGAGATGCCCGTCCCTTCCAAACTTTACGCTTTCTCCTGTCAGCGTCCAATTATTATTTTGCATATCAGAGGCATACTGAGAAATCTTCTTGTTTTTCTTTGGGCGATTACCCACGTTGAGATTTTCCAATATGAAGGATGCTAACTCTGGCGAAAACTCTACCACTCTTGAGTTTTGTGGAGGGTTATTCACCAGAGATTTTAAGTTTTCCACTTGCGTTTCAACGTCTAAGTCTGACGCAATGCGGCGTTGGTTTGAAATGATGTCTTTGGTCATCATTTGCCTTTCTGCCTCTTGTCCGTTTGTCGAGGCTTGTTGCCTTGCTCAAGGGCGGGGTTGTCCTCATTTGGGTGAGCAGTCCAAAAATTCCATATAACTTTTGAAAAGGTAGGGGAGGCGCACGGAGGTTAGAAGCGCCTCCCCCTGCTGGCCTGTGTAATGACCAGCTATACTATACCTCTTGTATAACCCCCAGTATTTCTTTTACTAGTCATACAATTCCCATTCCACGTCTTTGAGATTAGTTTCATCATATAGTTTTACGATGTCTTCATCTTTTCTCAACTGTTCAAGTTGCTCGTCAGTTATGTGAATTGTGTAATACTCTGTGATAACTATCTTGTTTAGCTTTTCTGACATGATAAATCCCTCTTTGGTCTTGACACATCTTTTACATTGTGACGTACAGAAAGAACATGACCATCAGCCGTTAGAACGCACACGCAATCTTCATCGTATGAAGACAGTTCAATCTCATCGCTCCACAGGTCAGATGTCATACCAGTGATTTGCTTTGCGGTTATGCCCAGCTTCTTGCACTCCGCTTGATATGCTTTACTAGCTTCATCTATGTTCATTATCCATTTCCTTTAGTTCAGACAAAAACAAACGTGCTGTTACATACGCTGATACCCAGCATAGCACAGCCGAAAACCAATCGGCACGGATGCCATCCACGCCAGAAAATAACAGACCGACAAACACCAGCCCCCCTGTCATCATTGCGTAAAATATCGCCAAGAACATATCAGACCTCATTTGTGTCGTACCAATAAGGCGTTACTGGCTTGATTGCAGTGTCCTCGAATGGCTCACCGTGCGCCGCTTCTTTTTCTCGAATGGTGTCAACGATTTCATTCGCGGCCTCGGCATCAACTGCATCCACAAAATACTCGCGCGCTTCCGCGTGAATAAAAGTTACACGAAACTTTTTTGTTTCAACAACATTACTCATTTTACAATCTCCAAAAAGTTTTTGCCCTGATTGTCTGCAAGAATTTTGTACACACGCTCAAGGTCTTTAGATAGTTCATCAGCCACCTCAGGGTCTTCTATGTAGTCCCCACGTTTGATGGCATCTATATTGTCCCCGAACCAATCCATACTGCCGCACAGTGCGTACAATATTTCTGGGAGAACAGACAGTATAAATTCATATTGCCTGTTTGGTTCGCAAATTACGTCGCCCGTATTCCTGCTACGGATGACCAGCCCATCAACATCCCATGTGTCATAGGCTACTTTTTTCCAGTGTCCGTTCATGATAATCCCCTTACATTTCATCTAGAAGTTCTTCAAGCACCGCAGTTCTTGTGCGGCGCTTTAGCAAAGCCTCAGCGTCTGGCAGTGTTTTGCCAATGCCGACCACTGGTTTATCGGCTCCTTCCTGTACTGCCAACCAACGCTCATGCATCGCGGCTGTACCGACCAGATGTGATATGACCGTGCATTTATAGGCAGATATATTCTGACCCTCAAGACGCTTCACGTCACGCTTACGGGCTTGCAATACAAACACTCTCCTCAGCTTCGGGTCGTTCACCACAGATATTTCGCGCTCTGCCACCTGACTGTACCAAGCGGGTGAAACGAAGACCTCGTTGCTGTCGTACTTCAGCTTCGGGTCTCTAGGTAATAAACAGGGTGAGTCAGGTTTTTCGGACGAGTGAGGCCATGTGCATTTGACATCCCAATAACTGCGTGAAAACACATCATCCAGTTCGCGTTGCGCTACTCTCCTGCTGTCTTCGTAGTGTTTTGCCATCGGCAAATATTCTGGAATATCTTTAGCGTGAGAGCGATACTTTTGGATGGCATCCATTAGGTTTTTGGTATAATCGACAAACGCACGGCGCATATTGTAACCGGTATCATTATAGTCGCCCGAAATTTTGTCAATACAATCCTCATACCTGTCTATCGCGTCGCCCCTTGTCCACGAGTTATCCATATATTTATGAATATACTTAACATCGATACCCCACTTTTCAGAATGGTCTATCAGTTCCTGACGGGCAAATTGGTGCATATTGTAGGCGTATTCAGCAAGTTGCCTTGCGGATGCCTTGTCCCTTAGGAAACCTATGTTGGTGTCTTCGGGGTGGCCTTGAACGTGCTTGTGCAGTTCAACCAAGTTTATTATGGCGGCGGGGTTTCCCCGCACCGCCTTTTTGTCATCATTAGATATCATATCAAACCTCCATTTGTAGATAAGTTGTTTCACCGAATGGCGCTTCTGGGGTGCGGTCATTAGTCCCGACCCACAAGACAGGATAGTTGGGTGCATCATCTGGATAGTCGCTGACCTCAAGGTCAGACAGGTAGACCAGATTGTCCACAGCCAGTTGGTTCTGGTCAATGTAGTTGAACACTGGCCTCACCCGTGTGCCGCCCCGACCCTTTGCAGAAAAGTTCTCGATAACTTCTCCCTGCTCATAGGTCTTGGTGTACTGCACCTGAGTGTCACAGGCAATCACAGTGATACTGCGAGGTGACAGTTCATCGCTAATCGCGTTCATCTCACCAAGAAAGTGAGCCAACTCGGTGGGTGACACTGACGCACTGGTGTCTATGGCAATCACCACATCGCCCGTGCCAATCTTGTCAACCGATGGCATCACCATTTGATACTGATGATAAGCCTTGCGGTGTGGACGCGACCATGAGTAGTCATCTGGCTGGTCACCGCCGACAAAGCGACGCAGTACATCGCGCCAGTCAACCTGTGACCGCTTCATGCGGTCAACCAGTTCCTCGATTTGCGCTGGCAGTTTGCCGACAGCTTTGGCAGATGCGGCGGCGATAAATACCTTTTGCTCCACATCGGCCTCAGCCATCTTTCTCTCAGCGTCCGACAGTTCCGACCCGTCAGGGTTGGTCATGTCTATCACCATACCCCAATTCGGCATTTTTTGGGTGGCGTCCTCTGGCAGTCGGTCATAGATGGCCTCAGCGGACAGGTCAGAATACTGCTTGTCATGAAGACCGCCCTCAGGGAGAACGAAAGCGGAGACATAGTCTCCGCTCTTGTCTTTTTCCTGAGCAGACAGGATGATGTCATTGATGGCATAATCACAGGCCACATTCCATTTTTCTTCATCACGCTCACCGCGCCGCAACATATGCTTGAAGACGACGTGCAACACCTCGTGAGCAATCACACCTCGGATTTCTTCCTCACTGTGCTGATTAACGAAATCGACAGAATAGAATATATTACGTCCGTCAGTTGCCATTGTTTCTATCTCTTGGCTCTCAACGAAAGCGAGAGATAGGGCGCACGAACCGAAGAACGGCTGACGTATAAGCAACCGTGTCTTGGCTCGTGCAATCTTTTCAGATGGGTTCATATAACCTCCAAAAGTTAGCTGGAACTTTTACAGCACCAGTGATTTACCCTTAGTCAAAATCCATTGCTTGACCGCCTCAGCGCGCTTCAACTCAGGGTCGCGGTTCAGTGCGTCCTTGATGGTGAAGGCCGCAAACTCCTGATGCGGTAAACGGTTAAGGTATTTTACTACATTGGCGATGTTCGATTTGTTGGCCTTGTGAGCCAGAGCCGCGCAGATGGCATACCCAATAGACGGGTCTTCTGAGACCTCAGCCGTGTCGGGGTTTGCAATCAGCTTGTCGATATCTGGGCAGGTCTCATAGACACGCAGGAAGCCGACAAAATCAGCCGCCGCACCCTGTCCAACCTGACCAGCCAGTGCCTCATTTTGACAGATGCTATCCAGCTTCCATTGCAGGACACTGGATACACGCTCCCATGAGCGGGGCGAGGGACACGCATTTGCATCGCGGTCAAACTTGTGCAGGAACTCAGGGCGAAAGCGCAGGAAGGCGCAGACGCGAGGGTCTATCTGCTTGCTGTTGAAATAACCGACAGTGTCTTCTAGGTCAGCCTCGACCTCCAGAAACATCAGGCGGTCACGCAGGTGCGTGGGCATCTGGTTCGTGCCAGCCTTGTCACTGGTACGGTTACCAGCGGCCACAATCACCCAACCACTGGGTAGATGGTGTTGGCCTACGCGCCGCTCATTGACAATTTGCGCCGCGATATTCTGGTTGGCAACAGGGGCTTGGGGTAATTCGTCTAGGAACAAAATACCTTCGCCACCTGCTGGCATCCAGTCAGGACGGGCGCGATACATGGTCTCGCCATCCTTTGCGGGTAGTACCCAGCCAGCCAATTCGCCAGCGTCATACTGAGCCAGCGACACGATGCGGCAGTCAACGTCGCGCGATTTCGCAATGTCCTGCACCACACTAGTCTTGCCCAATCCTGCGCCGCCCACAAGGTACGGCACGACGTACTGGGCATCACGCCCATCAATGATTGATAGGTTGCTGTCGATTGAAGCCTCGACAATGGCCTTTGCTTGTGAAAGTTTCATGGAACTTTTACCTCCGTTCATGAATTGCTGTTTCGACCTAGTGGGTCTCATCAGTATGGGTCACTACCCATAGACAGCAGGGGCGGCTTGCGCCGCCCCAGTAAAGGCGGGTGGCGAACCCGCAAACTTACTCGCCTTCAGCGTTAATCCAAACGCTGTCACTGACCCAGCTTTCAAAGCCGTTGGATGCGCTCTGTGTAAAGGCTACAAAGTCACGCTGAACAAAGCGCAAGTTTGACCCCCACAATTCGCAAATGCCATTGACACGCTCACGGGTGGTAGCCGTGTTCCATCCTGCAAGCGTTACCTCAAGACCGTTTTCAGTTTTTCGGGCAATCTCATTGCCGAAAAGAAAGACTGACCGCCCGTCTGTTTCAGTGTTTGCAATTTTCATGCTCTCACCATTGATGAAAGCGTTTGCGATTTTTTGTGTGATTTTCCTCATTTTCATAATCTCCAAAAAAGTTTCATAAAACTTTTGCTGTTTCGACCTTTTGGCCTCATCAGTGCGGGTCGCACCCGCAGACAGCAGGGGCGGCTTGCGCCGCCCCTCAGTATTACTCAGCCGCGAATGCCTCGACCACGTCTTCCACAGTGTCGGCCTCATCAGCCGCCGCCTGAGCCGCC
>MDTB01017113.1_pt1 | contig 17879 bp, 15 predicted proteins | sample 811161 | NCBI WGS metagenome assembly MDTB01 (sample SAMN05326650, study PRJNA326480) | marine metagenome | isolation source: seawater | place: Mediterranean Sea | collected 2009
GCATGACCAAATGTATGACCTAGATTTAGCCATTTTCTTACCCCTTTTTCGGTTTCATCTTTTGAGACAACTTCTGCCTTTATTAGTACAGATCTGGCTATAGCTTCTAAAAGTTCCTTTTCCTCTCCTTCTAAAAGCCTGTCTATATTCTCTTGTAGCCAATCAAAAAATCTAGCATCCTTTATTAATGAATGCTTGATAATCTCTGCCAGGCCATCTTTTAAATGAGTTTTATCTAAACTTTTTAATAGGTTTATATCACTTAGAACTTTTGAAGGTTGATGAAAGGATCCAATCATGTTCTTCCCTTTATGGTGATTTATAGCGGTTTTTCCACCAACAGATGCGTCTACTTGTGCTAATAAAGTCGAGGGCATGAGAACAAAATCGACACCTCTTTGATAAGTTGCAGCGGCAAATCCCGTAATATCACAAGTTATGCCTCCGCCTAGAGCAAAAAGTACACAGTCTCTGCTGTAACCTTTATCAATAAGAATGTCATGAAGATGAGACAGTGTCGTATATGACTTATTTTCTTCAGTTGCATTTATATTAACTTCTGTAAACTTGGAGGATATCTTTTTAATAACAGAACTGATCTCAGTTATTACGGAATTCTCAATATTTGAGTCAATAACTAATAAAATTTCTCTATTTGAAAACTCCTTTATATTGTCCTCTATAAGGATATTAGATCCTGTTAGGACAGAATAATCTTTTGAATTCGTATTTATCTTTATTTCTTTCATTTTAGTTGTCCGATTTCTCGTAGAATACAATCTACACACTCATTAAGATCATTTGTTTCACTTATGACTATGTCACTACACTTAAGATATAAAGGGTTCCGTAATGTCGCTATTCCTCTTAAAGTTTCTTCCTTATTTTTTACCCCTTGAAGAAGAGGCCTATCTCTATCATTCATAGTTCTCTCTAACTGACTTTGAATGCTTGTTTCGAGGTAAATCACTGTACCTTTTTTTAATAGTTTTCTGTTTTCTTTTCTTAAGACTATACCGCCACCAGTAGAAATCACGCAATTATCTTCTGTTTTTAAATTGCTTAGCACTTCAAATTCTCTATCTCTAAATTTATATTCTCCTTCAATATCGAAAATCCAAGAAATACTTGCTCCAGCTTTCTTTTCAATACACTCATCCGTGTCAAAGAAATTTAAACCCATCCTTTTAGAAAGTTTTTTCCCTATTACTGACTTGCCAGAAGCCATAGGCCCGATAATTATTAGCCTCATTGAGTTATTATAACTCCTAGATGTTGCTTAGATTAAAAACATATTTTATTTTATTTATTGATAGTACTTTTGGAAGATTAGCTCTAATTTTGCTGTGTATTTTTGTAATGAGCCTTTCTGGCCTCAACATTTATATAGATAGTAAGTTACCTGATGAGGAGTCTATAAGGGATATAGAATTACAAATACCTCTAAAGATTTTCTCATCAGATGGAAAGTTAATAGGTGAATTTGGAGAAAAAAGAAGAACAGCTTTAACTTTCAATGAAATACCGAATCATTACATTAATGCCGTATTAGCTGCAGAGGATGACAATTTCTTTACACATTCTGGAGTCAGTTATTCAGGACTTCTAAGATCACTATACAGGATAGTAGTTTCTGGGCGTATCCAAGGAGGAGGCAGTACTATAACCATGCAGGTAGCGGGAAATTATTTAACCAGCAGAGACGTAAGTCTTTACAGAAAAATCAAAGATATATTCCTAGCCTATAGACTAGAAGGCACATACTCAAAAGAAGAAATATTTGAATTCTATGTAAATAGAATTTTCTTTGGTAACAGAGCTTATGGTGTAGCAGCAGCCAGCGAAGTTTACTACGGAAAATCTCTATCAGACTTAAATTTAGCACAATGGGCAATGATCGCTGCATTACCTAAAGCTCCATCTTCAATAAATCCTATTGTAAATCCCAAGAGGGCAATGATAAGAAGGAACTGGATTCTGAAAAGGATGTTGGATTTAAATTTTATTCATACAGAACAGTATGCTTTGGCAGTAGAGGCACCTATATCTGCAAATTATTTTGGACTAGTATCAGAGGTAGAAGCGCCTTATGTTGCCGAGGAAGTTAGGCGTTATATGATACAAGAGTATGGCTTAAAAGCTTACTCTGAAGGTTTAGAAGTCATCACAACAATTGATTCTAAATTTCAAAATAAAGCTTCTAGTGCAGTTGAGAAAGGTCTAGAAGAATATGATAAAAGGCATGGTTTTAGAAAATCAGAGAATATATTTAATCTCTTTCAAGAGAAATTTTTTGAAAACACAAGAGAAGACAAAGTAGCACAAATAGAAAGGAATCTTAGCTTAGAAACTGTTGATGCCATAGAAGATGAAACAAGATTGTCTAATGTTTTTAACTATTTAGATAGTTTTACCGAAAACAAAGATCGTTTCTTGGGAGTTGTAACAAACCTAGACAAAAACCTTGAAGTTCTTACTAAAACAGGAGAGTTAATAGATATTAATTGGTCTGAAGATTTAAATTGGGCTAGGCCTTACATTAATGAAAATCGTAGAGGGACAAGACCAAGATCCTTTCAAGATATACTTAACCTAGGAGACTTAGTCTGGCTATTAAGAGATAACAAAACTAAAACAATTAAATTGACTCAAATTCCTGAAGCTCAGAGTGCATTGATTTCAATAGATCCCAAATCAGGTTCAATTCTAGCTTTAGTAGGTGGATATGACTTTTACTTGAGTAAATTTAATAGAGTAGAGCAGGCATCTCCATTATTAGGTTCTAATTTTAAACCTTTTCTATATGCCGCAGCCTTTTCAGATGGATTCACTCCTTCGTCGCTTATTAATGATGCCCCGATCATATTTGAAGACGAGGCTTTGGAGGAAAAGTGGAGACCAAGGAATGCTAGTGGTAAATTTTATGGACCTACTAGACTTAGAGAAGGTTTGTTGCAAAGCAGGAATCTAGTGTCAGTTAGGCTACTAAGAGAACTAGGAGTTGAGAAGGTTAGATCTTATTCTGAAAAGTTTGGATTCGATAAACAAAGACTTCCAGCAGATTTGTCTTTATCTTTAGGAACAGCGTCACTGAACCCACTTAGCAATGCAGTGGCTTATTCAGTATTTGCCAATGGAGGAAAGAAAGTTGAAGCTTACTTAATTTCTAAGATAGTTAATAGATCTGGAAAGATTATTTTTGAAAAGGAAATACAAGAACCCCAACAAGTGATTGATGAAAGAATAGCCTTTTTAATTAACGATATCTTAAAAGAAGCTTCTGTAAGAGGGACTGCAAGAAGAGTGTCAGAATTAGATAGAAATGATTTTGCTGGCAAAACCGGCACAACAAATGATGCTGAGAGTACATGGTTCACTGGTTATAATGATAATATAGTTACTTCTGTTTGGGTTGGTTTTGATCAACCAAAAAGCCTAGGAGATAGAGAGTTTGGATCTACTATTGCTTTACCAATTTGGCTTGATTACAAGAAAGAAATTATAGATCGTATACCTAGATCTGTAACTCTTCCTCCAAAAGGCTTGTCTATAGTAAAGATTGACAAGAATTCTGGTAAGTTAGCTGATTCCAATAGCGGCAAACCAATATTTGAATATTTTCTAGAAGAAAACCTACCTAATTAGTATCTAGTGATTTTATCAAGAACTCAAATTGATCGTTTATTCTTTTCGAAGGAGAGTCCTTAAAACCTGATCTAACAAATTGTTGAATAATTCCCTCTGAGCAAGCTAGCAGTAGATTGGCAGCTGAGGCAGTCGGTAATCCCAATTTATTTTTAGTCTCTTGTTCATATTTTTGAAGATTTTGCTTAATGAGAAGTTCTACTTTTGTCATCAATTGACCAATTCTCTCATCAAGGCTAGTTTCGTCAACTGAAAATGCTTCTCTAGTTAAAAGCCTTGCCAAACCTGGATTTTTTTCACTAAAATTTACCAATAGAATAAGGATTTTCTTTACTTTATCCAGTTCATCAGAATCCGAAGAGTTGATATTCGCAATTAAATCAAAAATATTTTGTTCACAAAAATCCACTAAGCCAGAATAAATCTTTTTTTTGCTTGGAAAATGTCTATAGATTGCAGCTTCGGTGATGCCACATTCAGTTGCCAAGAGAGAAGTTGTAATCTTGACGGGACCTTTTTCACCCAGCATTGTGGCAAGGCTTTGCATGATATCTAATTGGCGTGGCTTAAGCTGATCCATATTTAGGTTTTAGCTTATCATAGTTCCCACACCTTCCTCAGTAAGGACTTCAAGAAGTACGGCATGCGGCACTCTTCCATCAATAATATGACAAGACTTTACGCCTCTTTTCTTAGCTTCAAGGGCTGCAGTGAGCTTTGGAGTCATCCCTCCCTTTATAAATGTCTCTTTAAGTATTTTTTGACCCATTTGTAAGGAAATCTTTGAAATAAGTTTATTTTCGGAGTCCCCAATACCCTTGACATCGGTTAGTAAGATTAGTTTTTCAGCTTTAAGAGATTGAGCAACTTCTCCTGCCACAACATCTGCATTAATATTAAGATAATTATTCTTATTTGATATACCAATAGGAGCAATAACTGGGATAAAACCCTTATTAATTCTTCTTTTTAATTCACTGGTCAGAATTTTCTCTACTTTGCCAACCTGACCTAAATCTCTACCTTTTTCACTAATTTCTTTTGAAGCTCTGATGATTTGAAATCTATTTGGATTAAAAGAAATAGCATTACCTCCAAATTGTTTTATCAATTTAACAATCTCATTATTAATTTGAGTTCCCAGAACTTTCTTTACTATATCCATAGCAGGCTTAGTTGTAACTCTTAGGCCGTTAATGAATTCAGACTCAACTTTAGCTTTATCTAATGCTTCGCCAATTTGAGGCCCACCCCCGTGCACAATTACAGGCTTCATCCCTACCAATCTCATCAAAGCTATATCTCTAGTAAAGTTTTCTTTTAGCGATTCTTCGGTCATAGCAGCCCCGCCATACTTAACTACGATTACTTTATCTTTAAACTTTTGGATATAAGGTAGACCTTCACTAAGGACTGATGCTATATTTTCTGCTTGTTTTCTAGTTATAGACATTCTTAGAATTCACTAATAGAGGAGTCAATGAAGTTTAGATTCTCATAAAAAATATGTTTTATTTTATCTAAGTCACTTTCTGTTTCAGCTTCAAACCTAAGCACTAAAACTGGTGAAGTATTAGAAGCTCTTAAAAGTCCCCATCCTTTTTCAAATTCAACCCTTATTCCATCAATATCAATTATACGAGCATTTTCGAAGTTAGCTCCTTGAATGAATTTCTCAACTATTTGGAATTTTTTATCATCTGCATATGGAATATTTATTTCAGGTGTTGAAGTCAGATTAGGAATATCACTAAAAATATTTTTCTTTTCCGAGTTTGCAATAATTTCTAACATTCTTGCTCCGGCATAAACTCCATCATCAAAACCTGGCCACCTATCATTAAAGAAAATATGACCACTCATTTCCCCTCCTAGTTGCGCATAAGTCTCTCTTATTTTTTGTTTAATAAATGTGTGACCAGTTTTACAGATTAGCGGCTCTCCTCCTAATTTTGATATTGAATCGGAAAGTAACTTTGAACATTTAACATCAAATACAATCTTGGCATTGGGTTTGCTTTCTATTATTTGTTTAGAAAACAGGATCATTTGTCTGTCAGGATAGATCATCTCCCCTTCAGAAGATATTACACCCAGTCTATCTGCATCACCATCAAAGGCCAATCCAACTGCTGAGTTATTTTCATCTACATTGTTAATCAGGTCAGTCATATTCTCTAATTTAGAAGGATCGGGATGATGATTAGGAAATGCACCATCAGGTTCTCCAAACAGCTCAACAACATTACACCCTAATCTCTCGTAAACTTCTTTAGCTACTACGCCTGCTGCACCATTGCCACAATCAATTGAGATATTAAGTTTTTTATTTAGTTTTATGCTCTCTAATATTCTATTTATGTAACTTTCTTTAATACTTTCTTTGTTTAACAGGCCTTTACCTATACTAAAGTCATTGTTAATTATTCTATTCTTGATGGTCAGTATTTCTTCACTAGAGGCTGAATGATTATTAAATACAATTTTAAAGCCATTGTATTCTCTTGGGTTATGACTCCCGGTTATCACGACACCGCTAGAAGAGCATAATTCAAATGTAGAATGGTAGAACATTGGGCTAGTGACTATTCCGATATCGGTTACATTACATCCGGTAGATAGTACACCGTAAGAAAGCCATTCAAATATTACAGGGCTTGAGAGCCTGGCGTCTCTGCCAATAATGAACTCTTCTAAGCCTCTGTTAAGTGCTTCAGAACCAAGAGCTTTACCGAGGCAAGAAACAACCTCCTCTGTAAGGTCTTCAAAAGCTAAACCTCTAATGTCATTCGCTCTAAATATATGATGATTTAAATGCACGATAGGATTATATCTGTTCAATAATCTATTTGGTCTATATAAAATTATTTATATCGATAGAATATAAGAAAAAATAAAGGAATTTATATTGGATCTCTCAAAAATAAATGGTGAAATTTGGTACGACGGTAAATTAATAGATTGGCAAGAAGCCAATACGCATTTATTGACACATACTCTGCATTATGGACTGGGCGTTTTTGAAGGCGTTAGAGCTTATGGCACCAAAAAAGGTCCTTCAATATTTAGGCTTCATGATCATACGGATAGACTATTTAAATCAGCTTCAACAGTAAACATGGAGATCCCTTTTTCAAAAGAAACAATTAATGTAGCTCATGAAGAAGTTATAAAAGCAAATAAACTCAATGAATGTTATATGAGGCCTATGTGCTTCTATGGTTCAGAGGGTATGGGTCTGAGGGCTGATAATTTAAAAGTTCATGTGATGGTGGCTGCTTGGGAATGGCCTTCATATATGGACCCTGAAGCAAGAGAAAAGGGAATAAAAGTTAAACTTTCCTCATATAAGAGGCAAGTTCTAAATCCAGTTGCAAATGCAAAAGTAAATGGTAATTACGTTCACTCGATAGTTGCATTAAACGAGGCTCTGGAGAATGGTTTTGATGAAGCTTTGATGCTTGATGCAGATGGTTATGTAGCTGAAGGAAGTGGTGAGAATTTCTTTATAGTCAAAGAGAACGTACTTTATTCTCCTGATCTAGATTCTTGTTTAGACGGCATAACCAGAAGAACAATACTTGAGCTAGCTGAAGAATTAGGAATTAAATACGAAGTTAAGAAGCTTTCTGTTGAAGATGTTTTACAAGCTGATGAATCATTTTTCTCAGGTACAGCTGCTGAAGTAGTTCCAATCAACTCTCTTGACGGCAAACTCATAGGCTCTGGCTCTAGAGGCCCTGTAACTGAGAAATTACAGATGACCTATTTTGACCAAGTAAGAGGATCAAGAGACTCGAACTTTTCCTGGCATACCTATATAAAATAAAGATAATGAGAATTTTAATCATCGGACCATCTTGGGTAGGTGATTCTGTTATGGCCCAAGCACTTTATAAGCGTTTGAAAGATGAAGAACCTAACTGCATTATTGATGTCATTTCTCCCAAATGGTCTTTGCCTTTGATAGAGAGGATGCCAGAAGTTTCTGCAAATTTAAAGTCACCTTATGCACATGGAGATATTAAGCTTTTCTCTAGGTATAAATTTGGTAAGGACTTAAGAAGTTCTCAATATAGTAGGGCTATATTACTAACTAACTCTTTAAAATCGTCATTAGTTCCATTTTTTGCCAGAATACCCATACGAACAGGTTGGTTAGGTGAGATGAGATATGGCTTAGTGAATGATATTAGGCAATTAGAACTAAATGATAAATTGCTAATGGTAGAGAAATTTGCTGCATTATCTATCCAAAGAACTAATTACTCTCTTTCTAACTTAACCTTTCCTTCATTGAGAATAGATTCCGATAATCAAAATGATAAATTAGATAAGTTTAAAATAAACGTTAATTTACCAAGTTTAGCAATTTGTCCTGGAGCAGAGTTTGGTCCTTCAAAGAGATGGCCGGCCAAGTATTATTCAAAAGTTGCAAAAAATTACATTTCTAAAGGCTGGAATGTAATTTGCTTTGGATCTCCAAATGATCAAGAAATTGGCAGGAGAATTGATTCATCAAATTCACTATATGAAGATAATAAATTTCATAACTTGATAGGTAAAACATCATTGGCAGATGCTATTGATCTCTTAGCACATTGTCAGAGGGTGGTAACTAATGATTCCGGTTTAATGCACATAGCAGCAGGTGTCGGAACACCGTTGGTTGCTCTTTACGGTCCTTCTTCACCAGAGTACACACCACCTTTAATCAAAGAAAATAAAATACTAAGAAAAATAGAGGGTTATGACAAAATAAGAAAAGGAGATATGGCTGGGGGTTATCACAAATCTCTCCTATCTATTAAACCCGAAGAAGTACTCACCGCTTTGGATTCACTTTAAAGTACTTATGAAAAAAAAAATTGCTCTTCTCTTGTATAGATATTTTCCTTACGGAGGACTTCAAAAGGATTTTATTGGAATATCAAAAGAACTGCTTGAAAGAGGTCATGATCTTTGTGTTTATACTAGAAGCTGGAAAGGAGATATTCCAACTGAATTAAATCTAATTGAGTTGCAAGAGAAAGGATTCTCTAATTATTCTAAAAATAAAATTTATCTCAGAAATGTCCAAAGTTCTTTAAGAAGTTTTTCACCAGATATAATATTTGGCTTCAATAAGATGCCTGGTTTAGATTTATATTTTGCTGCAGATACGTGCTTTGCAAAACAAGCGCAAAAAAAAAGCCCTCTACAAAGATATACAAGAAGATCTAGACAATCCATCGAATTTGAACAGGCTGTTTTTTCAAAAACTTCAAATACAAAATCTCTTATGTTAAATGAAGGTCAATATAATGATTTCAAAGATTTCTACTCTACTCAACCAGAGAGAATGACTATTATCCCTCCTGGTATAGATAGAAATTGGAATACAGCAGAACCAATAGATATAAATGAAGTTTTGCAGGTACCCCCTCAAGATAAAATTATTCTTTTTGTTGGTTCAGATTTTTCTAGAAAAGGATTAGATAGAGCAATTTCTGGAATAGGTTACTTAAAACAGAAAGAAATTTCTGCTACATTAGTTGTAATCGGAGAAGATAAGAAACAGCCCTTTCAGAAGATTATCAAAGAGTATTCTTTAGAGAGTAAAATAGTTTTTCTGGGACCAAGGCAGGATGTAGCTTCTTTCATGAAATCCTGTGATTTACTTATACACCCCGCACGTGAAGAAGCAGCTGGGAATATAATAATAGAAGCGATTGTTTCAGGCTTACCATCTATTGTTTCTAGTGAAGTTGGATTTGCTGGAGAGGTTATTAAGTACAATTCAGGAGAAGTGCTTAAGGGAGAATTTAATCAAGATAAATTTAATTCTCTACTTGAAGAAGTTCTCTCGAATGAAAAATTGTCATCAATAAAGAGTGCTATAAGCCATCAATCTGAAAACGATTATTTTTTCTCCCGCTTTCAATTTATTGCTGATTATGTAGAAGAGACTTTCTAATGGAAAAAATCAAATATTTAGACAATAATTTAAAATTCCTATCTAAAGTGAATTCTTTTAAGGCCTTTGAGAGTATAGAAGGAGAAGTCTTTAGAAAATATGAAAATAGAATAACCAAGAAATTTCAAATCAAACAGAAAGGCTATTTTATAAAATTTCATGGACCAGTAGGTTGGAAGGAAATATTCAAAAATTTCATTCAGATCAAAGCACCAGTTATTGGTGCACAAAGAGAATATGATGCTTTAACTCACTTAGCTCAAAACGAGATAAATTGTCCAAGTATAAAAGCATTTGGTTTAAAGGGTTTTAATCCAGCTAACTCTTCTTCTTTCCTGGTAACAGAAGAGTTATATGGGACAATATCCTTAGAGGATTTTTTCTTAAAAGGAATGCATGAGAATCTTTCTTTTCAAGAAAAGAAAAGCTTAATCAAAAAAGTAGCTGAGTTGATTAGGGCCATGCATGATAGCGGGCTGAATCATAGAGATCTATACCTTTGTCACATTCATATAAATACGCAACTTAATTTTGATAACCTAGAACTATATTTAATTGATCTTCACAGGGCGCAACTAAGATCTAAAGTTCCTGGCAGGTGGTTAGTTAAAGACTTAGGAGGGTTCATACATTCAATATTACAGTTCAATCTTACCGAAAGAGATTTCTATAGATTTATGATGGCATATTTCAATTGCTCATTAAGAGAATTAAATCAGAAACAAGGCTATCAAATAAAAAAAATTCTAAAAAGAGCTTTTAGAATGTATCTGAAGCCAAAGCTCCTAAGGCCTTTTTCAAGCATTAAGAAAAACAATGCGATTAATTGTAATTTTTCAATTTTCCACGATGATTCTCGAAAATATATTTTGAGAAAAGATCAAGAGGAGCAAAAAGAAGAGTTCCTAAAATTCATAGAAGACGAGGATCTTCTAATAAACTCGGGAGAGGTTATTAAAAATGAAAAAGGACACCTTGTAGTAAAAGTAAGAATACTTGATCAAGACTATTTTATTAAGAAATACAGGATCAAAGGATTTTGGCATGCCATTTCTAGAATTTTAAAGTCAACAAGAGCTTATAATTCATGGCAAGCAACCCTTTGGCTTAATGCTGCTGGTATTAAAACTGCAAAGCCAATTTTGCTATGTGAGGATCAGGGAATTTTGGGTGCAAAGAACTCTTATTTTGTAACTGAGTCTATAACTGATCAAAGATTAGACATAGCGATAAATCAAGATCACGATAGTGATTTTATTGTATCAATAATAAATGCTTTTTTTAAAAGGATAAGTTGGATTAATTTTAAACATGGTGATGCAAAAACTTCTAACTTTTTTGTTAACAAAACTCTGGTTGCTATTGACTTAGATACCTCCAATAAACATTATCTAGATTTCTTTTTCATTGATAATCTTTCTCGTGATAAAAAGAGAATGCTTAAAAGTCTTAAAGGTTACAATAAGATCTATTCGAAACTATCCAAGAGACTTCGTAGGAGTTAACTTTGAAAATAGGGCTGTTAAGTTACAGAAGCCATCCTTATTCCGGTGGACAAGGGATTTATATAAGACATTTAAGTAAAGCTTTAAGCAAACTAGGTCATGATGTCTCTGTAATCTCTGGTCAGCCTTACCCTGAGTTAGATGATTCGATAAACTTAATCAAGTTACCAGGGTTAGGATTATTCGAGAGCGGCGATAGATTTTCTGCCTTTAGAATTAGTTTTTTTTGGGATCTACTTAATTTTTATGAATGGTTTACGGTAATAACAGGAGGCTTCCCTGAACCTTATACATATGGACAGAGGGTCTACAGGCTGCTAAAGGGGTCTAATTTTGATTTTGATGTTCTCTTAGATAATCAATCTTTATGCAGTTCATTACCAAAAATCCAAAAAAAATTTCCATTGGCTGTAACTATTCATCACCCAGTAACAAAGGATCATAAGCTTGAATTAGAAAATGCTCAAAATTGGAAAGAAAAATTATCTTCATACAGATGGCATAACTTTTTACCAATGCAAAAGCGGGTAGCTCCCAAATTACGAAATATAATTTGCGTTAGTCAACCTTCCAAAGAAGATGTCATATCAGAGTTCAAAGTGAAAGAAGAAAACGTAACTGTTATTCCAAATGGAATAGATATTGAGACTTTTAAACCGTTATCTGATAGTAAAACTTTAGGTTATAAAATTGTTACGACTGCTAGTGCGGATATTCCTTTGAAGGGTTTAAGACATCTGATTCTAGCCTTACCAAGAGTGTTAAGGAAGTATCCTTTTACAAACCTAACTGTTATAGGTAAATCTCCTAAGAAAAGTAAGCTCAATAAATTGATAGACGATTTAAATCTAGAAGATAAAATTACTTTTAAATCAGGGATTGCTGAAGATGAGATAGTTAAAATCTATCACAATTCAGATATTGCTGTAATTCCATCTCTTTACGAAGGTTTTGGTTTTGGAGCGGGAGAGGCTATGGCGTGTGGAGTTCCCTTGATAAGTACTGACTCGGGTGGTTTAAAGCAGGTCATTGGAGAGTCTGCATTAAAAATTAAACCAGGATCAGTAGAGGAAATTGAAGAGAACATTATCAAGCTATTCAATGAAGAAGAAACAAGGAATGAACTTAGCAGGAGAGGAAGGGAAAGAATGGAAGAACTTTTTGATTGGAAAATTACAGCTAAAGCTTATATTGATCTATTTGAAGCCTTAATCAAATAATTTAAAAATGCATACCATAAGGTTTAGTAATCTTAATTTGTCCAGTAACGAGTTGCTCTTAGATATGGGCTGTGGAGAAGGAAGGCACTCCATAGGAGCTTTCATAGACACTCAAGTAAATATTCTAGGCCTTGATCTATCTATAAAAGACTTAAATATAGCTAAAGCTAGGCTTAAAGATTTTGATACAACTGGTATTGATGCTGTATGTCAATTTGGAGCAGCAGATATAGAGGCTATACCCTTAGCAGACTCCTCATTAGATGCTGTCATTTGTAGTGAAGTTTTAGAGCATGTAGATTCTCCTCAAGAATCTATAAAAGAATTAATCAGAGTATTAAAGCCTGGAGGAGTATTGGCTTTAAGTGTGCCAAGATTTATGCCTGAATTATTGTGTTGGAAACTAAGCAAGGAATACTCCAAAACTCCAGGGGGGCACGTAAGAATATTCAAACATAATCAATTAAAGAAATTAGGAATAAATAATGGAGTTGAGTACCAATCTTTTCATTGGGCTCACGGATTACACTCTCCATATTGGTGGCTTCAATGCCTTTTTTGGAAGACTAAAGAAGATTCATTTCTAATCAAGCAATATCATAGGTTTTTAGTATGGGATTTGATGAAGAAACCATTGATTACAAAGATCTTAGAGACAATTCTTCAGCCTTTAATAGGAAAAAGCTTAGTGATGTATTTTAAGAAGCCCATTTAAATGGATAGTTCAAAATTTGAGTTTTACACAAACTCCATAGATTATATTCTAAGTGTTCAAGACAACGATGGTTCTATCCCATGGGAAAAAAATAAAAAACTAGATCCTTGGGATCACATCGAAGCTGCAATGGGTTTATCAATAGCCAATAAGAAAAGTCAGGCAGAAAAAGCTTTTTTATGGCTGAGAGATAATCAACTAATAGATGGCTCTTGGTATTCAGATTACCTACAATCTTTGCCAACTACCAAAAGAAGGGAAACTAATTTTTCAGCATATGTTGCTACTGGTCTTTGGCACTATTATTTAATCTTTGAAGACAAAGAATTCTTAGAGCTCATGTTGCCAACTCTTCTCAGGGCCATAGATTTTGTAATTTCTATGCAAACAGAGGAGGGTGATATTTATTGGGCGGCAGAAGAAGGAAAGGAAATTTTAGATGATTCATTGATTACTGGTAGTAGCTCGATCTATAAAAGCCTTGAATGCACTTCTGCGATATTCAATATTTTTGAAAAGTCCACTTCAGATATTGACTCTTCAATGGAAAGATTGAAGAGCTCTATCAATAACAATACTGAAAGATATGATAGAAGTTGGGAAAGTAAGTCTAGATATAGTATGGACTGGTATTATCCAGTTCTTTGTGGAGTCTATGACAATGATAAGAGCATTAAACAGATACAAAATAAGTGGTCTGAATTTATTGTTGAAGGTAAGGGTTGTAAGTGTGTAAAAGAAGAGCCTTGGGTAACAGTTGCAGAAAGCTCTGAATTAGTTGTTGCTCTAGTGAAGATTGGTCTTACTAATGAGGCTGAAAAGCTTTTCGATTCTCTCCATCAATGGCGCGATAACGAGGATGGACTATATTGGACTGGATATGTATACCCAGATAAAAAATTCTGGCCTATTGAAAAACCTACATGGACTGCCGGAGCAGTCTTGCTAGCGGCAGATGCACTGTATAGATTTACGCCAGGATCAGATTTATTTTTGAAATCTTGGGCCCTAAAATAATTAGTTTGTTTTCTTTAATAGACGTAGTGATTTAATCGCATCTATTTCTACAAAAGCTCCACTTTCAAGAGCTTTGAGGTAAATATTATAAGGTGGTCTGCCTCCGTCATTTGGATCAGGGAAGACATCATGTATTGCTAATGCACCGCCAGGATTTATTTTTCTAGACCACATCCTATAATCAGTTTGAGCTATTTCTTCGCTGTGACCACCGTCAATGAATATCATATTAAAATTAACCTTTAAGTCATTGTGGGCTTCTTCAGATGAAGAAACTATAGGTATTACATAACCTTCCAGAGAAGAATCTTTTATTGTTTTTAGAAAGAATGGCAAAGTATCTATCCCATTTCCTTCTTTGTTTATCAAGTCAGGATCAAAATATTCTTCTCCTGGCTGTTGTTCCTCAGACCCTTTGTGATGATCTATTGAATAAAGCTTTTGATTATTCTCTTTAACTGCAGAGCCCATATAGACAGCTGATTTACCACAATAACTCCCTATTTCTAGTGCATTCCCATCTTTAGTAAATTCTTTTGCATATGAATAAAGGGCTTCTCCTTCTTCAGGATCTAAGAAACCTTTTATTTTGTTTATGTTTACTGGAAGTTTAAGTGTCATAATTTTAAAATCATTTACTCTTCATCATACATACTTAATTTAATAATATAGATCAGCATAACGATCTCAAGGTATATAATTATTACTACTATGAATCTAAAACTCTTATCTAAAGGAAATATCCTTGTCTTTGGAGATATTATTTTAGACAGATATATATCAGGTAGTGTTGATAGAGTTTCTCCAGAAGCACCTGTGCCTGTTCTTAAACCTTCAAAAGAAGAGATTCGACTTGGAGGTGCTGCCAATGTTGCAATTAACTTATCGAGTTTAGGTTCTAAAGCTACACTAATTGGGGTTACCGGAAGTGATAAAACTTCTAATCAAGTTAAAGAGTTGCTCAAGCAAAATAAAATTAGAAATGCCATAAGTAAATCTATAAATCCTACTATTTCAAAACTTAGATTCTTGGCAGGTCAGCAACAACTTATCAGAATTGATAATGAAGAGGAATTTACTGATTTAGATTGGAAGACTAGTTTATCCAACTACAGAAAGCATATAAAACTTGAAAGAAATAAGGTATTAATCATTTCAGATTATGAGAAAGGAACTTTAAGAAATATACCTTTACTCATAAAAGAGGCAAAAAAATTAAATAAGATAATTTTAGTAGACCCAAAAGGAGATGATTTCTCTAAGTATAAATCAGCAAATATTATTACTCCTAATTTCCATGAGTTTGAGAAAGTTGTAGGAAAGATAAAAGGTGAGGCTGACGTTACAAGAAAAGGACAAGAGCTCATAAATTCTCTAAAATTAAGCGCACTTTTGATAACTAGAGGTTCTGAGGGTATGACTCTTCTTGAGAATAAAAAAGGCAAAATTATAAGAGAAGATTTCCCAACAGAAGCAAAAGATGTATTTGATGTTTCAGGAGCTGGTGATACAGTCATTGCAACCATAGCCGCAGGACTTGCTGCAAATTTTAGTCTCTCTGAATCAATCAAATTAGCAAATATTGCTGCTGGTATAGTTGTTGGAAAATCGGGAACTGCAACAGTTAGCCAGGCTGAAATTAACAATTTATTAAAAAAAGCAGAGTCTTATATGACCTTGGAAGAGGTTAAACCCTTTTCACAAGGTCTTCGTCAAAAAAGACAAAAGATTGTTTTTACAAATGGGTGTTTTGATATCTTGCATGCTGGACACGTAGAGTATCTTGAGGCGGCAAAAGAATTAGGAGATAAATTAATAGTGGGCATTAATTCTGATCAATCAGTTCAAGTTCTTAAAGGTAGAAAGAGGCCACTTAATAAGCTTTTACATCGAGCAAAGGTTCTTGCATCTCTAAAGTGTGTTGATGCGGTAGTTGTTTTTGGAGATAAAACACCAATCAAATTAATTTCAGCAATCAAGCCTGATATCTTAGTGAAAGGAGGTGATTATGAGATTAAAAAGATAGTAGGTTATAAAGAGGTTATTAAGTCTGGAGGCAAGGTACAGACTATCCCTTTAGTTGAGGGATTATCAACAACTCAGATTATCTCAAAAATGACTTAGTCATTGTCTCGTTTCAACCTACGTTTTTCTCTTTTTTTATCCCTGCTTGACCATTTAGGGTAGACAGATTCCTGATGACCAGATTTGAAACGTCTATGCATCCATAGATAGCCTTCAGGCTCCTTTCTTATAAATTCTTGGTATAGATTATTCATAGAGGTAAGAAATTCTTTCTCATTTAGTGAGTTATCCAGTTCTTTTATCTCTATTTCATAGGTATCTTCTACTCTTGAAACATCAGCCAGAACTATCTTTATTTTCTTATTACAGAATAGTGCAGGAAAGGTAACAGTTGCGGCATCATATTCAAAAAAAGGAATCATTATAGAAACGTTTTGACCATAATCCTGATCAGCTGCGTAAAGAAAATTTTTGCCGGACTTTATCCATCTAACTGCCTTTAAGGCTTCTTTGTTGGTTAAAGATTCTGCTATATAGTTATTTCTAGCTTTAACCATTACATAATTTACGACCTCATTAGTTTGAGCTTTATACATGCCAGTCAAATCAAAGAACTGACTTAATAGTCTTAGGTCCAACTCTAAGTGGGTAGAGTGCTTTATCAGAATAAGTGCGCCATTTTGATTCTCCAATAAATTACGATTGATTAATTTAGTTTTAATATTTCTGATCTTTTTATCCGAAGACCACCAAGCAAGAGACATCTCAAATATACCTCTACCAATCGCTTGAAAGTTTGACCTAACAAATCTATCAAGTTGCTCTCCCTCCACATGAAGACATTTATTTATATTAATACGAATTATTTCTTTTCTATGAGGACTTATCTTATAAATTAAATTTCCCAATGAGTTTCCTAATCTCATGAGGGTTCCGTAAGGCAGAAAAGAGATAAAGCGCAGTAATATTAACCCTATCCAGGTTGCTATACTCTTTATTGAAAGAAGTTTTAATGAAAATTTTAGATTATTACTTGTTGACATAGACTTAGAAAGACTCATTTTTTGGCCAACCTTCTAAGGTGTTTAAATAATGTTTTACACCCTCCTGAACATCTAAGAATTCTTCTTTATAACCTACCTCTCTAAGCTTGGAAATATTTGCCTCGGTAAAGCTCTGATAGGCCCCTTTTAGCTTCTCTGGGAACTCTATATATTTGATTTTTCCTTTTTTATTCCAATCTATTACTGCCTTGGCAACATCATTAAATGTTTGGCTCTTGCCTGTGCCTAGATTAAATATCCCTGAAATATTTGTATTTTCCATAAACCAAAGATTTACTTTGACAATATCATCTACATATATGAAATCTCTTTTTTGTTCACCATCACCATATCCATCTGAGCCTTCAAATAATTTTATTTCGTCGTTTTCTTTTAATTGACTATGTAAATGATAGGCAACGCTTGCCATATTTCCTTTGTGCTGTTCCTGAGGCCCATAAACATTAAAATACCTTAGCCCTACAATTTGAGTATCACTTCCTCTCAACTCATGTCTAACAAGCTGATCAAATTTAAATTTCGAATACGCGTACAAATTAATTGGATTTTCATTCTCTAGAGACTCTTCAAACACTTTTCCATTCCCGTAAACAGAAGCTGAAGAGGCATATATAAGAGGAGTATTAGATTGTTTAGAGAGGTTTAATAGTTCCTTTGAGTATAAAAAATTATTTTTATATAAATACTCTGCATCCCACTCCATAGTATTAGAGCAAGCCCCTTGATGAAATA
>MDTB01071045.1_pt1 | contig 17879 bp, 25 predicted proteins | sample 811161 | NCBI WGS metagenome assembly MDTB01 (sample SAMN05326650, study PRJNA326480) | marine metagenome | isolation source: seawater | place: Mediterranean Sea | collected 2009
CAATCTACCCAACGGTAAAAAATAAACCACGCATTGACAGTAAATAATTCTGTTATATAATTTTACATATGAAGAATTACTACGACGTGCTAGGTGTGAGTGAACAAAGCACCAGTGCGGACATAACAAAAGCATTCAAGGATCTGGCAAAGAAACATCACCCAGACAGAGGCGGTGATGAGGCAAAGTTCAAAGAAATAAACGAAGCACACGACACACTCAAAAATTCACAGAAGCGCCACGATTACGACACCATGAGGAAATTTGGTGGGGCAGGACAAGGTGACGGACAACATCCTTTCTTTAATGAGGACATTTTTGGGGACTTCTTTTCTGGCTTTAGCAATGGTGACATGGACTTTAGCGGAAGATTCAACTTTACTCAAGGTCCAGGTGGGGAAAGAATTTTTCGACAAAATAGACAACGACAGCGGGGAAATCGAAACGTACAGGTTAGAATGGCCATCTCACTTAAGGAGGCCATGAATAAGCATGAAAAGACTATAAACTATAAAGTTCCTAGTGGCAGGGAAGAATTCGCCACAGTGAATATCCCTGCAGGCGTACAACATGGTATGACATTCAAATTTGCCGGCATGGGAGATGACTCCATTAAAAACATGCCACGTGGTGATCTAATGGTCACGATGACTGTTTTAGATTCTGACGGTTACACCAGAAAGGGTAACGATCTATACACAGACAAGACCATAGACTGTTTCCAAGCGGTGCGTGGACACAATTTCAATTTAAAGACCCTGGAAGATAAAATAATTAAAGTAAAGGTACCTGCAGGAACACAACCCAACACAATACTACAAATCAAGGGCCAGGGAATGCCAGTACATAAGACTTTAGGCATACGTGGGAACCTGTATGTGAAAATACATATCCTGATTCCCCAATTGTCAGCGAATGATTTAAAAAGGATAAAGGACCTATGAGTGTGGAAAGCCCATGCATGAAAATTTGCATTTTTGACCAGGAAAGCGGATACTGTCTTGGATGTAGTCGTACCGCGGATGAAGTTATGAAATGGGAAGATAGAAATACAACCGATGAGTGGAAATTAGAAAATCTTAAAGAACTTAAAAGTAGAGAACAATGATAGAGCTATTTCAATATCCTCATAAAACACTCCTAGAAACAAGCACACCCTGGCATAAAGAAGATAGTATCGAAGGATACAATGATATTGAACGGTTTGAACACGATTATGTAAAATTAATGCTAGATGAAAAAGGAATGGGACTTGCGGCAAACCAAGTAGGCATTACCAAAAGATTTTTTGCAATGGGACACGAAACATTTGACACTTTTAAAAAACATGCTATAATTTGGAATCCAAAGTTGATTTCACAAAGTGAAGAACAAGTGGTTGACGTTGAAGGATGTTTGAGTTTTAAGGGGATATGGCTTAAAGTTAAACGGCCGAAAAAAGTAGAAGTGCAATATGAAACAATACAAGGAGAAACAAAATTTGCCAAGCTCGACGGGATGGAATCGAAGTGTTTCCAGCATGAACTCGACCACCTTAATGGTATTACATTTAATCAAAGAGTCAGTAGGATACGATGGCAAATGGCAAACAAAAAATAAAAAAACCAAAGGAAACTAAACTATGGAAAGTTTTATCAGGTACATACAAAAGACAAACACGAGAACAGAAGGCAGTAGAGAAATTGATATGTGCAATACAACAAGAACTAGAATTTACCGACAGAGACCTAGCAACATTTACAAAAATACAACATGGATATCTAGATTGGAGTGGAAATGTTAGAAGCGAACGAAGGACTAGAAAACGTATTCGAAAACGCCGTTAGAGAGGCGGAGAAGAGAAGGCACGAGTACGTCACGATTGAACACGTGTTGTTGTCATTGATAAAAGACAAACAGATCGGCACCGTGTTACATGATTTCAAAGTGAATGTAGGAATGTTGATAAAAGACGTTGAAGATTATCTTGATACCAAATGTAATGACATAGTTTCTAAAGGTAAGGAGCCCATGACTCCACGTAAAACAGCATCTTTGGAGAGACTTATGAACAGAGCATTCACACAGGCACTATTCCAGGGAAGACAAGATGTTAGTTCAATCGATATTCTTATTAGCATATTCGCAGAGAAGAAAAGCTACGCGGCATTCTTCCTAAAGAAACACCAGGTAAACAAACAGGACCTAATTGATTTAGTGTCTACAGAAACTATTCTGGATGAAGGAATTGCCGGCATAGGTGGCCCAGGAGAGGCAGGACCAGAACAGAAATTAAGGCCAAACCAAGCAGATAGAATATTAAAAAGTTACTGTGAAAACCTAAACCAAAAGTATTTTGATAAAAAAATTGATCCTGTAATAGGGAGAGAAGAAGAAACAGAAAACTTGAAACAGATACTTGCAAGAAGAAATAAGAACAATGTATTGATCGTTGGTGATCCGGGGGTAGGTAAGACAGCGGTGGTCGAAGGACTTGCCAGAAGAATAGCAAAAAACAAAGATGACGTGCCAGAATATTTAAAAGATCATATCGTTTGGAGTTTGGATGTCAACTCACTTATAGCAGGATCAAAGTTCAGAGGTGATTTCGAAGAGAGATTAAAACTAATTGTAAATGCACTAGATCAAAAAGGCAAATCGATTCTTTTTATAGACGAGGCACACATGATTGTGGGTGCTGGTGCTACAGGGCAAGGCAACAATATGGACATGGCAAATATGATAAAACCTGCATTATTGAAGGGCACTATAAAAGTACTTGCCTCCACAACTTGGGAAGAATACAGAAAATATTTTGAAAAAGATAGGGCATTGATGAGAAGATTCCAGAGATTGCAGGTAGGAGAACCTAGTAAAGAAACCTCAGTAAAAATTCTTAAGGGTGTGAAGAGGTATTATGAGAAGTTTCATAATTGTGTAATTACTGATGAGGCATGTGAAGACGCAGTAGACTATTCAAGTAAATTTATAGCAGATAAAAAGTTGCCAGACAAAGCCATTGATGTTATAGATGTGGCATGTGCTAGATTGCGATTAAATGGAGTAAAAGATGGCAAGATAGATCATGATGAGATTATACATGAAATATCACAAATGACTGGAATTAGTATTGAGCAGCTGAGTCAAAAACAAGCAACTAATCTAAAAACACTTGAAGAAAAAATGAAATTACAGGTTTTCGGACAAGATAAAGCAATAAACACAATAACAGACAAGATACTAGTTGCAAGGGCAGGATTGAAAAGTTTAACAAAACCAGTTGGATCATTCTTGTTCTTGGGACCTACAGGATGTGGTAAGACTGAGACTGCAAGACAGCTCGCCAAGACACTAGGTGTAGAGTTGATTAGATTTGACATGTCTGAGTATCAAGAAAAACATTCTATAGCAAAACTAATTGGATCACCTCCGGGCTACGTAGGATACGAGGATTCCAACATGGGTGGTGGTATGTTTATTAATGAAGTTGAAAAAAATCCACATGCTGTAGTATTATTTGATGAAGTGGAGAAAGCACATCGTGATGTATCCAATATGTTGTTACAAGTTATGGATTACGGTACAGTGACAGGAAGTAATGGTAAGAAAGCAGATTGTAGAAACATCACGCTTATAATGACAAGTAACTTAGGTGCAGAAGAAAATGAAAGAAATAACATCGGCTTTGGCAAGAGCGAAAGAACAGGCGAGGATGATGTTGCGATGAAAAAATTCTTCCCACCTGAATTCCGGAATAGACTAGACGCTGTGATTAAGTTTGATAAACTTGCAGAAACTACGATGAAATCTATTGTCAAGAAATTTTTATTAGAACTAAACACAATGACTATAGAGAAAGATGTAGAGGTAAATGCAACAGATACAGCAATAGATTACTTGGTCGCAAAAGGGTTCGATGCTAAATTAGGTGCCAGACCATTACAACGTGTAATCGATGATGAGATAAAGAAACCTTTGTCTAAGATGATGTTATTTGGTCAACTTACAGCAGGCGGAATGGTGGAAGTTAGCATTGAAGATAAAAAACTTACTGTAAATTTCAAAGCTAAAAAGGATCCAAAAGTTGCGGAAGAATTGAAGCCAAAAGTATCTGATGAGAAAACATCATAATAAATTATACTACGGAAAATTTAAACACAAAACAGTGTTTAAAGTACCAGGAAGTTTAATGTTTTATCCAACGACTAATGAACATCTTTTGCAGGTTAAAAAAAACTATGCAAATTCACCAGATATGAATTTCCTTGCAGACTTTATCATTAATAATAGAAACAATATTAAATTCAGATTTCAAGGCAGGAAAGTAATATTCTATTCAAAGAAAAATCTCGCACAACAATTAATAGAAAGATTTTGGGATTTTTGGATTGGCTCGGAAAGTGTTGATCCGAGATTTAAAAACCTTAATTCAAATACTGTTGGATGTTCTAGACTTCCACATGGAAAATACCGTTTTCAGGTGCATGTAAAAAGAGATGCTCAATTGTACATTACAAATACACAAAGAGATAATCTTCGGAATTTCCTAGAAAGGAACGTAGATGATTGCCTAGTGACTGGAAACGCACTTTTGGACTATTTAGAAGACAAGTCACAACATTGCTTTGGCGGGTATTTTTATGTTACCCATGATCGCTATATCACACCAATATATATGATGGCACAAGAAGCCATAGACAAAGTAATTCAATTCAGAAAGGTGGAAAATGGAAGCAATTAAAAAACTACGTGATAAGAAAATATTCAACGATCAAAGCATAGTTGAAAGCATGATAGAAAAAAACTGGATGGGCTCACCTGTGATAAAAAGAAGCCTACTAAGAGTTAGGAAAGTTGGAGACAATGATTGTGTTTGTGAAGAACTTGGATCGTCAGACGGTAAAGCATACAAAATTAAGTTTATTAATATCTTGACTGTAGATGGTCAAGAACCAAACGAATTAGCCGCAGTGTACGGACTAGGACCAAAGACCGCTAGATTCAAAAGGAAAAATACTGAATAAATAACAACGATGGCACAGACAAGCACTACACTACTAGCGTCAAAATCGCATATTGCTAACGTAACTGGTACAGATATCAGTTTCACCGCTACAGGTACTGAATATAAGATAACTTCAACAACCACTGCATTAAATGGATTTTCGATCAGAGACCTTATCACAGTTACAGGAACTACTAACAACAATTCAACATTTACAGTGAAAACAGTTACTTCAGCAAATCAACTGATTGTAGAGGAAATTGTAACCACGGAAACTTCGGATGGCTCTACCACCACTACACTTGACCATACAGGTTTTGTCAGTGACAAAGCCAAAGGTGATGGATACTATTCACAGCCTGACGGAGTTCATACAGTTGCATACCAGGTAAATGGAACATTAACTGGGTCAATTAAAATACAAGGATCACTTGCAACAACTCCGACCGAGGATGACTTTTTTGATATATCTGGTACATCATTTACCGCTGATCAAAGCACACTGATTTCTACTGCTAATTTTACTGGTAATTTTGTTTGGATCAGAGCAAAAGCAACATCAGTTACAGCCGGAACCATCAGTTCTGTATTAGTAAATTCATAAAAAAATCGCATAAACACTAGGTTATAGTAAGATCAACTTCAGTTGACACATCTGCTCTACATGTTATACTAATAACATGAACGACAAAGATATAGAAGATATTAACACGGTTAATATTGATATTACAGCTGAATCCGTTGACGCTCACGTAATTTGCCTTAGAGAGAACGGCTACAAGGTTTTAAAGAATACTTCATTACTAACCAGATATGCATTTTTCTTTATACTTGGTGCATTCTTAATGGGTAATATTTTACAGTGAAAAAAATAAGAAATATATTACTATCAGGTGTAATGGCCACAACATTAACAGCCTGTGGAGGAGGCAGTGGCGGAGGAGCAATTAGCTCTGTTTCTGATTTTGTACAAGATGAGCTATCAAGTCTTACAGGAAGTGAATCTATTATCAGTTCTTATTCATCTTTGTTAAGCGGATTTAATTCTACTATATCAAGTGGAAATTTAGCGACTCTATCAGATATAATTACAGGGCCTACAGAGAAGGATATTGCAAAGGCCGGAAATTTGCTATCAATGCTTAATCAAGCAGAAACATTATGGGACCAAACAGTAGATCTAATAGAATCACAAGATGCTGATACAAAATTACAAATATATAACAGCGAAGATTACAAAAATGCCCATGCCGCACTTTTGTATCTTAAGAATCATGTCAAACCAGTTATACAGAAGGTGTCACAAGGAAAGAAACTTTCCTTAACAGAATACAACAAAGTTGCTAGTGATAAAAAAGCACAAGAAATAATTGAACAGGAAAAAGAAAACACAGTTGAAACATACGTTGTTGATAAAAAGACAAAAATAAATGAAGATAAACAAATCCAAATTGCAAAAAAAGAAACGAAAGACGAAGAAACTGTAGAACAAGAGGAAAAAAAAGAGCAAGAAACTAAAAAAGAGGAAGAAGTAAAAGAACAGGAAGAAACTAAAAAAGAAGAAGAAGTTAAAGAAGAGGATGTCAAAGAAGAAGAAAAGATCGTAGAAAAACAAAAAGAAGTTAATACAGACAAAAAAGAGGAAGTAAAAGAAGAGAAAAAAGAAGAAGTCAAAGAAGAAAAGAAAGTTGTAGAAAAAGAAAAAAATATTTGGAAAACGGCAGAATTTAACAAGGATACAAGTAAAACAATTATTAATGCTGATAAAGCCTATGCTAGAGGCTGGACAGGTAAGGGTGCTGTTTTAGGTGTAATAGATACATATCAGCAAACAGATCACGAAGCACTTCACGGCAAATATAAATGGTATAAAGATTATGTGTTAAATGACACTATAGTTGAAAATAAAGGCCAATATCAATCACACGGAACACATGTAGCAGGTATTGTAGCAGGAAAAAAGGACGACAACGAGTTCCATGGAGTAGCATTTGACGCAAACCTTGTAGGTGCCAATGTGGACTATTATGGAAATGCCAGTGCTAACATGGGACAGGCACAGAATGCCTTACACGATATTGCAAAACTAAAGGCAACAAAAGCAGACGGCGGTGAAGGAATCAATATCATCGCAGTAAACATGAGTTTCAACAAGACCGTACAATTTAATCACTACGGCACAATTACTAAGTTGGATGACGGCACATATTCATCTTCTGTCGTGTCAGCCAACAAAGGCAGTTCGAATTATTGGAAGATCGGTACAGACAATGATATTGTGCTTGTGAACTCTGCAGGTAATGGAATGATGGTGGATGGAGAAGTGAACACTGAATTTGCACTTGATCCAGGTATATGGGCAACTGAAGTCGACTCTAACGGCAACCTTGTGTTAGGAGGCAAGATGATAATCGTTGGAAACTGGGGCGGTACTAAGGCAGAGGGTCAAGTTGTCGGTAGTAAATCAGGCCACGTGTGTCTTGACATTGTGGATAACAAATGCAATGACAAATATCAAGTAAAAGATTTTTATATACTGGCACCGGGTAATGAGGTGTACTCAAGTGTTGCAGGCGACGGCTACAGCACATTAAGTGGCTCAAGTATGGCGGCACCACAAGTAACAGGTGCAATTGGAATACTACACCAAATGTGGCCGCACATGAAAGGTGAGAATCTAGTTAAACTTGTATTGAACACCGCAGACACAAATATAAATGGATATAATGTAAACATACACGGACAAGGAATGTTAGATTTGGACGAAGCAACCAAACCACAAGGTGCAGTTGGTGTTCCAACCACAGGCAGAGTCGATGGCACATTGACAACTTTGAATAACACTTATTTTGCCACAGGATCAGCTAGTGCGTTCTCTAGTCTATCCAATTTGAAAATCATGATCATTGATGACTATGATAGAGACTACTATATTAATATAGGAAACGGATATACCGTAAAAGATAAAAGGAAATATTCGGATGTTGACATGCTACTAGCCAACAATAACACTTACCTACCAGTCAATCAAAGTTTTGGTTCATTTGCCCAAGGAGGACAATACAACCTATTGAACAACTACAACTTTGGATTTTACACAGGTGATAATGGTGGGGGAGACTATTCACTTAACATTGGTAAAGACTTTATGCTTAAGGATAACCTTAAGTTTAAAACTAGTATAGGACAGATGAGTGAGCAGGATACATGGTTAGGTAATTCTTCGGATGGAATACTTTCTGTTGGAGATAACAACAACACAAACTTTGGAAATATAGGGGTCGAATATCTTTTAGGAAACAATGTTTTAAGTTTCAATTACACTAAAGGATACACTGACATTAATACAACAGCCGGTAGTATAATTAAAAAGTTCTCAGACATTCAGACAGAATCTTACAGGTTGGCGTATGAAATACACAAAGATACGCACACAACTTTCGGCTGGTCGTTCTCACTTCCAAGTCATATAACATCGGGTTCGATGGACTTGGAAGTAGCCGAAAGTGTTAATTTGGACGGAACAATTAATTTTGCAAATATCAAAAGTGATCTAGCCCAGAGCACTAAAGAGAAAAATATTGGTTTCTTTTACAGCAAAACACCTGAGCATGACCTAGACTCCACATTTAACTTTACTGCGGAATATAGGCAAGATGTGTCCGGAAAGGAAGGCCAAGATGGCGTGGTATTAGGAATGAACTACATTAGAAAATTAAGCCTATCATGTGGTGTACCTAACACAGGAATTAAGTTGCTAGATAAGAAATTAGGTTGGTTAAAAAATCCAAAATGTTTTAATGAAGACGGCACATCTAAAGACATGAAAAAATTGTATGCAACGCAAAACAACAAAATAGACAATGCGGAAAAACATGGACTTGTATACGATCTTGAAACAGACAAATTCGTACCAATTATTACGTTAAGCTCAAAAGAGAAATAATTAATAAGCATGGACAAGGTACTAGATAAGAAATTACAACAAAGCTATGAAGCAGGATTTACCACAGATGTGGTATCCGAGACACTGCCACCAGGGTTGAACGAAGATGTAATAAGAAAGATTAGCGAAATAAAACAAGAACCAGAATGGTTATTGGAATTCAGGCTCAGGGCATATAACCGATGGAAAATACTAAAACAGCCAGATTGGTCAAACTTGGAAATAAACCCAATAGACTATCAGAAAATAAGTTATTACTCCGCTCCAAAGAAAGGGCCAGCAAGTTATGATGAAGTAGATCCAGAGATCAAGAAGGATTTTGAAAAACTAGGAATACCATTAAATGAAAGGGCGGCACTGGCCGGAGTGGCAGTTGATGCTGTTTTTGATAGTGTTTCTGTAGCAACAACCTTCCAGAAAGATCTTGAGAAGAAGGGTATAATATTCTGCAGTTTTAGTGAAGCGGTTAAAAAATGTCCCGACCTAGTGAGGAAATATCTAGGCAGTGTCATACCAATCGGTGACCATTCATTCGCCGCTCTTAACTCTGCTGTATTTACGGATGGATCCTTTGTTTACATTCCACCCAACACAAGATGTCCTATGGAACTGTCGACTTATTTTAGAATTAATGCGGCAAACACAGGACAGTTTGAAAGGACATTGATAATAGCAGACAAAGGAAGTTATGTAAGTTACCTCGAAGGTTGCACCGCACCAATGAGGGATCAAAACCAATTACATGCCGCTAACGTAGAATTGATAGCACTAGACAACGCCGAAATAAAATATTCGACAATACAAAATTGGTACCCTGGAGACCCTGTAACAGGCAAGGGTGGAATATACAATTTTGTAACTAAGAGGGGGAAGTGTAAAGGAGAAAACTCAAAAATTACATGGACTCAATTTGAGACCGGATCAAGGCTGACATGGAAATACCCAAGTTGCATATTGCTAGGTGACAACAGTGTTGGGGAGTTTTTTAGTGTGGCTCTGACTAATGGAATGCAACAGGCTGACACAGGAACTAAGATGATACATATTGGAAAGAATACTAAAAGCACGATCATATCAAAAGGCATAAGTGCAGGAAAAAGTCATAACACCTACCGTGGAGAGGTCAAGATCATGCCGAGAGCACACAATTCAGTAAACTACACATCATGTGATTCTCTTATGATGGGTAGCAGATGTAAAGCATCAACTATACCTTACATCATAAACAAAAACAAAACCTCCAATGTCAACCATGAGGCCACAACAAGCAAACTAGATGAGGAACAGTTGTTTTATGCAATGCAGAGGGGAATCAATCAGGAAGACAGTGTTAACATGATAGTATCAGGCTTCTGCAAAGATGTGTTTCAGAAACTGCCCTTAGAATTTGCGGTTGAAGCGAACAAGTTGTTAGAAGTAAGTATGGAAGGATCAGTAGGATAATGGAAAAAATCACAATAGCCTGCACAAAAAATGGCAAGACAAAAGAGGCAGAAGTGCTTACCAAGAATGACAAATACCTAAAAGTTGTTTTATCGGGTACTCAGATAGTCATAGAACTGTTCCGTAAGGATTTAAATACTGGGTACACAGGTCACACAGCAGGATTAGAATTTGAATGGCTACCGAAAAACTAAAATTTAAAATAGAGCTTTACTCTACAATGTGGGACAAGCCACCACACGCCGAGATATTGATTAATAACGATGTTAAATTTATAGGTGACATATCTGGAACAGAAAGCAAACCTAATATCATTGACTTCGAATACGAGATGGAAGAAAAAGAATACAGCCTTGTAATAAAAAGATCGGGCAAAGGTAGGAATCAAACAATAGTAAACGAAAAAGGCGATATTTTAAAGGACCAACTGTTACATATAAAAAATATAAACATCGATGAAATAGACATAGGAGCACTGGTATACGAAGGCGTTTACACTCCGACATATCCAGAACCATGGGCAACACAGCAACGAGAGTCTGGCAATGATCTAAGGGAGTCATTCAAGAACGTCACCATAATGGGCTTTAATGGTGAATGGAGATTTACTTTCTCATCTCCGTTTTACATGTGGCTTTTGGAGAACCTCTATTAATAAATATGCTTGTATGAGAGCATCACAATTTATCAAAGAAAATATCGACTCAAACGCAGTAAACGAGCTGGATTCATTCATAATGAACAATGAAGATCTATATCGTAGACGTTTCATGCCCATCATATCAAACATTAAGAGAAAATTGAAAAAGAACGTTTATGATCATGAGAAAGCTCAGAAACTGTGGATGTATCTAGTAGATGATGCCGCAAAGGAGTATGTGAAAGAATTTGGCTCAACACAAGACGACGTTCCAAATATGTTTCCTAAGGAGTTAAGGCAACAGGTTGCAAGAGTAATTTCTGACAGAGAATTAGAAAATATAAAACAAGGCGAATACGATGTACCTCAGGGAACTGTTTCTTAAAGAGGATGATCGTTCAACTGCGGTATTTGCCTTTGGTCGATTCAATCCTCCCACAATAGGACATCAAAAATTATTAGGCAAAGTATTGGACGTAACCCAAGACCTTAATGCCAAGGGTTACATCTTTCTCTCACAGAAACAAAACAACAAAACAGATCCTCTGACATTCAAGGAGAAACAAGACTATATAAGGATGTTTTATCCTAATCTTTCTATAGGAGATGCAGGTGTGAAGACAATTATTCAGGCCTTGCAAAAAATACAATCAGAAGGTCGGACTAGAATCGTAATGATTGCTGGGTCGGATAGGGTCCAAGAGTTTGAAAAATTATTAAACCAATACAATGGCAAACCTGACAAGGCTGGGACTGAGCTATACAAGTTTGATAAGATTGATGTTATTAGTGCAGGCGAAAGAGATCCTGATCAAGAAGGTGCTTCTGGCGCCTCGGCATCCAAAGCCAGAGACCTGGCAAACAAAGGACAAGAGCATGAATTTAGTAAGATAATACTGGGCGGTGACACTGGTAAAAAATTGTATGACATCATACAGGACAGACTCGGTAAACAGATTGACCAAAACAACAAAAAGTTGTATAATGAAAATATGGCGAATGGTAAACCAATTGTGTATCTTGATATGGATGGAGTCCTTGCGGACTTCTTCGGTGGTGTAGAATACTTATTTGGGGTCGATCACTGGAAGGAACTAACCAACGATAAAACTAAGGACTTAAAAAAACAAGTTATTGACAGGATCACAGGAACCGACTTCTTTGCCGTGTTACCAAAGTTTCCAACAGCAGACCAATTGATTGACATGGTTAAGAAATTCACAGGTGGCAAGTTTTCAATAAACACATCGCCTTTGCGAGGTGATAACGAAAATTCATCCAAGTATAAAAAAATTTGGATATCTAACAATATAGAACAGCCAGACGAAATAATTGTCACTGGCAGGAAAGAATCTTATGCCAAAGACAAAGCATCAGGCACGCCAAACATCCTGATTGACGACAGGCCAATCAATATACAGAAATGGCAGGCGGCCGGAGGTTATGGAATACTATACCAAGCAAACAGAGACTCACTTGAAAAGGTTAAGAAAGGATTAGAAGACTATGCCAAAATTCAGCGGGATTAACCGACCATACGTGGGGGGCGAGATACCAAAGACTCCACAGGAGAAGCAAAGAGAACTTGACGAGAAGATGAAAGCATTTGTTGCCAAGGGTGGCAAGGTGGAGAAAGTTAAGGCTCACAAGCCTACAAAACAACAATTAAGAGATTGGACAATATAATGGATAGTTGTTGTACACGAGAACGTAAAAAAAAGGATTACCTATTTTTACCTATAGCAATAATTGGTTGTGTAGGTAGTGTAGCGGTATTACTAGGAATAGAAATAGCAATCTTTTATTCGTTAGGACTATTATAATGGACGAACTTGAAAGAATAAAACAATTGGCTGGCATTGATAAAATCCAAAAAGAAGATTCCATGGGGGAGAATCTATCTTACGTTGGTACAGCAAAGGCACAATACCAGAGAAAGCACAACATACAACCGGGCACAGATGAGTGGTTTAAGTTGTGGTTTGCACAGCCTGGTCTCACAGGTGAGAACCCAATGCCAAAGAATAAATCTTAGTTCCACACAACCTTTAAATATAATAATGCCAGTATTTGACACAAAAGAAAATCCCGCCATCTGTGTACTTCCTTGGGTGCATGAATATAAAAAAATAAATGGAAACATGGCTCCTTGCTGTGTTGGAGACACATTCAAAGACAACGAAACCATAGAACAGACCAGAGAGCTGATGCTGAAGGGCTTGAAACCTAGGGTATGTAATAATTGTTATAGTGACGAAAGGCATACAGGGTGGAGTGCCAGGATAGAGGAGACCATCAACTGGATCAGTAAATTCGGAGCACCTGATTTGGAAAAACCTAGAGTGGAATTTGTTGACGTAAGATATGATCCAACTTGTAATTTGAAATGTAAAACCTGTGGTCCACACGACAGCACGTTGTGGCAAAAAGAAAAAGGAATCAGGATTTCAACCAATGTTGCAAACAAAGATTATCTTAATAAAATTGACAAAACGATATTGAAAAAAGTCTATCTCGCTGGAGGAGAGCCAACTTACATAAAAGGTTATCTTACATTTCTCCACGAGTTGTATGTGGTCAATCCCTCTTGCGAAGTAATCATTAACACCAACTTAAAAAGGTTACCCGACGCTTGGAAGGAAATAATCAAGAAGTTTGAAAACTTGACAGTAATCTGTTCCTGTGATGCCATCGGCACACTAGGCACCTACATGAGGTATCCACTTGGATGGGAAGAATTTTGTGATAACGTAAAATGGGTGAGTAAAAACGCTAATTTCCTCCAGTTCAATCTTGTGGCAAGTAATCTAACAGTCCACAAGTTGCACGAAACATGCACATGGATGAAACAATATTCAAATCATATTAACCTTTCTATATTAAGGAGCCCAAAAATATTTTCCGAATTGGCAGTCCCCCACATACAAAGGAATGTTTACTTAGAATCTGCAAAAAAACTACTAAACTTTCCGGTATCTGTATACTACGCGGCCAGATTTCGAAATGAAATAAATCTTATTATTAAAAAATACGCTGAATCTACATACGAAGCGGGCCTTCATCATAATCTAGCAGATGAAATAGCGGAGCAAGATAGCCATAGGACACTTAAATTGCAGGATGTAGACGGTTTTCTTTATGACTGGATTAACGGATAAATATCTGTATGCGAGCCATAGAATTCACAGAATCAAAATGCCCTAGAACAAGAGCAAAGGAATGTTCTTGCAGTAAAGTTAAAAGTATGACAGAGTCAAAAGAAACCACGGTGGCACAGTGTATGCTGGAACACTCAGACACTGTTAAAGGAACTATTTTGCTTATGCAGGCGCCAGGCACACCAACACTTATCCAAGGCACCATCACAGGACTAGAACCAGGCCTACACGGTTTTCACATACATGAGTTTGGTGACATGAGCCAAGGCTGTAAGTCAATGGGTGGTCATTATAACCCAGATAATGTTGACCACGGCGACATTGAAAAAGGACATGTAGGTGATCTAGGAAATGTTTTGGCGGATGAGTCGGGAGTTGCAAAATTTAGCATCACGGCAAAACGTGTGGATTTACTCGGTGAACGTTCTGTGGTTGGTAGAGGCCTAGTGATTCACGCTGATGAAGATGATCTTGGAAAAGGTGGTAATGCTGAAAGTTTAAAAACAGGCAATGCAGGTGACAGGCTGGCTTGTGGTGTAATAGTTGCAAGATCTCAAGAGATAGTGGAGGCTCATGGCGGCAAACATACAACTACTGGAAGAAGCATGACCAAAGGAGAGATGAATAAGAGAGAAAAAATTGTAAAAGGCATGAAGAAAGACAAAGCAGGATTCAAAAAGAGATATGGGAAAGACGCGGAAGCTGTTATGTACGCCACAGCAACAAAACAGGCAATGAAGTAATGAAATTTTTAATATTTAATGGCAGTTTAAAACCAGATGCGGAATCAAACACTTTCTCTGTCTGCAAGATGCTTCAACTTGCTTTTGAAAAGCTAGGACATGAATGTGAGATTGTTACCCTTAGAGATCTAAATTACAAAACTGCAACAAAAGATGTGGATGATGAGTTGAAGCCTTACATTATGAAAATATTTGACATGGACGGAATAGTATTTGCCACACCAATTTGGTGGGGCGTTCAAAGTTCTTATATTCAATCAATGTTTGAAAGACTAGATCCTATATACAGTTGGGCAAAAGATAACAAGTATCAACCTTTCTATAATAAAGTTTTTGGCACACTGGTGTCGGGTGGAGGTGACGGATTTCAACACATACATGCAAACTGCTACAACTTTGCGGCAAACTTAGGCTTTACTATTCCACCAAGCTGTAATATCGAGTCAAAGGCACAAGGCATCGAAGAGATAACAAAAGATGAAGACACCTTAAATCAAGTCAAAAACTGTGCTATCAACATGGCAGTGTGGGCTGATATACTCAAAAAAGGAAATCCAACTTTGGATGCAAGACACGGAACGGTTGACGTAAGTGCTGTTGGTGGTGAAACAGACTACGCATTTAGTGACGACCTTAACGAAGGAAAACGAATTCCACGTAAAAAAGGACAAAAAAGAAAGAGTAAAAAACACAGTGATCTATACACTGACGAAGACCCAAAGGGGACAATACATGGTTTAGGTTTTAAAGACGAGGCGACCGCGAGAGCCAGTGTTGCCAAAATTAGGAAGAGTGGAAGATCACACGCACACAAGATTCAGGCGGCTGTTGCCATGGAGCAGAGGGCAAGAGCGGCAGGCAAGTCAGGACCAGCGGCCATATACAGAAAATACATAAACTCCATGAAGAAGAAAACAAAAGCCAAGAACAAGAAAAAATGAGGATAAAAGAAATTACAGAATATGTAATGGATTACGTGCATCCAGATGTAGAAAAACAATTAAAGAAATATGAGAAACGTGCCACTGGCAGAGCAAAAATGGGATATGCACCAGGGTATATGAGTTATCCTTACAGAGTTAAAGAAGGCAAGAAGTGGTCAAAAAAATATAAGAAATCAATAAATTGTGCTAATCCAAAGGGCTTCTCACAAAAGGCTCACTGTGCAGGCAGGAAGAAAAATAAATGAAAATAAAAGAATTTATAATAATTCCGTCTAGCATTGATCCAATGGGCTTGGTACATAAACCTGGGAAAGGGCCAAACAACAGATTTGGCTTTAAAAATGTTGGTAACAACAAAGCAAATGAATTTGAAGAAACCAAAGAGGCGCCACCTGGAACATATTTTACCAAAACAGGAAACCTTGTAAAGGGCCGTCTTACCAAGGCCGCAAAGCAAAAAGGTGCAAGAGAAACTGATCCAAAGGACAAACAAAGATCGAAAGTTCCACCAGTCACGCAGAGGAACGAAGCCGCGGGAGTTGGCATAGTTACCAAACAGAACGCTACTAAAGACGTTCCGGTTGGCGGCGAATATATGAATGTGAAAAAGCTCGGACTAGGCAAAGGCAAGCCAAAGACCATCAGAGAAGAATGGGAAGAGTTCAAGGAAAATTTCGCAGACAAGAAAGTAAAAGGAAAAAGTAGACCAGGCAGGGTCAAAAGAGCAGGCGCAAGTTGCAAAGGTAGTGTTAGTTCACTACGTGCTAAAGCAAAGAAATACGGTGGTGAGAGGGGTAAGATGTATCATTGGTGTGCCAACATGAAGTCCGGTAGGAAAAAAAAATAATCCCCAATCTTAATTGAATAATTAGAAGTATGTCTTACATGCTTTGTCTGTTATTTTTATACTCAAGATACAAACATGATGCCATTGTGAGGGTATATGCTGATGAATATCTAGTCGACGAATTACGTTTAACTGATAACATAAATCTTAAAGTGTTCAATGGTAGTAATATGCCAAAATTTTGGCACCCAAAAATTAAGCCTGACGGTGAATTTAGTAACGTGATTTTTTTACCTGAAAAACTATTCATGTTTGAGATACAAGAGAAGTATCTCAGCAGTGCAATACGCATTGAAGTTCAAAATAATTATAACAATCACACTAATGGTTATATGACAAAATATGCCTATCTAACCTTCCATAAAATATTCCTTATCCCTAAATGTTTAATTGATCTTGAAAAATTGACGATGTTACGAGAAAGGGCCTACAAACATCCACCACCACCAGATGATGTCAACTATTGGCCACCCAGGCACTTTGACTACAAAGACATTATTGTAAAACAAAGTTCAAACCATTGGGCTGAAGATTTTTTATACTATGAACGCGGAGGCAGTTTCACCATAGATCTGCCTTTATCCAGGAAACACAATATAATACACCTAAAAAAACCTAAGGCAGGAAGGATATGGCCTAACAGAGAAGTTGCTGAAATATTATGGGCCTTTAAACTGCTAAATACGACTGCATGAAGATCAACGAAGTAATAAAACGAAAAATGCAAGAGCAGGCCACTGCTGGTGCCACAAGTGCAGGAAATATAGCTACTCTCGCTAACCCACAGGTCGCGGCAGGCCCTGACAGATTCAAAAAATCATACACAGGATCACCGGGCAGATCAGGAACAAAGGCTCCTAGATTACCAAAAATAATGCAACCAAAGAAACCAGACGGCACGGCCAAAGGTGCACATGCACTACCTGGTGTTAGTTTGTTTGGTGGGCCAGGGATAAAGAGATAATGGAACCTCTTTTACTTAAAAAAGAATGGATTGTCAAGTGTCTCAACTGTGGATATGACGCACATGATGGAATATTATACAGAACTGAGAAAGACTATGACGGCAGAGAGTACAAAATAGAGGTTTGTAAGCACAGTAGATACGAACAAGAAGACGCATAAATATTGATATGAAGATACAAGAAATCACAGAAGGCGCAAGTTTTTACGG
>MDTB01197016.1_pt1 | contig 17876 bp, 28 predicted proteins | sample 811161 | NCBI WGS metagenome assembly MDTB01 (sample SAMN05326650, study PRJNA326480) | marine metagenome | isolation source: seawater | place: Mediterranean Sea | collected 2009
CAACCTATTAACTCTGTTTATATGATGGCTCACTCAGGAGCAAGAGGATCTGCTGCCCAACTAAAACAATTATCAGGAATGAGAGGCTTAATGGCCAAGCCTTCTGGTGAAATCATTGAAAACCCAATAAAATCAAATTTTAAAGAAGGATTATCAGTACTTGAATATTTTACTTCCACTCATGGTGCACGTAAAGGCCTTGCAGATACTGCACTTAAAACAGCTAGTAGTGGATATTTAACTAGAAGATTAGTCGATGTTGCTCAAGATGCAGTCATTAGAGAATTAGATTGCAAAACTAATAACGGGGTAATAGTTGAAGAAATAGTTGAATCAGGAAACATAACATCATCTTTAACTGAAAGAGTATTAGGAAGAACACCTGTAGATAATATCATTGATGAAAATCAACAAACTATTGTTAATGCAGGTGAAATTATTTCTGAAAAACATTTAGATCCTATTACTAAATTAGGCCTAAGATCTTTAAAAATAAGATCAGTTCTAACTTGTGAAACAGAAGATGGAATATGCTCTATTTGTTATGGCAGAGATTTGGCAAGAGGTACACCTGTAAATATTGGAGAAGCGGTTGGTATTATTGCTGCGCAATCTATAGGTGAGCCAGGTACCCAGCTTACAATGAGAACGTTTCATATCGGTGGTGCAGCCAGCTCATCTGTGGAACAATCAAATGCGGTATCACCAGTTAATGGTACTGTAAAACTTGAAAATATTAAAATTATTGAAGATAAATTTAATAATAAGATTGTTTTGAGTAGAAATGCTAAAATTAAAATCTTTGATAAAGACAGTGAAAAATATTCATCAAATATTCCTTTTGGCTCTAAGGTTTTCGTTGAAGAGGGAGATAAGATAGAAAATAATAAAATCCTTGCAGAGTGGGACCCTTATACATTGCCAATAATTGCTGAAAAAAAAGGTTTAGTTAAATATGTTGATTTGAAACAAGGGGTTTCTTTTAGAGAGTCTATTGACGATACAACAGGAATTTCTAGTAAAATAGTTATTGACTGGAGTCAAAATCAAAAAAGTAAAAACTTTAAACCTGCAATTAATATTATTGATGAAGCTTCAAATCAGAAGATAGATGATACTAACTTTTCTAACTATCCTATGTCAATAGATTCAATCTTAAGTGTTGAAGATGGCCAAGAAGTAACGGCAGGTCAGGTAATTGCTAGAATTCCAAAAGAATCATCAAAAACTAAAGATATTACTGGTGGGTTACCAAGAGTTGCTGAGTTGTTCGAAGCTAGAAAGCCTAAAGACCCAGCTATAATGTGCGAAATTGATGGAAAAATTTCTTTTGGTAAGGATTATAAAAACAAAAGAAGAGTTATTATCACTTCTATAGATGAGTCAGAAAATTTTGAAATTCTAATACCAAGATCAAAATACTTAAATGTCCAAGAAGGTGATTTTGTAAAAAAAGGAGACATACTTGTAGAAGGTACTCCAGTACCACATGATATACTTAGAATATTAGGGATTGAAGAATTAGCTAGGTATCTTGTTAGAGAAGTTCAATCAGTTTATAAACTTCAAGGTGTTTATATAAATGATAAACATATCGAAACAATAGCTAGGCAAATGTTACAAAAGGTGCTTATAAAAGATCCAGGTGATTCTAACTTAATATCAGGAGAGCAGTTACAAAGAAGAGATATTATCAAACTTAATAAACTTTTAATTAATGAAGGTAAAAAAGAAGTTATTTTCGAACCAGTACTCTTAGGCATAACTAAGGCTAGCTTGCAGACAAGCTCCTTTATATCAGCAGCCTCTTTCCAAGAAACTACAAAAGTTTTAACAGATGCTGCAACCTTGGGTAAGGTTGATAACTTAAATGGTCTTAAAGAAAATGTAATTGTTGGCAGGCTAATTCCAGCAGGCACTGGAAAGATGACTACAGATTACGAAAATATTGCATTTGAAAAAGATAAGGAAATAAATGCCAAAAATCAGCGAGAAAATATAGAAAATTAGCATATTTTATATTTTATCTGCTTGACTTTATCTAAATCAATTAATAAAGACCCCTACGATTTGTTAAAGGTCGTGGATTAATTTCCAAACACTTAACTTGAGGATTAAATGCCAACTATAAACCAACTTGTTAGAAAAGGCCGATCTAGTATTAAAAAGAGGAACAAGGTTCCTGCTTTAGAAAAAAGTCCTCAAAAAAGAGGAGTTTGTACAAGAGTTTATACAACTACTCCAAAGAAACCAAATTCTGCCCTTCGTAAAGTTGCAAGAGTAAAATTAACAAATGGTCAAGAAGTGTCAGCGTACATTCCCGGTGAAGGACATAACTTGCAAGAGCACTCTGTTGTTCTTATCAGAGGCGGTCGTGTTAAAGATCTACCTGGAGTTAGATATCACATATTGAGAGGAACTCTTGACACTCAAGGTGTTTCTTCAAGAAAGCAACGAAGATCTCTTTATGGAGCAAAGCGTCCTAAATAAATATGTCTAGAAGAAGAGCAGCTGAGAAAAGAACCATATTACCAGATCACAAGTTTAAGGATTTAGTGTTAGCTAAGTTTATGAACAGGATTATGTTAGATGGAAAAAAATCTATATCTGAGAAAATTGTTTATGGAGCATTCGATATAGTATCTAAAAAAACAGATAAAACTCCAATAGAATTTTTTCATGAAGCTTTAAATAATGTAAAGCCATCATTAGAAGTTAGGTCACGAAGAGTAGGTGGTGCCACCTATCAAGTACCCATGGAAGTTAGACCAAAAAGAGCACAAACTTTAGCAATGAAATGGATTGTAGACTCTGCAGTTAAAAGAAATGAAAAAACCATGAGAGAAAGAGTCGCTAATGAGATTATTGATGCATTCAATAATAAAGGAAACGCGGTAAAAAAAAGAGAAGAGACACACAAGATGGCAGATGCAAATAGAGCCTTTTCTCATTTTAGGTGGTAAAAATATGACAAGATCTCATTCATTATCAAAATATAGAAACATTGGTATTATGGCCCATATTGATGCTGGCAAAACAACAACAACAGAAAGAATCTTATACTATACTGGTAAATCCCACAAAATTGGAGAAGTCCATGATGGGGCAGCAACAATGGATTGGATGGAACAAGAACAAGAGAGAGGTATTACTATCACTTCTGCTGCTACAACTTGTTTTTGGAAAGATCATAGAATAAATATAATTGATACTCCTGGTCATGTTGATTTTACAATTGAGGTTGAAAGATCTCTTAAAGTTTTAGATGGAGCTGTGGCTGTTTTTGATGGTGTTGCTGGCGTTGAGCCACAATCAGAAACTGTTTGGAGACAGGCAGATAAATATAAGGTTCCAAGAATGTGCTTTGTAAATAAACTAGATAGAACTGGTGCTAACTTTTTTATGTGTGTAGATATGATATCAGAAAGATTAGGCTCATATCCATTAGTAACACAACTGCCTATTGGTATAGAAAGCAATTTAAAAGGTGTTGTTGATTTAGTATCTAACAAAGCTATTATTTGGCAGGATGAAAGCTTGGGAGCTAAATTTGATATTGTAGATATTCCTGAAGATCTTAAAGATCAATCTGCAGAATATAGATTAAAATTAATAGAAAAGGCTGTTGAGGAAGATGACTCAATAATGGAAAATTATCTAGAAGGTAATGAGCCATCTATTGAAGAATTAAAATTATGTATTAGAAAAGGCACTTTAAAAGGTTCATTTGTCCCAGTCTTAACTGGTTCCGCATTTAAAAATAAGGGTGTACAGCCACTTTTAGATGCTGTTATTGACTATATGCCCTCTCCTACAGACGTAGCAAATGTAAGGGGTGTTGATATAAATGATGATTCAAAAGAATTAACTAGAAAGTGCGAAGATAACGAGCCATTTAGTGCATTGGCATTTAAAATTATGACTGATCCATTTGTAGGAAGTTTGACCTTTGCTAGAATTTACTCTGGTTCAATTAGCACTAAAGATAGTGTTTTAAACTCTAATTCAGGAAAAAAAGAAAATATCGGTAGAATGTTATTAATGCATGCAAATAATAGAGAAGAAATTAAAACAGCTAATGCAGGTGATATTGTTGCTTTAGTTGGTCTAAAAGATGTAACAACAGGTGAAACTTTGTGTGCTTCTGATAATCCAATAGTTTTAGAAAAAATGGATTTTCCAGACCCAGTTATAGAGGTAGCCGTTGAGCCAAAGACTAAAGTTGATCATGAAAAAATGGGACAGGCATTAGGAAGACTAGCTCAAGAAGATCCTAGTTTTAGAGTAACTACTGATCATGAAAGTGGTCAAACAATAATAAAAGGTATGGGAGAACTTCATCTTGAAATTCTAGTTGATAGGATGAAACGTGAATTTAAAGTAGAAGCAAATGTTGGAGCTCCTCAAGTAGCATATAGAGAAACAATTTCAGATTCTTTTGATGTTGATTATACCCATAAAAAACAATCTGGTGGTTCTGGTCAATTTGCCAGAGTGAAAATAAAATTTGAACCAGGAGAACCAGGTAGCGGCTATGAATTTATCAATCAAATAAAAGGTGGAAATATACCAACTGAACATATACCTGGTGTTGAAAAAGGTCTTATAGCTCAGCAACAAACTGGTGTTATAGCAGGTTTTCCATGTATAGATTTTAAAGCAACTCTATATGACGGCGCTTATCACGATGTAGATTCAAGCGTTCTCGCTTTTGAAATTGCTTCAAGAGCTGCGTTTAGAGAAGGTATTGCCAAAGCAAAACCAGTCTTGCTTGAACCTATGATGAAAGTAGAGGTGGTGACACCTGAAGAATATATGGGCGATGTTATAGGAGATCTAAACAGTAGAAGAGGTCAAGTTCAAGAAATGTCTACAAGAGGAAACGCTAACGTCGTAGACGCTATGGTACCACTTGCAAATATGTTTGGTTATGTAAATAATCTTAGATCTTTATCTCAAGGTAGAGCAAATTACACAATGCAATTTGATCATTATGAAGAAGTACCATCAAATGTTGCAGAAGAAGTTAAGGCAAAGTTAGCATAATGGATAATCAAAATATAAGAATTAGACTAAGAGGTTTTGATAGCTCTCTGTTAGATACAAGTACTCAAGACATAATTAATACCGCAAAGAGAACTGGGGCAAAAGTTAAAGGACCTATTCCACTTCCAACCAGGTTTGAGAGGTTTACTGTAAATAAATCACCTCACGTAGATAAAAAAAGTAGAGATCAATTAGAAATAAGAACGCATAATCGTCTTTTAGATATAATTGATCCAACACCTCAGACTGTTGATGCCTTGATGAAGCTTGACTTGTCTGCAGGAGTAGAAGTGGATATTAAAATTTAAAATGCTTAGATCTGGTTTAATAGCAACAAAAATTGGAAATAGTTCATACTTCCATGAAGATGGAAAGAACACCCATGTTACCTTAATAAAAGTTGATGAATGTATTGTATCTAACATTAAAACATTTGAAAAAGATGGTTATAATGCTGTTCAGCTAGCCTCAATAGAAACTGAGAAAGATATTTCAAATATTAATAAACCTCAAAGAAAGGTCTTTTCTTCAATAAAAATTAAACCAAAAAAAATAATTAAAGAATTTAGAGTTGATAATAATAATATTTTGGAGATTGGAACAAAGCTTAATGCAGATCATTTTAAGGTTGATCAATTTGTAGATGTAAGCAGCATATCTATTGGTAAGGGTTTTGCAGGTGTTATGAAAAGACATAACTTTGGTGGGCTAAGGGCTTCACATGGTGTTTCTATTTCTCATCGATCTCATGGTTCTACTGGTCAAAACCAAGACCCAGGTAGAGTTTTTAAAGGTAAAAAGATGGCTGGTAGAATGGGTAACAAAAAAGTAACAAAACAAAATTTAAAAATAATTGAAATAGACATACAGAATAACCTATTAATGATCAAAGGTTCAATTCCAGGGAAAAAAAATTCGATTATTTTCCTTAAAGACTCTGTTAAAAAATCATAATGAAAACTCCCATCCTAAATTTAAAAAATAAAAACGTCGGTCATGCCGATTTAGATTCCAATATCTTTGGCGCACAGATTCTTCCTGATTTAATACATCAATACATTAGATATCAAAATGCAAAATCTAGACAAGGCTCACATAAAACTAAGACAAGATCTGAGGTAAGCGGACGTAGCAAAAAACCTTTTTCTCAAAAAGGGACAGGTAATGCAAGACAAGGAAGTAATAAACCACCTAACTTTAGGGGAGGAGCTGTTTCCATGGGTCCTCAAAATAGAGATCATTCTTTTAGTTTAAATAAAAAAGAAAAAAAACTAGCTTTAAAATCAGCTTTGTCTATTAAATTTACTGAGGAAAAAGTTGTTATTATTGATTCATTCGAAATCAAAAGTTTAAAAACAAAGGAATTATATTCAGATTTAAAACAATTTGACTATAAATCAGCTTTGTTCATTTATTCAGAAAGTGGAATTGATAAAAATTTTAAATTAGCATCTGCAAATATACCAAGAGTATCTATTCTGAATCAAAAAGGTATAAATGTTAAGGATCTAATTACATTCGATAAAATATTTATTGAACAAAAATCTATTAACGAAATAACCAAGAGGCTCTCATGAAAAATAAACCTACAAAAATATCACTTGAAAGAGCCTACGATATAATAAAGAAACCACTAACAACTGAAAAATCAACCAACCTCCAACAATTTAATCAATATTCTTTTGTCGTTTCAAAAAATTCAAATTCCTTTGAAATTAAAAATGCAATTGAGGCTATATTCAAAGTTAAAGTAAACAAAGTAAATACCTCAATTATAAGAGGTAAAGGTAAAACATTTAAAGGTCAGTATGGTTTTAGAAAAGATACAAAAAGAGCAATAGTGACACTTGATGAGGGCAATACTATTGATTCCTCACTGGAGATTAAATAATGTTATTAAAATTCAAACCAACTACACCTGGATTAAGAGGAACTGTTCTTGTTTCAAAAAAAGAATTATCTAAAGAAAAGCCACATAAATCTCTTACCAAAAAATTTAAATCAACTGGAGGAAGAAATAACCAAGGCAGAATAACGTCAAGAAGAATGGGCGGTGGTGTAAAAAGAAAATATAGGATTATAGATTTTAAAAGATCAAAAACCGATGTAACAGCTGAAGTAATTAGAAATGAATACGATCCCAATAGATCTGCATTCATATCATTAATAAAGTATGATGATGGAGAGCATAGTTATATTATTTCTCCAAAAAATATTAAAATTGGTGATAAAATAACTTCAGGAGACAATGTTGCTATTAAAAATGGTAATTCCTTGCCTCTTAATAATATACCTATTGGAACCAATATCCATAATATAGAATTAAAACCAGGTGCCGGCGGGCAGCTGATAAGATCTGCTGGATCTTCCGCTCAGATTGTATCTAAAGAACAACCGTATGTTCAAATAAAATTAATATCTGGTGAAATCAGACATATTGATAAAAATTGTAGAGCTACAATAGGTGAGGTGTCAAATCCAGACCAAAAAAATATTAAATTAGGTAAAGCTGGTAGAAAAAGATATTTAGGATTTAGACCAAAAGTAAGGGGTGTTGTTATGAATCCTGTTGATCATCCTCATGGTGGTGGTGAAGGTAGGACATCAGGAGGTAGAGATCCAGTTACACCTTGGGGAGTATCTACTAAAGGTAAAAAGACAAGAAACAATAAAAAAACAGATATGTTTATAATTAGAAGGAAGAAAAAATAATGACAAGATCAGTTTGGAAAGGGCCATTTGTTGATATCACATTAATTAAAAAAGCAGAAAAACTGTCTCAATCTGGCAGAAAAGAAGTTTTAAAAACTTGGTCTAGAAGATCTACTATTCTTCCACAATTTGTGGGACTTACTTTTGGTGTATATAATGGACAGAAGTTTGTTCCAGTAACAGTAAATGAGCAAATGGTAGGTCATAAACTTGGAGAATTCTCCCCAACAAGATCCTTTAAAGGTCACACAGCAGCAGATAAGAAAGCAGAACAAAAATGAATGAAAATCTAATAGCTATTGCAAAAGATAATATGATTAGAATTAGTCCTTCAAAACTATCTATTTTAGTTAATAGTATTGTTAATATGAAGGTTAGTTCAGCAATAAATCAATTAAAGTTTTCTTCTAAAAGAGTATCTAGAACTATATTGAAAGTACTTAATGCAGCCGTTGCAAACGCAGAAAATAATAAGCAATTAGACATCGACAAACTCTTTGTAAAAGAGGCTTTTGTTGGAAAAAGTTTAAGAATGAAAAGATGGAGACCTCGTGCGAAAGGTAGAGCTGCCTCAATTATTAAGCCTTTTAGTAAAGTAACAATAATTGTTGAAGAAAGAACTGAATTAAAAAAGGAAAATAAATAATGGGACAAAAAGTTAATCCTTATGGAATTAGACTTGGTATTAATAAGACTTGGTCGTCAAGATGGTTTTCTAAAAAAGAATATACAAAACTTTTACACCAAGATTTAAAAATTAAACAATATGTTGAAACAAAATTAAAAAACGCAAGTATTTCAAAAATAAATATTGAAAGAGCTGCTAAAAAATTAAGACTATCTATTTACAGTTCGAGACCTGGTATAATTATTGGAAAAAAAGGTGCCGATATTGAAACACTAAAAAATGACCTTTCTAAAATGTCTAATCTTGAAGTATTTCTCGACATCAAAGAAGTTAGAAAACCTGAAGTTGAAGCTAGATTGGTTGCAGAAAACATAGCATCACAGTTAGAGAAAAGAATATCATTTAGAAGAGCAATGAAAAAAGCTGTCCAATCAGCAATGCGATTAGGTGCAAAAGGTGTTAAAGTTGTTTGTAGCGGAAGATTAGGAGGCGCTGAAATTGCTAGAACTGAAAAGTATCATGAAGGTAGTGTGCCTTTACACACTCTTAGAGGTGATATTGATTATGCAACTGCAGAAGCTGAAACAACCTATGGAATATGTGGCATTAAAGTTTGGATTAATAAAGGGGAAATATTATTAAAAGATCCATATGCAAGTGAAAAAAAACAGATTGATCAGGGGAGTGTCAGGTAATGAACATGTTATCACCCAAAAAAACTAAATTCAGAAAGCAATTCAAAGGTAGAATTCATGGAGCTGCAAAAGGTAATTACGTTCTTAATTATGGAAGTTATGGTCTTAAAGCAATGGAGCCAGAGCGAGTTACTTCAAGACAGATTGAAGCTGCTAGAAAAGCAATAACTAGATATTTAAAAAGAGCAGGTAGAATGTGGATAAGGATATTTCCAGATGTACCGGTTTCTAAAAAACCAGCGGAAGTAAGAATGGGCAAAGGAAAAGGATCTATTGAATATTGGGCATGTAGAGTAAAACCAGGAAGAATTATGTTTGAAGTTGATGGAGTCAATATAAATGATGCTAGAAAAGCTATGACCTTGGCTGCTGCAAAACTTCCAATTAAATGTAAATTTGTTGAAAGAAATATCTAATGAATAAAAAAATCCACAAAGACGGTAACAAAATTAAAGACGAAATATTGAGCTTAAAGAAAACACTTATGAATTTAATTTTTCAAAAATTTTCTGGTCAATTAGAAAATACATCTAAGATCAAGAATACAAAAAAACAAATTGCTAGACTAAAAACACAACTATCAAATCTTAGCGGAGAGAAAAATGCCTAAAAGAGTTCTGTCAGGTATAGTTGTTTCTTCAAATTCAAACAAAACTATTACTGTTGATGTAACTAGAAGAATTAAACATAAACTCTATAAAAAAATTATTAAACAGAATAAGAAATATCATGCTCATGATGAAAATAATGAATTTAATGTTGGTGATAAAGTTTCTATAATGGAGTCAAAACCAATCTCAAAACTAAAAAAATGGAAAGTAATTTCTAGTAAAGGAGATGACTCATGATACAAATGCAATCTAGACTATTTGTTGCTGATAACTCGGGCGCAAGAACAATACAATGTATAAAAGTTCTGGGTGGTTCAAAAAGGAGATCTGCGTCAATTGGAGATATAATTGTTGTTTCAATTAAAGATGCATTACCTCGTGCTAAAGTTAGAAAAGGCGATGTCTACAAAGCTGTTATAGTTAGGACATCAAAAGATTTTAAAAGACCTGATGGTAGTGCAATAAGATTTGATAAAAATGCAGCAGTATTATTAGACAAACAAGAGGAACCAATAGCTACAAGAATATTTGGACCAGTAACAAGAGAACTTAGAAGCAAAAAATTTATGAAAATAATTAGCTTAGCACCAGAGGTAATTTAATGAATAATAAAATTAAATTAAAAAAAGGAGATGAGGTTATAGTTCTTGCTGGTAAGGATAAGGGTAAAACTGGCAAAATTGTGAAAGTAATACCGAAACAAATGAAAGCAGTGGTCTCAGAAATAAATAAGGTTAAAAAAAATCAAAAACCAGATAATAACCAGCCTGGAGGAATAATTGATAAATATATGCCTATACATATTTCAAATTTATCATTTTATGACGCTACATTAAAAAAGGGTGTAAGAATTGGATATAAGTTAGAAAATAACAAAAAAACTAGAGTAAACAAATCTACAGGTAAGGAAATTTGATGAGCAGACTTTTAGAAGAATACAATAATCAAATTAAAAAAGACTTACAGTCAAAGTTAGGTCTTGAAAATGTGTTTGAGGTTCCAAAATTAAAAAAAATTATCTTGAATATGGGAGTTGGCGAAGGCAAAGAGGACTCAAAATTGATTGACAAGGCCTTAGAGGATTTATCTTTAATATCTGGTCAAAAAGCAGTCAAAACAATATCAAAAAAGGCAATATCAGGATTTAAAATTAGAGCAGGAATGCCGCTAGGTGTAAAGGTAACACTTAGAAATAAAATAATGTATGAATTTCTTGATAGGTTAGTAAATATTGCAATTCCAAGAATAAGAGATTTTAGAGGTTTAAATATGAAAAGTTTTGATGGAAATGGAAATTTTTCAATGGGCATCAAGGAACATGTAATATTCCCAGAAATAAACTTTGATAAAGTAGAAAAAATAAGAGGTATGGACATTACAATTTGTACTTCAGCTAAAAGTAACAATGAGGCATTAGCATTGCTTAAAAGTTTTAATATGCCTTTTAAAGAGAATCAAGTTAATTAAGGAGTAAAATGGCAAAATTAAGCTCAGTTCAAAAAAATTTATTTAGAAAAAAATTAATTGAAAAATATAAATCTAAAAGAGAAAGTCTTAAGGTTAAGATAAAAGACAAAAATATTTCGTTAGATGAAAGAATTTTACTTCAGAACAAATTAAATGATCTTCCTAGAAATGGATCATCAATTAGACACAGAAATAGATGTGAAATTACTGGTAGACCAAGAGGTAATTATAGAAAATTTGGTTTATCTAGAATTAAACTTAGAGAACTTTCAATGACTGGCAATTTGCCAGGAGTTGTAAAGTCAAGTTGGTAGAGAGGAGTATTATGGCCTTTAACGATTCACTTTCAGATATGCTAGCTAGAATTAAAAATGCTCATCAAGCAAATAAAGTATCAACATTGTGTCTTAAGTCTAAATTAAATATGAATGTTTTAAGTGTTCTTAAGGACGAAGGATATATTAGAGATTTTAAAAATATAGAGGAGAGAAAAGGTATAAATTCTATACAAATTGATTTAAAATATTTTAACGGAAATCCAGTAATAAAAAAAATAAAAAGAGTATCTAAGCCCGGCATAAGAAAATACTCAAAAATTAGTGATCTAAACAAACCTTATGGGGGATTAGGAATATCTATACTTTCAACTCCAAAAGGAGTTATGTCTGATCATCAAGCTAAGAAAAACAATGTTGGTGGTGAAATTTTGTGTGAGGTATTCTAATGTCAAGAATAGCAAAAAATCCCATAAAAATATCTAAAGACGTGGAATGCAATTATAGTAATGGTATTTTTTCTGCTAAAGGAAAACTAGGTCATTTAGAAATATCTGTAAATTCAAATTATAACATAAATATAAATACTGATGAAATAAAAGTTGTTCCTTTAAACGAAAATAATAATGACCCAAATTGGGGAACTACCAGAGCAATTATTGCAAACATTGTAAATGGTGTAACAAATGGTTTTTCTAAAACATTAGAATTAAATGGCACAGGATATAGAGCAAGTGTTTCTGGTTCAAAATTAAAACTAGAACTTGGGTATAGTCATGATATAAATTTTGAAATTCCCTCAGATGTAAAAATTGAGTGTCCTAAACAAAATATAATTAAATTAACTAGTATTAATAAAGAAAAACTAGGAGCTGCAGCGGCTAAAATAAGATCATTTAGAAAACCAGAACCTTTTAAGGGTAAGGGGATTAAATATGTTGATGAATATATTTTTAGAAAAGAAGGAAAAAAGAAATAACTTATGAAAGAAAGAAAAGACAGAGTAAGATATAAAACAAAGAGTGTGTCAAAAAGAAAAAGGCTAAGCGTTTTTAGATCAAACAATCATTTATATGCTCAACTTATAGATGATACTAGTGGTACAACTATAGCTAGCGCTTCCTCTATAGAAAAGTCAATCAAAGATAAAAAATTACAAAGAAAAGAAGTTGCGGAACATATAGGAAAAAGTATTGCAAAAAAAATAATAGCAAAAGGTATTGATAAAGTTGCATTTGACAGAGGTAAATATAAGTATCATGGTTTAATTAAAATACTTGCAGATGCAGCTAGATCTGAAGGATTAAATTTTTAGAGGTGAATATGTTTGAAAGTGATAAAACTGAATTTAGCGAACATTTAGTAACTATTAACAGAGTTGCCAAGGTTGTAAAAGGAGGTAGAAGATTTGGTTTCGCCGCTATTATGATTGTTGGCGATAGTAAAGGAAGAGTTGGTATAGGAACTGGCAAAGCTAAGGAGGTCCCTGAAGCTGTAAGAAAAGCTACTGAAAATGCAAAGACAAAAATGATTAGAGTTCATCTAAAAGAAAACAGAACAATTCATCATGATATTGTTGGACGTTTTGGAGCTGGGAAAGTAATATTAAGATCTGCTGCTCCCGGAACAGGAATTATTGCAGGAGGACCAATGAGAGCATTGTTTGAGTCACTTGGTATAAAAGATGTAGTAGCCAAATCTACTGGTACATCTAATCCACATAATATGCTTAAAGCAACCTTAAATGCTTTTAAGGTATCTGAGTCTCCAAAATCTATCGCCGCAAAAAGATCAAAGAAAATTACCGAAATAACCAACAGTAAGAATAATTAAATGAAAATTAATGAATTAAAATCACCACTAACTTCAAAAAAAAATAATAAAAGAAGAGGAAGAGGTTCAGGTTCTGGGCTTGGCAAAACATCAGGAAGAGGTGTTAAAGGTCAAAAATCAAGATCAGGTGTCTCTATAAACGGTTTTGAAGGCGGACAAATGCCAATTTATAGACGACTACCAAAAAGAGGTTTCAAGAATAGTTTTCAAACAAAAATTCAAAGTATTAGTTTTAGAGAAATTAATAATTTAGTTAAAAAATATAATCTTGATCCCACTCAAATTAAAGAAGAAGAGCTTTTCATTAAAAAAATTTTTAAAAGATCAAAAGGAAGTTTAAAACTCCTTAACATTGGAGAGCCAGATACAGCAACTAATTTAGAAATTTCTTATGCTTCAAAAAAAGCAGTTGAATTATTGGAAAAATTAGGTGGAAAAATTAAACTAACTAAGAAATAAATGGCAACAGCTTCAGACAGACTTGCAAATAATTTAAATTTTGGAGCCTTAGGTAAAGCAACAGAACTAAGACAAAGACTGTTATTTACTTTAGGTGCATTAATTGTTTTTCGATTAGGCACATTTCTCCCAATACCTGGTATTAATCCATTAGCGCTACAACAGTTTTTTGAACAACAATCCTCGGGTATTTTAGGTATTTTTGATACCTTCTCAGGAGGAGCTTTAGGTAGAATGGGCATTTTTGCACTTGGTGTAATGCCTTACATATCATCATCAATTATCATGACATTAATGCAATCTGCAATTCCATATCTTAAATCACTCAAAGAACAGGGATCAAAAGGGAGAAGGCAACTACTACAATTAACTAGATATGTTACTGTTATAATTGCAGCAGTACAAGGTTATGGTGTTTCAATTGGTTTAGAATCTATGCAGACGACATACGGCAATATAGTTTTTGATCCTGGTTTATTTTTTAGATTAACAACAGTTATAACTTTAGTGGGTGGAACAATATTTCTCATGTGGTTAGGAGAACAGATATCATCAAGAGGTGTTGGTAACGGAATTTCGTTAATTATAACGGCTGGTATAATTGCTAATTTACCAAGTGCTTTTGTAAGCACTTTACAGTTAGGTAGAACAGGAGAGCTTAGTATAGCCTTTATATTAGGTATTTTAGTACTTATTCTTTTATTAATTATTTTTATAGTTTTTGTTGAGAAAGCTCAACGTCGTTTACCGGTTCAATATCCAAAAAGACAGGTTGGAAATAAAATTTACGGAGGACAAAGTTCTCATTTACCATTAAAAATTAATACAGCTGGTGTAATTCCTGTTATTTTCGCTTCTTCCATTCTTCTTCTTCCAAACACAATGTCAGGTTTTGGAGCTGGTTCATCAAGTGATATTTTTATTTTAATCTCAAGTTATTTAGGGAGAGGGCAACCACTTTATTTAGCATTTTATGCTGGTATGATAATATTTTTTGGCTTTTTCTACACATCTATAGTTTTTAATCCAGATGAACAAGCTGAAAACTTACGAAAATATGGGGGTTTCATCCCTGGTATAAGGCCTGGGGAAAATACTGCCAAATATATTGAATTTGTACTAGTGCGACTGACTACAATAGGAACAATTTATCTAACATTTGTTGCATTACTTCCAGAGTTTTTGTTGTCAAGAACATCTATACCTTTTTATCTTGGAGGTACTGCTTTATTAATTGTTGTCGTAGTAATGATCGATTTTATTACACAGGTACAATCACATCTTTTTCAGCATCAATATGAGGGATTACTAAAAAAAACTAAGTTAAAAGGCAGAAGATAATTTGAAAAATATAATTTTTTTTGGCCCTCCTGGTGCGGGTAAAGGTACACAAGCGAAAATAATATCCGAATTTTTGGATGTACCTCATCTTTCCACTGGAGATATATTAAGAAAAAAACTTTTAGACAATGATAATTTAGCAATAGAATTAAAAGAAATAATGTCATCAGGAAATTTAGTTTCTGATGATATCTTAAATTCAATAGTAGCCTCAAGATTAAATAATGAAACAGGTAAAGGTTTTATTTTAGACGGATATCCAAGAACTTTGAAACAATCAGAATTTTTGAATAATTTTTTATTAAAAACTTCAAACTCAGTAGACTATATTTTCAATATAAAAATAAATTTCAAAACTTTAAAAAATAGGATTTTAAAGAGATCTTCAGAAGAAAGCAGAGAAGATGATAATATTGATGTTATACAAACTAGATATGGTGAATATTTAAATTCTACAGAAAAAGTGTCAAATTTTTATAAGGAAAATTATTCCTCTATATTTCACGAAATAGACGGATCTCAACAAATTGAAGAAATAACAGAAAAAATCAAGCAAATTTTAAAAAACTTATGAAAAACAGCCAAATTTTCACATATCTTTTCTTGACTAATTGCATAATTATCATGTATTCACCCTCATTCATTTTTTTTGGATTTCATTATGGCTAGAATTTCAGGTGTTAACATTCCCACAAATAAAAAGGTAAACATTGCTCTTACCTATATCTTTGGAATTGGAAAAAAAATAGCTTTAGACATTTGCAGCATCGCTTCTATAGATATTACAAAGCGTGTCAGTGAACTTAATGAAGACGAAGTTAATAAAATTAGAGATTTAATAGATAAAGACTATTCAGTAGAAGGTGATTTAAGAAGAAAAATATCCCTAGATATTAAAAGGTTGAATGATCTAGGATGTTATAGGGGGCTTCGTCATCGTAAAAAACTTCCTGTAAGAGGTCAAAGAACACACACTAACGCCAGAACAAGAAAAGGTAAAGCCGTAGCGATTGCTGGAAAGAAAAAAGTAACAAAAGGTTAAAATGGTTGAGAAAAAAAAATCAAAAGTTAAAAAAAAATTCTCTTCAGGTGTAGCTCACATCGTTTCTTCATTTAACAATACAATAATTACGATTACAGATGAAAAAGGTAATGCACTAGCATGGTCATCATCTGGACACAAAGGTTTTAAGGGATCCAGAAAATCTACACCCTATGCAGCACAAATTGCAGCAGAAGATGTAGGCAATAAAGCAAAAGAATATGGTTTAAAAAATCTTAAGGTAGAGGTTTCAGGTCCTGGTTCTGGAAGAGAGTCAGCTCTTAGATCGTTACAATCAATTGGTTACGTGATTACTTCAATAAAAGATGTAACTCCAATACCACATAACGGTTGCAGGCCTAGAAAAAGAAGAAGAGTTTAAAAAAGGAGCATTTAAGTGTTACAAAAAAACTGGAGCGAATTAATAAAACCTACAAAAATGGAAGTTAATGTAGAGGAAAGCAATGGCAGAATGGGTAAACTAACAGCAGAACCACTTGAACGTGGATTTGGTCTGACTCTTGGCAATTCAATTCGAAGAATTTTACTCTCTTCTCTTCAGGGGGCAGCAATAACTTCGGTTAAAATAAAGGGTGTTGTTCATGAGTTTTCTACAATTCCTGGTGTAAAAGAAGATTTAACTGACATTCTTTTGAATCTAAAATCTATTGCGGTTAAGGTACATTCACCTGGTTTAAAAAAAATGTTTTTAAAATCTTCAGGATCTGGTGAGCTTAGAGCAGGTAACTTTGAAACTGATTCTGAGACAGAAATTATGAACCCAGATCAACTAATAATGACCTTGGACTCTAATGCAGATGTAGAAATTGAAGCTAATATTGAAACAGGCAAAGGCTATGTATCAGCTGAAGTAGCTGAAGATGAAAATAAAGTTATAGGAGAGATAAAACTAGATGCTATGTTTAGTCCGGTAGTAAAAGCTACATACAAGATTGAAAATAGTAGAGTCGGTCAAGTTACTGATTTTGATAAACTAGTTTTTGAAGTTGAAACAAATGGAGCTATAACTCCTGATGATGCAATTGCTCTAGCAGCCAGAATACTGCAAGATCAATTACAGCCATTTATAAACTTTGATGAACCAGAAGTTTCAACTGACCAATCTCAAGTTGAGAGTTTAACTTTTAATTCGAACCTCCTCAAAAAAGTTGAAGAATTAGAACTTTCAGTTAGATCAGCAAATTGTTTGAAAAATGATAACATAATTTATATTGGTGATTTGGTTCAGAAATCTGAGTCAGAAATGTTACGAACTCCAAATTTTGGAAGAAAATCTCTCAATGAAATAAAGGAAGTACTTCAGCAAATGGAACTAAATCTTGGAATGTCAGTACCAGATTGGCCTCCTGAAAACATAGATGAGTTAGCAAAGAAATACGAGGATCCTTTTAATAAATAAATGTTATGAAACATAATATTAAAAATAAAAAATTAAATAAAACCTCTTCCCATAGAAAAGCAATGTTTATGAACATGTCAAACGCACTTATTAAACATGAGCAAATCACAACTACTTTATCAAAAGCTAAAGAGTTAAGAAGATTTGTAGAGAAAATTGTAACTCTAGGGAAAAAAGGTGACTTGTTATCAAGAAGAAAAGCAATTTCTATTTTACAAGATCAAAAAATGTCAAAAAAAGTTTTTGATGTTCTTTCCAACAGATATAAAAATAGAAGTGGTGGATACACTCGTATTATAAAAATTGGAAATAGATTTGGGGACAATGCACCTACAGCGGTAATAGAA
>MDTB01024241.1_pt1 | contig 17875 bp, 19 predicted proteins | sample 811161 | NCBI WGS metagenome assembly MDTB01 (sample SAMN05326650, study PRJNA326480) | marine metagenome | isolation source: seawater | place: Mediterranean Sea | collected 2009
AAAAGTTTTTTTATCTGTAACCCTCATACCATTTAGAAACTTATGATTAATTTTCATATTAGTAAGTACTTCATTTATTTGAGGACCTCCACCATGGACGATTATAGGCTTTAGCCCTAAACTTAAAATTACTTTTATATCTTTTAAAAAACTTTTGGATAATTGCGGATCTAACATAGAGCTACCTCCATATTTGATTACGATAATTTGCTCTTTATATTTATCTAAATTTTTATTAAATTCTAAAGAATCTACTCTTATGAGTTTTAGGATTTCTGATGCAATATTTTTCATAGTTAACTATTCAAAGATGCAATAATCTTTTTTCTAATTTCCTTAATTCCTGACTTTGTTTTAGAGCTTGTAAAAATTACTTTATTATCAAATTCTTTATAATTATTTTTAAAATTATTTAGTAATATTCTTTGTTTATTTGGCGAAATCTTGTCAATTTTAGTAAAAATTATTTGATAATCAAGGCTATAGTCTAATAAAAAGTTTATAAAATATTCGTCAGATTCTTTAATACCATGCCTGCTATCTACTAAAATAAAAATCTTTCTTAGAGACTGTCTCTTAGTCAAGTAAAGAAATAAAAGTTGGGAAATTTCTTTAGTTTTTCTTTTAGATAAATTAGCAAAACCATATCCAGGCAAATCAACGATAATAAAAGAATTAGAAATTGTATAAAAAAAAATTTTTTTAGTGTGTCCCGGTCTATTTGAAGTTGTAGCTATTTTTTTTTTATTAAGCAACGAATTTATAATTGAAGATTTTCCAACATTGGATCTGCCTGCAAAACAAAATTCAGTCAAATTATTATTTTCTAAACTATCAAAATTATTATAGTTAGATACTTGATTAACTTCAGAGAAATTATACGAGCGCATTTTCAATTAGTTCTTTTCATAATAATCCACTGCTGTGCTATTGACAATACGTTATTCCATGTCCAGTAAATTACAAGCCCAGCTGGAAATGTGGCAAATAGAAACAGGAATATGAGTGGTAAAAAACTCATTATTTTTGCTTGTAATGGATCAGGAGGAGCAGGGTTCAATTTTTGTTGTAAATACATTGTTCCAGCCATAAGAAGGGGCCAGGCTCCAATCATTAGAAAAGTTGGAGGAGAAAAATTTATTATTCCAAATAAATTAAATATTGTTGTTGGATCAGGAGCGGATAAGTCAGTTACCCAACCATAGAATGGGGCATGACGTGTTTCTAAAGTAACAAATAAAACCTTATAAAGAGCAAAAAATATAGGTATTTGAACCAAGATTGGGAGGCAACCCGATAACGGATTCACTTTTTCATTCTTGTAAAGTTTCATGACTTCCTGCTGCATTTTTAATTTATCATTTTTATATCTTTCTCTTATATCCTGCATTTTTGGGGTAAGAACCTTCATCTTACTCATTGATCTAAAAGACTTATTTGCTAAAGGAAAAAGTATAATTCTTATTAAAACTGTTAGCGCCAGGATAGATAACCCAACATTTCCAAATACACTAGAAAACCAGTGCAGAATCTGAAAGAGTGGTTTGGTAATTATATAAAACCATCCAAAGTCAACAGCCCTGTCAAACATTTCTATGTCAAGCTTATTTGCATAGTAGTCTAAAAGGCTTACCTCTTTTGCTCCAACAAATAAGTTGGAGGTAACTGTAACTTCTTTATTTGAAGGAATATCTATGCTAGTTCCAATATATTCCGCCTGATATCTTTCCTTATTCTTTATATTTGCTTTAAAACCACCTTCTATTGTATTATTTTGATTAGGAACAAGAGCAGTCAGCCAATACTTGTCTGTAATTCCTACCCATCCTCCTTTACTTATTACTCTCGTCTTTTCATTCTCTAATAAATCATCATAATCTAATTCCAATAATCTTTCATTGAGCACGCCAATAGGTCCTTCATGTAGAATATAAAATCCAGATGTTTCGGGAGTTCCTGTTCTATTTATTCTTCCGTATGGAGTAAGGCTTTGAACCTCAGAAGTATTATTTTTTATTGTATCTTCAATAGTAAATAAGAAATTATCATCAATACTTATTTTCCTTCTGAATATTAGGTCATCTGGAGAATTCCACTCTAAAGTAACGGAATTAGAAGGAGAAATTTCTTTTCCTTCAATTAGTTTCCATAAAGTATCAGATTTAGGCAAGTCTATATTGCTTTGTGTCGCCCAGCCAAACTCAGCGAAATAAGGATTTACAGTTTCTTTAGGTGATAGAATAGTTACTAAGGAAGAGTCTTTAGAAACTATTTCTTTGTAATCTCTTAAGATAATATCATCAAATCTTGCTCCCTTAAGAGATATAGAACCTTTTAGTCTTGAAGTATCAGCAATAAATATTCTCTTTCCATCATTCAAAATAGCATTTCTGGTTTTGGGAACAATAATTTCTTCCAAACTATCTTCTAAAATACTTTTTTCACTAGTCTTATCATTCAAATTTTTTTCTTGTCCTGGAAAAAAATACTGAAATATTAATAAAATCAGTAATGATGCAACAATTGCAAGTAATAAATTCTTTTGTTCATTCATCTTTTAACTATACTAATTAATTTTAATGATTCTTTAATTTCCTTAGTAAGTATCTGAAAATTTTCTATTAAAATGCTTTTTTTCCCTACTAATACGATTTTATAATGAGAGCGAATATTTTCAGCTATTTGTCCAACAATAACTCTAATTCTTCTCTTTACAAAATTTCTTTTTACGGCATTCCCAATTTTTCTAGATGCAACTATACCAACGCTAATTTCTTTATCAAGTAATGATTCACTTCCTCCAACCCTATACTTTTTATACTGTATAATAAAATTTTTAGTATTTAGTTTCTTCCCTCTTCTAGCAATATCTACATAGTCTTTTCTTTTATGAATTTTTTTTACAAGCATTTAAGCAGACAATCTTTTTCTTCCTTTTTGCCTTCTATTAGCCAAAATTACCCTTCCAGATTTAGTTGCCATTCTTGCTCTGAAACCATGTCTTCTTTTTCTAACGATCTTACTAGGCTGAAAAGTTCTTTTCACTTTTAGGTCTCCTTTAAAAAAAATATTATGTTAATTCATTAATAAATGAATGATGGGTCTTTTCTTAGCATTCTCCTGACCAATGCTCTAAATGCCAATCTGTAGCTAGCATTGTCCTTAAGGTCTCTTGAATGTCTATTGGAAATATCTTCTGAAACATATTCAAGATCTTCGTTACAAGCTCTAGCCATTAACTGCACTTGGCATGCACTTTCTAGTGTATACAGTTTCATGAAGGCATCTGCTACTGTCTGTCCAGTAGTTAAAAGTCCATGATTTCTTAAAATCATAACGCTTTTACTACCTAAATCATCAGCTATTCTTTTACATTCATCTTCTCTTAGCGTGACCCCTTCAAAATCATGGTAGGCTACTTTTTTATGAAATGCGGATCCACTAAAATCAATATTTATCAAACCATTTTTCAATCCAGCCATGGCCATCCCTGCATTAGTATGTGTATGCATTACGCAATGTGCATCATCTTTTGTTGAGTGAACAGCTGAATGAATAATAAAACCGGCAGGATTAATATCCCACTCTGACTTTTCTACTATTTTTCCATCCAAGTCTATTTTGACCAGATTAGATGCAGTAACTTCATCATACATTAGACCATAAGGATTAATTAAAAAGTGTTTATCTGGCCCAGGAACTCTTGCTGTTAAATGACCAAATATTAAAAAGGACCACCCTAGTTCTTCTACTAACCTATAAGAAGCAGCTAGCTGAATACGAAGATCTTTTTCTGTAAGTTCTCCATAATCTTTCATACACGCTTCTTCAATTTCTATATGATTAGCTTTTACTTTTGTATCATGTTTTGACATAATTTATCCAATTTGTTTAAGATTAATACATTCGACTAAATTTGTAAAAACATTTATACTAATTTAAACTATTTTTTTTAATGGATAGATTATTTAACTTAAAAGACAATATTGTTGTTATTACTGGATCCTCGAGAGGAATAGGTGAGGAAATGGCCTTTAGTTTTGCAGAACGAGGGGCTAAGGTTGTTGTTTCCTCTAGAAACTACGAATCTTGTTTAAAAGTAGAAAGAAAAATTACAAATATGGGAGGTATTGCAAAATCTTTTGAATGTAATATTTCTAGAAAAATAGAATGTGAAAACCTTATAGACTTTTGTATAGATTCTTTTGGAAGAATAGATACGTTAATATGCAATGCAGCAAGTAACCCATATTATGGAGAATTAGCTAGTATACCAGATGAGGCTTTTGATAAAATAATGAATAACAATGTCAAATCTAATCTTTGGTTATGTAAAAAATCTATACCTCATCTTAAAAAAAATGATAGAAGTTCTATTATAATTGTATCTTCAATTGCAGGATTACAAGGAGTTAAGAACTTAGGAGCATACTCAATATCTAAAACAGCTGATTTAGGTCTAATTAGAAGTTTAGCTGTAGAACTAGGTCCAAATAATATTACTGTTAATGGCCTATGTCCTGGTATAATAAAAACAGACTTTGCAAAAGCACTATGGGAAAATCCGGAAGTTTTGAAGACGGTAGAGCAATACGCCCCACTTGGAAGAATTGGAAAAACTGAGGAAGTCGCGGGAGCAGCTATACTTTTAGCATCTAGAGCGGGTTCCTTTATTACTGGACAGGTTATTACGATGGATGGAGGTGTTACTATTGCTGGAAGAGGGTAAAGAAATTAAAAATATACTATTGTTATTATCCATATCATTTATTTTCGTTAATTCTGGTTTGGCTGTAAATAATATTTCCCTGAGCGAAAAATTTGAATGCTTAACTGAAACTAGAGTTAATGGATTATAGCAATTCCAGCGAAAATTTTTAAAGGATACTCAGTTTTTCCTGATAAAACTAAATTTAATTTTAGCAATAACTACTCTTTTTAATTGAAGAGGAAAGCATAAGAGGAACTAATTTTGAAGCAAAGCGCCAACTTGAATGTATAAAAGATAAAGCCTTAATTGATTGTTCTCCAATAGACGAAAATAAATACATATAATATTTGGTGAAACTAGAACGCATGGTATACTAGGATTACCATGTAATAACAATTTTAAAGTTCTATATGACAGAGCAAAAAAGATGGGCCACAAAGATTGTCATACAGGGAGAATGGGTATTAACAGTATGCAGGAGATGGCAAAAGGTACTATATAAAAATCAATACAATAATGAAAAAAGAGGTTTTTATAATTAGAAGCTCTTTTTTTTAAATGCCTTTTAATTTTAAATTACCTATATTAATTCCAACTAGGCTTTTTAATAGAGATGTGTTTTAGATAAGAAGCCAACTGATCAAGCTGTTTTGTAGTTAGCTTGGATTTTCCACCCCAGGCCGGCATTCTTCCATATCCATTTATCAAAATAGACATAAACTCTTCATACCCTTTATTAAAAATCGTTAGATTGGGAGACAAGAAAAAACCATTATTTTTACCTTGTGCATTAATTCCATGACAATTAGAACATCTATTTTTATACAATTCACCACCAGCTCTGATAGATGCTATATTTTCTGATTCAAGATTTGAAGAGTAGACATCCATAGGTAATACAATTACTAATATTAATAGAGTTACCTTGCAGAAATAAGTTATCAAAATTTGAATAATTATCTAATTTATCCTCTTTAAAAAGTATTCGTAAGATATAAAAAATTATTTAAATATAAGCAAGGTTGTAAACCCTGCTTATATCAAGTTTTTATTGTTTTATATATTATTTTTCTTTAACTCCGAAGCTAAATACTCACCCGATCTTATTGCAAGAGCAGTAATTGTAAGCGTTGGATTAGCTGCAGCACCAGTTGTCATAATTGATCCATCTGCGATAAATAAATTCTTTATATCATGAGATCTACCCCATTTATCAACTACTCCATCTTTAGCTTTGGCACTCATTCTATTTGTACCAAGGTTATGAGTAGAAGGATAAGGAGGTGTTCTATAGGTTTGAATTGCTCCTACAGAATTATATAAAGCCTCGGCCTTTTCATATGCATATTCTCTCATTGCTATATCATTAGGATGTTCATCAAAATGTACGTTAGGTGCAGGTAAACCATATTGATCTTTTGCAGTTTCTGAAAGAGTTATTCTATTATTAGATTGAGGCATGTCTTCTCCAACAAGCCACATTCCTGCAAGATTTTGATATCCATCCATCATAGCTGTAAACTCTCTCCCCCATCCTCCTGGATCTAAAAAAGCTCCCATAAATGCTGGGCCAAGAGCTAATGTTTCCATGTAGTAGCCTCCTGCAAAACCTCTTTTTGGATTATGTTTCACCTCATCAGCACAAAATCCTGCCATTGTTTCTCCTCTGTAGAAGTTTACAGGCTTTTCAAATCTAGCATACATTGAACCAGTCATGTGTCTCATGTAATTTCTTCCTACTTGACCAGAACTATTAGCTAGTCCATCTGGATACATAGCAGATTCGCTTAACAATAATAGTCTAGGAGATTCTATAGAATTACCAGAAACAACTACTACTTTAGCAGCTTGTTTTTGTAGATTATTATCCTTGTCCATATAAAGAACTCCATCTGCATTTCCCTGTTTATCATGAGTAATCTTTATAACATGAGAATTAGTTCTTAAATCTAGAAGACCGGTATCTAGAGCTCTAGGTATTTCTCTTTTAGCAGTACTCCACTTAGAACCATTCTTATCGCCCTGAAAATTAAAGCCATCTTGAATCGATCCAGGCCTTCCATCATAAGGTTCAGCATTAGTTCCATAAGGACCAGTAGCATAAAACTTATAGCCTACATTTTTAGCTCCATTAGCAAAAACTTTATAGTTATTATTAGCTGGTAAAGCAGTTCTTCCACCTCTGTGAGTAGAACCAATTGCATTTTCAGCTTTGGTATAATAATCAGCCATATCTTCTATGCCGATAGGCCAATCAAGTAGATTCGCTCCTTTTATGTTTCCATATGTAGACTTAGTTTTAAATTCGTAATCCAGAAAACGAGGAGTTGCTCCTGCCCAGTGAGTAGTAGTTCCTCCCACTGCCTTAACTAACCAAGTTGGCAATCCAGGAAAATCTCTAGCTACTCTCCAGTTTCCACTTGTAGTTCTTTTATCTAGCCAAGCCATTTGTCCAAAAGCTCCCCACTCATCATTCGTATATTCTTCTGGTTTTAAATAAGGTCCAGCTTCCAAGCAAACACAAGGAATTCCAGCTTTAGTTAATTCATAAACCATGGTTCCTCCCCCTGCACCAGAACCAATAACCACAACAGCACTTTCTTTTTGATCTATTTTTTTCATATTTTCCTCCCTAGTTTAATTCGTTAGCTATCATTTTTTTTATTTCAGCATACCTTTTAGGTGACTCGCTTAAAAATGCAGCTAAATCTGGGTGTTCTTCAATTCTTGGTTCGGGAAGCCAGTTTAGGTCATTGAAACCTCTATTTATGTAGCCTCCTTGATCAAAACTATAACCTTCATATCCAAGTAGTTTCCAAACTTCCTTGTCATTATAAAGTGTAACAGTACTCGTTCCTCTCACATGCTCAAAGAATTCAGTTCTACCCATATTTGCAAGATACTCAGTAGATTTTTTAGAGTTAAGATTACCAAAGTTAACAGATTTTAATTGATCTATCCCTTCCTGTAACATAACGGCTTTCTCAGGGCTAGCATTTCCCTTATTAATGACATCTTCAGTTGTCCTCAAATAAGGACCCTCAGGAAACCTATCATGTGGGTATAATGTGCGAACCATTTTCAAAAGAAGTTTTTTATCTTCTTTCTTTGAACCTGCAGTTATTTTAGCTTTAGCTGGGTCTATACTCCAAAGTGTAGAGTATACAGTAGCTACAAAAGCAGTAGTTAAAAAAGATCTTCTAGATAAATACATAATTTTTTTCCCCCCATTGAATAATTATTACTATTAATATCAAAATAAATTTTATTCTCAAAAAAAAAAAATAGCTAGCACTTTCTTTTTATTTCAAAGTTTTAAAAATTTATATCTGTATTATTTTTCTTTTTTTAGTAAACTAAAATAGTAATCGGAGATTATTTATGAGTAGACATCACGAAAAAGCAGAAGGTTTATGTGAGAATAAAGACACCCAAACTACCGGTTATGTATTCAATCAGACTATGCTGAGAATAAAAGATCCAAAAATCTCTTTGGATTTCTACACCAGAATATTAGGTATGAATTTATATAGAAAGTTAGATTTTCCAGAAATGAAATTTACTTTATATTTTTTAGGTATGGCTGGAGATGTTGCTGACGATGATGTTCCTGCCGAAGATGATTCTAGGACAACCTGGACTTTTAATCAAAGAGCTATGCTGGAACTCACTCATAATTGGGGAACAGAAGAAAGCAAGTTTTCATACCATAACGGGAATTCAGATCCTCAAGGTTTTGGACATATTGGTTTTAGTGTTCCGGATGTTTATAAAGCATCAGAGCGCTTTGAGAGTTTAGGTGTAAAATTTGTAAAAAAACCTGATGATGGTAAAATGAAAGGATTAGCCTTTATAGAAGACCCAGATGGATACTGGATAGAAATATTACAAGCAGATATGATTGAGAAAAACTCATCTTGATATGAAAAGAAGAGTAAAGTTAGACTTATATTTTTTTTTATTTAGTTTATTTATATTAGTTTTGCTAATATTTCCGGTTTATAATCTAGGTAATAAGATAAAACCGTTCTTCTTTGGAATACCTTTTTCTTTATTTTGGATAATTTCATGCATTATTGTTCAGTTCGTGGGGATTATAATTTTTTTATATATAGACAACAAGGAAAGTTAATTGGAAAAGTGGCATATAGCTCTAGTAGCAATATCAATTTACCTTATGCTAGCTTTTTTTATAGGAATTATGGCTGGAAGGGGAAAGTCTTTTTTCTCTCTTTCTGAATATGCTGTTGGAGATAGATCATTTAATTTATTTGTTATGTGGTTTCTTATGGGAGGGACAATATTTTCAGCATTTGCTTTTTTAGGAGGACCAGGATGGGCTTTTTCAAAAGGAGCTGCCTCTTTTTATATTTTAGTTTATTGTACTCTGGGCTTAATGCCATGGTATGTAATAGGTCCAAAAGTAGCTAAAATTGGGAAAAAGAATAATTATATAACAATGGGTGATTTCCTGGGTGATAGATATCAATCTAGATTTCTTACAATAATAGTAGGAGTAGTAGCCATTTTAGCATTCATTCCTTATCTGACTTTGCAAATTAAAGGGATGGCTTATATTTTTAATGTTTTAACATATGATAATATACCTTATTGGTTTGGCGCCTTTATTTCTTTTGGAATAGTAGTACTTTATGTGGCAACAAGCGGGGTTAGGGGAGCCGCCTGGAGTGACGTTTTCCAAGCAATTCTTATGTTAATTATAGCATGGATATTAGGTATGTATTTTGTTCAAAAGCTACACGGAGGAATTGAAAATATGTTTAACACTATAACTAATAGTAATAGTGATTTTCTGTTAATAGGAGAAGAAGAATCTACTATGTCAAAGACCAGATATAGTAGTAATATTATAATATCAATGATTGGGTTTGTAATGTGGCCTCACTTGTTCACAAAGTCATATACAACTACTGAAAAAAGAATAAAGACAACAGTTGCAGTTTATCCTATTTTTGCTCTGTTTCTATTACCTGTTCTTTTTATAGGGTTTTCAGGTTATGGAATTGTTAGCGAGGATCAGATACAATCTTCAGGTCAGATTTTACCTTATTTAATTACTAATTATTTGACTGAGTCTGGTATATTGTACGGAATTGTAGGAGCGGGAGCGCTTGCAGCAGCTATGTCTTCTTCAGATGCTATTACACATGGAGCATCAGTTTCCTTTGGCAGAGATATATGTAAATCTATATATCCTAATATTTCAGAGAGTACAGAACTATGGATTATGAGAGCAGCTGTTTTTGGTGTAGGAATTATTTCTTATCTACTTGCAATTTTTGGAAGCGATGGACTAATTCAATTGCTACTAGGAGCATATGGGCCCATAGCACAATTGGCTCCAGCAGTATATTCTTCACTATTCTTTAGAAAGGCTAATTCTCAAGCAGTAATTATAGGGTTAATATGTGGTGTTGTCATAACGTTGTATTTTCAATATTTTTCTGAAACTACTATCTACGATATGCACGCTGGATTGATAGGTTTGGTTGTAAATACATTAGCAGTGATAACATTTAGTATTTTATTCAAAAGAAGCGAACAAGAAAAAATAAAATCTATAGAATTTTCTAAATTATAGAGTAGATACAATTTAATGTATCTACTCAAATCTAATTAATTTAATAAGCTTAAAGCTTTTTCATAACTTTCGAAAGCTAAGGTTGAGTCTTTATGCTCATTAGCTACTACTATATTCTTTAACTTAATTACTTCGGCTTTCTTTTCTTCACTAATATTACTTGAGTTAATTTTAGCATCTAACTGCTTAATTTCACTTTTCATACATCCAGCAAAAATATTTGAGGATAAAAATAAACTTAATAATGTAATAAAAATAGTTTTTTTCATAGTTTTTCCTTGTTTAAAAAGTGGGAAAGTATTTTTTCTTTCCCACTTAAATTTTTAATAGTCTCTCTCTATACGCAAATAGAAAGTGACTAGATCTAAATTTTTAGACATAGATCACCTCCTTTCTTAAAATTAAACTATACACTAAAAAAAAAAAATAATTATTTTTATTCATTATTTTTTTTAGGAAATTTTAATAAATGGATAGATTTCTTAAAATGAATTAAGAGAGGCTTAAAATAAACCTCTCTTAAAGGAGGACTACATCACTATGTATACATTATTCATGCCTAAATTATTTAAATTTAGATTTTATTTGCGAAAATAATACAAATGTAATAATACTACCTATTATGAGATGTTCAATTAAAGTTAGTACATAAAATATCTTATTAAACTCATCAAAGTTTGATAATATATTGAAAATGAAACCAACTATTACAAGTGTTACATATATCTTAAACCCAACTTTGGAGAAATTAAATAATTTATAGAGTGAATAAAACCACAATATTCCGTATGATAGAATGATAAGCAATCCAAGGTTTAATAATTCTATATTATATAGAAATTTAGAAAGAATTATACATGTTATAATAATGGATGTTAAAGCGTTACTTAAAACAAGAATTCTAAATATTGATTTTAAATTATCTTGCATAATCTAAGAAATATTTCTTTTCTATTCTATAGCTAACAAATTTCAAATAATCCTGCAGCTCCCTGCCCCCCTCCTATGCACATTGTTACTACAACATACTTAGAGTTTCTTCTTTTTCCCTCTATTAGGGCATGGCCTACTAACCTTGACCCTGTCATGCCATATGGATGTCCTATTGCTATCGATCCACCGTTTACATTCAGTATATCATTAGGTATTCCTAATTTATCTCTACAGTATATTACTTGTACAGCAAATGCTTCATTTAGCTCCCAAAGATCTATATCTTTGATATTTAATCCATTTTTCTTCAATAGTTTAGGTACAGCATAAATAGGACCTATTCCCATCTCATCTGGCTCTAAACCAGACACAGCTATACCTCTATAGATTCCTAATGGTTCTAAATTATTCTTTTCAGCTAGTTTTGAATTCATTAAAACACAGGCTGATGCCCCATCTGATAATTGGCTAGCGTTTCCTGCTGTAATATAAGCATCATCACCCATGACCGGAGTAAGTTGTCTTAACCCATCCAATGTTGTACTTGGCCTATTCCCCTCATCTTTTTCTAATAAAACAGTTTCTCTAGAGATCTCTCCAGTTTCTTTATTTTTTACTATTTTTTGGGTTTCTATAGGAAAGATCTCTTTATCAAGCAAACCTTTATCTTGTGCATTAGCCATTCTCAATTGACTTTGTAGTCCATATGTATCTTGTTCCTCTCTAGAGATATTGTATCTTTTCGCTACAACTTCTGCTGTTTGTATCATGGTGAAATAAAGCTCGGGTTTATTTTTATTAATCCATTCTTCTTGAGCCATGAAGATATTTTGATGTTCATTCTGTACCAAGCTAATAGACTCAAGGCCTCCTGCCACAATTGTATCTAACTCATTTGTCATTATTCTTTGGGCAGCCATCGCAATTGTTTGTAAACCTGAAGAGCAAAATCTGTTGACCGTAACTCCGGCAGTAGTTACTGGTAGACCACCTCTGATAGATGCTTGTCTTGCGATGTTCTGGCCTGTTGCTCCTTCTGGCATTCCACATCCCAATATGCAATCTTCTATCATTAGAGGATCAATTTTTGCTTCAATAACAGCATTTCTAATTGCATGACCGGCTAAAGTTGCTCCGTGGGTATTATTAAAAGCTCCTTTGTATGCTTTACCAATAGGTGTTCTAGCTGTGGATACTATAACTGCTTCATTCATATTTTCTCCTTATAAATATTTTTAATTGAATTTATTTTTTCCCGCTGCAAGTTCTTTTAATAAATTACATTCAGGCCACATTCCGTCTCCTCTCATTCTGAACTTTTTAATATCTTCTAAAACTTTATCTAATCCATAGCTCTCAGCATATTTCATAGGCCCGCCTCTCCAAGCTGGATAACCATATCCATAAGTGTAAATAACATCTATATCTGATGCTCGTAATGCATATCCTTCTTCAAGGATAATACATCCTGTAACTAAAAGAGACCAACTCAACCTTTTTAAGATCTCCTCCTCACTTATCGTTCTCCTTTCAATACCTTTTTCTTTAGCGACCACTTCGAACATTTTATCAACTTCCTCATCCATTATTTTTTTTCTGCTTTCTGGCTCATATATGTAAAATCCTCTACCAGTTTTTTGCCCGAACCGTCCTTTTTCACAGAGTCTGTCCGCTACAGTAGAAGTATATCTTAAATTATCGTATTTTCCATCTTCATTTTGTCTTTTTCTTATTCTCCATCCAACATCATTACCGGCTAGGTCGTTTACTGCAAAAGGACCCATGGCCCAACCAAAATTATAAATTACTTTATCTATGTCTGTTACTTTTGCTCCTTCTTCAGCTAAGGCATTAGCTTGTCTGATATACTCATGAAACATTCTATTACCGATAAATCCATCACAATTACCTGCTAATACAGGAATTTTTTTTATTATTTTTGCTAATTTCATTGTGGAAGCAATAATTTCTTTTCCGGTATTTTTTCCTCTGACAACTTCTAATAATTTCATAACATTAGCTGGACTGAAAAAATGAGTTCCTATGACATCATTGGGGCGAGAGGTAGCATCTGCTATTTCATCAATATCTAATGTAGACGTATTGCTTGCAAGGATACAACCAGGTTTAGCTATCTTGTCAATTTTTCTAAATATTTCCTTTTTAAGAGCCATTTCTTCAAAAACTGCTTCTATCACAATATCTGCCGATGATATTTTTTCTATATTTGTATCAGTTCTAATTAAAGACATTCTTTTTTTATAATCTTCTTCAGACAACTTTCCTTTTGAAACAGTTTTTAAATAATTACTCTCAATAATTTTTTTTCCTTTATTTAGACTCTCTTGACTATTCTCAACTACTAAGACAGGAATTCCTGAGTTGGCAAAGCTCATTGCTATTCCTCCTCCCATAGTTCCACAACCAATAATAGCAGCTGTGTTAATTTTTTTCGCTTCTATATCTTTTGGAATATCAGGAATCTTTAAAGCAAGTCTTTCCGAGAAAAACATGTGAATTAAGGACGAGCTTTCCTCAGAATCATGACATTTTTTAAAAAGTTGTCTTTCTTTTTCCAGCCCAACATCAAATTCTCCTTTAGTTGAAGCTTCAATAGCATCAATTGCTGCTATTGGAGAAAGCCTTCCGCGCATTTTAATTTCTATTTTAGACTTATATTCTTCGAAAATTTTAGGATTTATATTATTTACTTTATCATTTATGTCTCTAACTCTTTTGTGCTCGATATTTTGAAGAATTTTTCCTACAAACGTTTTACTATTTTCTAAAAGATTATTTTCAAAAATAGCGTCAATTAATCCTTGGGTTTTAGCATCAAATGCAGAAATTGGATTACCGGAGGTAATAATCCTAAGAGAATTCTCTATTCCAACTAACCTTGGCAATCTTTGGGTACCTCCTGCTCCTGGAATAATACCTAATTTGACTTCTGGCAGGCCCATTTTAGTAGAATTTAATGCCACCCTATAATGACATGCCATTGCCAATTCTAATCCTCCCCCAAGAGGAGTCCCATGTAATGCTGCTACAATGGGCTTTTTAGAGTCTTCAAATATTTTTACTACATCATTTAAAACAGGAGAATTCATAGGCTTCCCAAATTCCGAAATGTCAGCTCCAGCGAAAAAGGTTCTCCCTTCTCCAATTAATATTATAGCATTCACGCTGTCATTCAAAGATAAGGACTCAAGACTATCAATAAGGCTTTTTCTTACTTCATATGACAAAGCATTAACTGGAGGATTAATGCCTTTTATAATTCCAATATTTTGATGTATTTCATGATTAACTAATTTGCTTTTCATTTTTCTCCCTACTAAAGGTAATTTAATAGTTTTAAATTATTAACTTTTATTTAATATTATTTAAATTTATAATAAATGTTAAAGATGTTCAAATTATTAAATTCTATAATCATATGTGTAGCTATTATAACAGGATCCTTTATAATATCTAAAAAGATTAATGGACCTCTTAATTCAATTGATGCTTATTACAATATTCAAGGATCTTTCGCAGGCTTTATTCAAAAAAAAGATGGATTGATAAGAGCTTGTGAATTTTCCTCTCATGGAACAATTTTAAGTTGTTCAAAGTGGTTTCAAGATAAAAATCTTAAACAAGGCAAGAATGAAGGGATTCTAGAAGAGGAAATATAATTTTTCTAATACTCTTTTGAGATATATTCCATATATCTAGCGGTGTTGATTGCTGTTTCTTTTCCATAAAACATTTCAACTATTTTCAATGAAAGGTCTATGCCTGCAGATACTCCTGCTGAAGTAAAATAAGTATCATAAACAAACCTCTTTGTGCTTATTACATTGGTAGAAGGACTAATTTCCTTTAAAAAATTTATGGCTTCTCTATGAGTGGTAGCAGTTTTATTTCTTAAAAGTTCAGCTTTTGCTAATAGTAATGAACCTGTACATACTGAACATAGAAGGTCTATGTCAGCATGCTTCTTTATCCAATTAATAACATCTTTATTTTTAAGAAGAGATCTTGTTCCAATACCTCCAGGTATTATGAGAACATCTAGTTTAGGGCAATTTTTAAAAATAAAATCGCTAAATATTGTGAGACCTCCAGTAGTGATTATCTTCCTATCTTTTTCTGAAATAGTTACTAGTTTGAAAGGTGATAAGGGAGTGGAATCTCTTTTTCCACTTTCTTTTACTACCCTGGTAGAGCTAAAAACCTCAAAAGGGCCAGCAAAATCAAGTACTTCTACTTTATCAAATAAAAAAATGCCTAAAAATTTTTTTTTCATTATTGATTCAAATATTTATTAGGTGATATGCAAAAAAAAGAATCTCTAAAATACTTTATATCTGCTACAATAATATTATGACTTTAAAAAAAAAATATCAAGAATATAAAGATAAAGTTAATTTAGCTGAAAAAAAGAGAAGCTTTTTGAGAACTTCAGATTCTTGGATAGAAATAAGACGTTTGAAGAAAGAGAAACTTGCTATAAAAGATGCTTTAGCATCTCAAAAAATACATTAGAAATAAATATTTTTCTAGTTTCATGTTTAAGCTTTATTAATTATTAAATACTTCATTTAGGGTGTTAAGATTAACTAGCCTATGGGTAATAAGTCTCTTATTCGAAATTTTATTATCAGAAAAGCTATTATTAAAAGATAGATTAGAAATTTTAGTTTTAAGAGCATATTTTCCCACATGGCTAATATATTTATAGCATTAATATTTTTGTTAAAATTTGTATTGTCTAAATCTAAGTCACTCTTAAAATACTTAGAAAACCTTTTATTTTTAACAATTTTAAAATCAAATTCAATAGTAAAGAATATTTTATAAAAACTATTCTTCATGCTGAATAATTCATTAAAAATTAATTATAAATATATAAATAAAAACAATATTAGCTTAACATTGTACTATTGCATTTGAAATATATTTATAGGGAAATTTATATGAGTTGGAAGAAAGAAATTGATGAGTTAAATATGAGAAAATCATTAGCTCAAAAATTAGGAGGCAAAGATAAAATAGAAAGGCAACATGAATTAGGAAGGTTAACTGTGAGGGAAAGGATAGAACTTTTTTTTGACAGTAATAGTTTTGAAGAAATAGGAATATTGTCAGGTATAGCTAGCTATGATTCTCAAAATAATTTAAATAATTTTACACCATCAAATTCTATAATAGGAAGAGGTTTAGTCTCAAAAAGATCTGTAATATTTTATGGAGATGACTTTACTGTAAGAGGTGGAGCATCAGATGCATCTATCTGGGAAAAAATTATTTTTGCTGAAAAGTTTGCAAATGAATATGAGCTACCCTTAATAAGGTTTATTGAGGGAACAGGAGGCGGTGGTTCAATAAAATCTGTTGAAAAGAGAGGCTTCACTTATATTCCATATAATCCAGGCTGGGATTACGTAATTAGTAATTTATCCAAGATACCAGTTGTGTCCTTAGCATTGGGCCCAGTAGCTGGTTTAGGTTCAGCAAGACTTGTCAGTAGTCATTATTGCGTTATGGTAAAGGAGATAAGCCAAGTATTTGTTGCTGGACCGCCTTTAGTTGAAAAAGTAGGAGAAAAAGTTTCTAAAGAAAGCTTAGGAGGATCTCATATTCACGGGAAAAATGGAGTTGTTGATGATGTAGCTAAAAATGAAGAAGAGGCTATGGATATGGCTAAGGATTTTTTATCTTTTATGCCAAACTCTATAAATTTTTTGCCTAAAAGAGAAGAAACAGACGATCCTACTGATAGAGCAGAAGAATACTTGTTAAAATCTATTCCAAAAAATAAAAGAGAAGCTTATGACATTCATCCAATAATTAAAGGAATAGTAGATAAGAAATCATTTTTTGAAATTGGTAAAAACTATGGTTTATCTGTCATAACTGGACTAGCAAGGTTAAATGGTTTTCCAATAGTTTTATTAGCCAATAACTCTCAAGTATATGGTGGAGGATGGACAACAGAATCTTCAAAAAAAATTATAAGAATTTTAGACTTAGCTCAGACTTTTCACTTGCCAGTATTACATTTAGTTGATAATCCAGGTTTCGTAATAGGTACTCATGCTGAAAAAGCAGGTACAATCAGGTATGGCGCTAGAGCCTTGGCAGCAATTTATCAGATGGATATCCCAATTTGTTCTATTATTCTTAGGAAAGCATTTGGTGTAGCTGGAGCTGCTCATATGAATCATAGCAAACTGAGATATAGATATGCTTGGCCATCAGGAGATTGGGGGTCATTGCCACTAGAGGGAGGTATTGAAGCGGCATATAAATCAGAATTAATAGGTTCAGAAAATCCTGCTTTATTAAAAAATAATATTATTAATAAAATTGAAGCAATTTCTTCTCCTTTCAGATCAGCAGAAAAATTTCTTATCGAGGATATAATAGATCCAAGATCAAGTAGAATAAAAGTATGTCAATGGATAGAGCTTGCATACAGTATTTTAAAAACTGGACCTAGCTCATTTGGATATAGACCATAAAAGAATCTTAAAGGACTAGTTTTCTGGCGTCCTCGGCAGGATTCTAACCTGCGACCTGTCGCTTAGGAGGCGACTGCTCTATACAGCTGAGCTACGAGGACAAAAAATAATATTTTA
>MDTB01038149.1_pt1 | contig 17875 bp, 15 predicted proteins | sample 811161 | NCBI WGS metagenome assembly MDTB01 (sample SAMN05326650, study PRJNA326480) | marine metagenome | isolation source: seawater | place: Mediterranean Sea | collected 2009
AGTTTCCAAACCAAAGTCTTCAGTAAAATGTCTGCACATTCGTTCACTAAATAATTTTTCCCATCCATATCCGTCTTCAGGATCTGCTGGATATGCATCCTCTTCCTTTAAACCAGGAACAAAAGTCTCTTTTTGTTTAAGTCCGTTATAAACACACGCACTTGAAGAATAAAAATATCTTTGAACTTTATTTACCAAACATGCTCTTAGTAGATTTGTATTTATAAGAACTGAGAGCATACATTCGGCTTTATTGTTTTCTATAAATCCCATTCCACCCATGTTACATGCCATATTATAGATGTGATCAATATCTTTTGTTACACTCAAACAATTCTCATATGATTTAAGATCTAGAGAGAAATTTGAATTTTCTTCAAAGATTTGAAACCAGTACTCCAGTGGTTTGATATCAACGCAAGTTACATTATGTCCTTCTTCCATTAAATTTTTAACTAAATGACCTCCAATAAATCCACCAGCACCACAAACTAAATATTTCATTTTATCTCTTTTATTTTATCAATATATTTTTTTAAAGATTTTTTTCCATTTAAATTAATTATTTTTTTATTTCGTATAGTTTTTACAACTGATGAAACAAATCTTTCTCCTCTTCTTTCAGGTATCATTTTTATTTTATTACTAAATAATTTAGCCAGTTGTAATATTGAATAAGATTTATTGTTTGAAATTGAATAATGATAATTTTTATTTTTTTTCCAAGCATAAATACAAGCATCGACAGTATCCTGTACATGTGTAAATTTTCTTCTTTGCGTTCCTGGTTTTACAACCGGTAAAGATTTTTTATTTTTATAATATTCTTCAAAAATACCAATAACTGCCGCCATATTAGAACTATAAATTTGATATGGTCCATAAACATTGTAAAAATATATTATTTCATATTTTAAGCCAAACCATTCATTTAAATTCATGATTAAATTCATATTGTTGGATTTCGTAAATGCGTATGGTGATAAATTTTGATCAAAACCCTGGTTACCTAAACTTGCGGATGTAGCTGAATATATAATTTTAATCTTATTTTTCATACAAAAGTTAATAACCTCATAACTGCCATTCATATTAGATTGAAAACATTCATCTCTCATATCAAAACTTTGAGCTATTCTGGAAAATTCAGCAAAATGGAAAATTACTAAAATTTTGTTTTTAATTTTATTAAATATTTTTGTGAAATTTTGAGTATTTCCTCTTATATACTTTACGTTTTTGCTCTTGATGTGATTTTTTTTATTACCAGTAAAATAATTATCAATTGAAATTATTTTATATTTGTTTTCTTTGACTAGGGTTCTAATTAAATTTGTTCCTATAAAACCTGCACCTCCTGTTACGACAACATATTTCATATAGGCATTAATATCAGCATTTAATTTAATGACAATTGTTTAAATAATTTGTTAATAAATAATTCTGCTCCATAATTACTGAAATGATGATTGTCACGGTAAACTGGAAAATTTTTATTATCATGACCATTAAAACAATTTATATCAGAGCAAACATTTTGGTTCATGTCTAACAAAAAACTATTTTGATCAATAATTATTAGATTTTTATAATTAAGTTGCCTCATAAGACTATCTATTTTATCAAATCTAATTCTATTTAATTTATCTAATGATTTATCTAATATTTTAAATTTTATAGGACTTTCATAAAATTCAACACGAGGAAGAAAGTAATAAAATTTTAAATGTGGATAGGTTTCAAGAAGATTGGTGATTTTTTTTTTATAAATATCATCTGTTTCTTTTTTGTGATGTACTATAAAAATATAATCCATATTTTTTTTTTTTAAGATATTTGCCAATTGATCTAATCCTTTTAAATTTTTCATTTTTTTTTCGTTAAAGTATGATAAGTATAAATTTATCTTTTCTTCATTTAGTTTTTTAGATAATTCAAACTCTAAATCTCCAGCATGTGAGTCACCAAATAAAAGTAATGATTTACTATTTCCTTTTAGTTTTTTGCAAATAATGGAACAATCTTGACCATCAATTTTTCTACTAATTGGAAAATTTTTAGATTTTAAAATATAGGTATTGTCTATTTCGTTACTAAAAAAATATCTTAATTTAATGCCACCTGAATAATGAAAAAAAAAACCAATTAAAACAAAACATGATAATAAGGCAGCAAATGTTTCAAAACTTGATTTAGATAAAATTTTTCTATTTCCAAGATTAAAAAATTGTCTCTCAATATTGTAGATAATTACAGAAAATAAAATTATAATTATAAATATTAATGAAAGACTTTTAAAATCTAAATTATAAATTTCAAAATATTTTGCAAAATGTATTATTGGGTAATGAACTAAAAAAATTGAATAACTATACTTTGCGACTAGTTGTGCAATTGGGTTAGTTAAAATAAAATTAAAAAAGTTTTTTTTGTTATAACTTATAAAAAAAATAACATTAACAATATAAATTATTATAATTTGCTTTTTTATAAATTCTATATCTCCAAATATCAAATATACTAGTAAAATTGCTGTTAATGCGTGCAAATAAAAGTTTTTTATTTTAAAAAAAACCGTTTTATTTTTATAAATTGAATCATAAACAAAATAACCAATTAAAAATTCCCATAATCTTGTAGGTAAAAAATAAAAAATTAATTTTTCATTTGTTCCAAAGTATACACTTAATAAAAATGAAAGAATTGTAATTATGAATAAAATAAAACTTATTTTTTTTTTTGAAATCCGATCTTGAACAAAAATAATATTAAAAGAGGATAGATAAAATAGAATTGAATTTCGACAGATAAACTCCAAAGATGCAGTAGTGAATATGAATTGGGTGCAAAATAATCGTTATTTGCAATAAAAAAATATATGTTTGACAAGAATATTGAGGTACTAAACAAACTTTGACCATAATATTTAAGATCTATTGGTATTAAATATAGCCAGGACAGTGCAGTCACAAAAATAAGTAAAACAACTAAACCAGGCAATATTCGTCTGGCTCTTTTTATAAAATATTCAGAAAACGAAAATTTATTATTAATAATATCTGAAAAAATTATTTTTGAAAAAATAAATCCACTTATGAAAAAAAAAATATCTACTCCCAGGTATCCAAGTTTAAAATAAGGTATATTTAAATGAAATAATAAAATTATAATAAGTGATATAAATCTTAATCCTTGAATTTCTTTTAAAATCATTTGACCTGAGTAGAAACTATTATTTTTTGTAAAAGTTTAGAATTTTTTTTCCAACTTAATTTTTTAATGTAATAATCTTTTGATTGTTTTTTTCAGTTTTGCAAATTTTTTTTTGTTTATGAAATTTCTATAAATGAAATCTCCTACTTTTTTTGGACTGGCATTAATCTTAAATAATTTTCCATTAATATTATTTTTAATCATTCCCCTGATTCCTCCTACATCATTTGTAATATTAAAAATTCCAAATGAATTTGCTTCTGCAAAAACTACACCACATGCCTCTTTTCTAGTCATTAAAATATGAAAATCATAATTGAAAAGAATTTTTTTTATTCTCAAATTATCATTTTTTTTATTTTTGTTTAGAAAACCAACTTGATTTACAAAAGATGGCATTTTAATATTTTTATTTTTACAACCAATTATATTTAATTTTGTTTTAATACCATTATCATTTAAATATTTTGTAATTTTTATTGATTTATCCATACCTTTTCTATTCCAATCAACTCCAATGCTAGTTAATTGAATAAAATCTTTAATATTTTTCTTTAAATATAAATTTTTAGTTTCATCAAGATTAGAGCCAAATGGGATTATTTTAATTTTTTTTGTATTTAAACCATAATATTTCATTGCACTTTTTTTTGCCCAATTACTTGTTAAAATAATTGTATTAGAATTCTTTAAAGCTAATTTTTCTAAATAATTAGCTTCATTGAAGGAATTCTGATGAATTTTTTTTCTCCCATAATAATGGGTATGATAAGTATGATAAGTTGCATCAAGCCATAAAATAATTGGTATGTTTGTTCTTAAAAAACTTACGAGATATGTATCAGATGTGAATATTAAATCTATTTTTTGATTTTTAATTTCTGACATGATTTTTTTTGAATATTTCTTTGAAAGTAAAGTTTTTCTTTCGGAGTCATATTTTAAATTTACCCTCTTTAAAAACTCCCTCTTAATTACGAATGGAAATCTTGTAAAATCTTTAAGTGGACCAATAACTTTTATGTCATGTTTGAGCAACTTTAAGGTTTTATAAATATTTAACTTTAAACCAGACCAAGAAATATTATCTTTTGGGTCATCAATTGATATATAAGCAATTTTCATTGTAAACAAATAATTTTAATTGTAGTTATTTTATAATTTATTATGTCTTTGACAATTTTAATTCCAACAAAAAATGAACAGGATGTTATTGAAAAGACTATTAAAAATATTATTAATTCCAGAATTTCAAAAATAAATTATGAAATATTAATAATCAATGATTTTAGCACTGATAAAACAAAAATAATTTTAAAAAAATTTAAAAGAAATAAAAAAATTAAATTGATAAATAATATTAAACCAGGCCTAGGAGGTGCTTTAAGTATTGGAATAGAAAAATCTACAAAAGAATTTATATGTATATTTATGGCTGATGAGTCAGACTCTATTTCAGATTTAATCAAATATTATAAAATAATATCCAAAAATAAATATGATGCTGTCTTTGGGAGTAGGTTTATAAAAGGATCAAATTTGAAAGATTATCCATTAAAAAAATTAATCTTTAATAGAATTTTTAATAATCTTTGTAAAATTTTTTTTTTAAATACATATAATGATTTTACTAACGCTTTCAAAATTTATAAAAGAAAAGTATTATTAAGCTTTTTTCCAATTGTTTCAGAAAATTTCAATGTTTTTCTTGAACTTCCACTTAAAATAGTTGGAAGAAACTTTAAATACAAAGTTATTCCTATCTCGTGGACAAATAGAATAAAAGGTAAATCAAAATTTATTATAAAAGAATTAACTTCAAAATATGTTTTTACTTTTTTTTATTGTTTGTTGGAAAAAATATTACTGAAAAAATAATATGTTAAATAATAAAATAATAATATCCTTAATAATATTTTTAAATTTTTTAAGTTTTTTTATAGGTTTTTTTTTTTTTGAAGAACATGGAGCTTCTGCACTAGACTCTAAAGAACACACTTACCCTGCGATTGAAGGCTTAAGGCAAAATTTTGTAAATAATATTATATCTTTTGGAAAATATGGTGAGCACTCTTATCCATTTCATCATATTATTTTTGCGTACCTTAATCCATTTGAAGTGGGTTCTTTTTTTTTTAGATTAATGAGTATTTGTTGGAGTTTTTTAATTTTAATTATTTTGTTTAAAATTATAAAGGATAGATTTAACTTTAAATATTTAGAAATTTTATTTCTTTCAAGTCTTATTCTTTTAAGCCCATACTTTAGAACATCTGCTTTTTGGGGCATGACTGAAAATACTGGACTCTTATTCCTATTGCTATCAATTCATTTCTATAATCGTTTCAAAAATGACGTAAACCTAATTAGTCTCTGTTTTGTTTGTATATTTAGTTCATTAGCTCTTTATTCTAGGCTTCAATATTTGTTCATTTGTTTATTCTTTTTTTCAGAATTGTTAATATCTATTAGTAATAAAAAAAGGATTATTCTAATTATAACATACTGTCTTTTATCTATCCCAGCTTTAGTTTTAATTTACTATTGGGGTGGATTAATAGATGAACAGCATGTAGGTGAATTTAGTTCCGTTATTAATTTTATTACTCTACCTAGAACAATTTTAGTTATTTTTTCATTAATAGGTTTTTACTCTTTACCATTTTTAATCTGTTTAATATCTAGCTATAAAACTTTACTTAAAGGATATGGCGTCAGATATTTGATAGCACTTTTAGTGTGTCTATTTATATTTTATACATTCAATATTGATATTTTATCATTAAACCAAAATAGAGATTACGCATATGGTCAAGGTTTTATAGCCAATTATTTTTATAAACTTACAAATATTCAAGAAAGTTATTTATTGTTAAGTGCTTTAGGGTTTTGCGTACTTATACATTTATTTGATACTTTAAAAAACAAAATATTAATCATTACGCTAATTTTTGTTTTGTCATTTAGAGTTCATTTTTTTACTGAATATTTAGATCCACTTTTATTTGTTTTGACTCTATGTTTGCTTGATATTAAGTCAATAAAAAAAATTACGAAATTAAAAAATATAATTATTATGGAATTATTTTTTATTTCAACTCTATTTGGAGCTATACTACTTTGATTTACTAAAATTTATAAATAGAGAGTAAAGTAAAATTAAGATAAAAATCTGTATCAAATTAATAAATTCATTTTCAATTATCATTGAAAGTAACGCTGTTGAACTCACAACTATAATTATAGAAAAATATGAAACCTTAAAATTATATTTTTTTAATAGAAAGTGATGCAAATGTGACTGATCAGGATTAAATGGATGTTTTTTTTCCAAGACTCTTTTGAAAGCTACTCTTAACATATCAATTCCTGGAATTATCATTAATAAAACTATTTGATCTGCATAAATTAATTTTTCATTGTAAGTTTTAATGAACAAACAACTCAAGATAAATCCTAACAACAGTGAACCACTGTCCCCAAGAAATGATTTATTTCTAAAATTAAAATATAGAAAAATTAATGCTGGTATTATTAGAAACAAAAAAAAACTTGTATTTAAGTTAAGCAAAAAAATATATATTAGACATATAAGAAAATACGACACGCTTAGTCCATTTATGCCGTCCATCATATTAAATGCATTAATAAATACTAAAATACAAAAAATTGAAAATATACTTCCAAAATTTTCTAATAAAATATTTTTTTTATAAAATAAAAAACTTAATTCATTAATTTTATATGTGTCACTTATTGAAATAGTAATAATTACAATTAATGAAATGAAAAAGAGTTTACTGTTAGCTTTAAGTATAAAACGATCATCATATAAACCAATTAAAAAAACCAAAACTGCACCAACAAAAAAAGCGATCATTTCTCTTACTCCACCAAAAAAATGGAGATTTTCTGAAAAAAAAATAAATGGCAAATATAATAAAATATTAATTAAAAAAACTATTCCACCTACTAAAGGAATTTTTGATGTATGAATTTTTCGAGAAAAATCAGGAATATCATAAATTTTAAACTTTAAGAAAATCTTAATGAATGTCTTAAATAATAATACGTTAACAATACCCAAAATTATTATTAAAGCTAATTCAATTGTCATTTTTACTTTGAAATAAATAAAATCCCAGAGGTATAAATATCATAGCATTTAAATAGTTATTAAAAAAATTTCCATTGGGCAAAAAAAATAAGAAAGCATTTATTACAAAGCCAATATTTAAAACATACATTCTTACTTTATTTATTGATATTTTTAATTTTTTAATTTTGGTCAAATATAATTGAAGAATTATCTGCTTAAATAAAAAAAACATTACCATAAGATAAAAAATAGTGCCTATTAACCCAGTTTCTGCAAGAAGTTGAATTAGAAAATTATGAGGGTGTGTTGTACAACTGGATTGTTCAATATAAAATTTTTTGTCTGAACATTTTTTTCTAAACATGTTTGGACCTACACCTACAAAATAACTATCTTGAAACATTTTTAATGCTGTAATGTAATGTATCTCATGAGCTCTCGAAAAAAAATAAAATCCTCTATTAGGCTTCAGGTTAAAATATTCATCAGTCCCATCATCGTTTATGTATTTCTTAAAAGCAAAACCTTGTAAAGTTTGATCGATTATTCTTTCTTTAAGATCGGCGTTACTTAAAATAATTAAAGTTCCTATCAAAAGATATACAATAGTAAATTTCAAAGTATTTAAAATTTTTTTATTTAAAATAAAATAGACTGTAAATATTAAAAAAGTTAATCCAAAAAAAGATGTTCTTTCGCCTGAAATAAGAACTAGTATTGCTAACAAAGAAATAAAAAAAATAATTTTTAGATTAATTTTTTTGTAAAGATAATAAATTAAAAAAAGGTATAGGGGCAAAATTCTCGAAATAAAACTTCCAACAATTTGCCTATCACCGAATGGACCTGTCAATCTCAGATTTGGTTTGTCAAAACCTGTAATTGAAGTTCCAAAAAAATATTGAAAATAAGAGTCCACTAAAATAACTAATAATGTAACCGTTAATGTATAAAAAAAATATTTTAAAAAATTATTATAATTCTTAATAATAAAAAAAACAAAAACAGAAAAAATTAAAAATCTAATATAAAAAAAAGAACTCTTAAGAGAAAAAAAAATATTTTCAGAAATTAACGAGCTAAATATTATAAATAGCCAGAAAATAAAAATTAATTTAATAATAATAAAATCGAAATAATCGTATAAATCATATTTTATTGTCAGATAAGTGAATGAGATTGTACAAATAACTATTACAAGATCAGGTAAAAATGGGCCTGTTAATAAAAAAAGTGGAAATAAAATAAGTAATGAATTTAAAATATTGATGAAAATATAATCAAATTTACCAGTAATTTTAAAATCATCCTTTTTTTCAAAAAATTTATGCTGAATATTCATATATTGATTATAGAATTTGAAAATATAATTATGATAGTAAGATATTCTAAAATATTAAAGTTTAAATGTAAATGAATTCAAAATTTGATTGTTTTGTTTCTCTATACCAGTCATATCCTTCCTATCATGGTGCCTCGGATATTACATACAATCTGTTTAAAGCATGGCCTAATAAATTTAAAAATTTAATACAAGTAAGTAAAACTAATAAAAAAATGTCAAATATAATTAATGTTAAACATAAATTTGGATTGATAGGAATGCTAATAAATTTATTTATTATTTCCATAACAGTAAAAAAAAAACTTAGAAATTACAAAAATAAGAGAGTCATCATAGAAGGCGCAAGTTGGGCTGGATATATTTATTTGCTAATAAAAATTTTAAACTATTTGGTTAAAGATCTAATAATTATTTATCATTCGCACAATCTAGAATATGAAGTAAGAAAGTATAAAAATTCAAAATTAGTAAGATTTTTTACTTTTTATTTTGAAAAATTTATTTATCAAAATTCAATTGGAACAACCGTAAGCTCTAAAGATAAAAGATTTGTAAAGGCAAACTATAAACAAGAGTCAATTTTGTTTGAAAACTTTGTTAATCCTACAAAACCAAAAAAAATTTTAAATAAAAATATTATTAAAAACAAATTTATTTTTTTCTGTGGATCTTATACTTATTGGCCCAATAGAATTGCATTCAATAACATAATTAAAAATCAAAAGATAATTTCAAAAAAATTTCCAAAAATAAAATTTGTTTTTACAGGTGAGGGTTTTCCAAAAATGAATGATAAAAACGTTATAAACTTAAATATAGTAGATAAATCAAAGTTAGTGTGGTTATATAAAAACTGTCTTTTTTTTTATGCACCTCTACCCAAAGCACCTGGTACAAAAATAAAAATTTTAGAGGCTATTTATTACGGTTCAACCTTATTATGCTCAAATCATTCTCTAACCGGAATCAATAAGATAAATAATATTAATTTTCTGTTTACTATAAATAATCAATTACAAAAAAGACTAGATTATATCAAATCACAAGCATTTCATAAAATAGAAAAAAATAATTCTAAATTTATAAGTTATTACAATATAAATTTAGCAATCAAAAAATTTAATGATAAACTATATAAAAAATATACCATCAAAATATGAAATTATTTTTACGATCGTAATTTCCTTTTCTTTGTGGTTTTCCATTGGAACGAAAATCCAATTAAATGAAAATTTTATTAAAGAAATAATAAGTAAAAATACTTTAAATAATCTAAGATTTATTTTTCCATTTATAATTTTATTTTTTTGTTTAGTAAGAAATAGGTTCAATAAACAAATTTCAAAAATTTTTTTTTTAACAACTTTATTAATTTTTTTTTCTTATTTAATAGGGTATTTAAATTTTTATTTTGTAAATACTAATTATGTTGATCAATTTTTAATTGATAAGGATTTGATAAAAACTGGATATTTACCAAACAAAATTAGAGATATATTTTTTTGCTTTTATTTTTTGATTACATTTTTAATTTTAACAACCTTAAAACCTAATCAAATTAAATTAATCAATATATTGAATTATTGTTTTATTACTCTGGTATCTTGTATTACCTTATATTATTCGTATATGGAATATATCAACACTAATAAAGCTTTTCTTTACTACTCAAAATTTTTGGTAGATGGGGAAATATTAGGTGTCGCCTCCATAAGGTCACTAGGATTAGCTAGGAATTTACTAATTTGTGCTATACCCCTTATTATTTACAACTTATTTTATAATAAGAATACTTTTATTAAGTACTTTTTAAACATTTTAATAATAATTTTTTTAGCTAATTTATTTCAAACACAATCAAGAGTTTCGATATTTAGTTCTTATTTATTTATTTTAATTATGTTTTTAGTATGTTTGATTAGTAGAAACTATAAAAAACTTTTATCAATTTTTTTAATAACAATTCTTCTACCCAGTTTATTAAGCTTATCTATTCCAAAAATAAAATCCTTATATTTTGAAGATGTAAAAATAGAAAGTAGAGTATTCACTTCAAATCCAAATAACATAAAAACTGAAAAAAAAATTGATGGTATTTACATAAATGATGTTGATGAATTTATAAATATTTACTCTTCAGGAAGACTCGAACTATGGAAAAAGACTTTAAATGTAATTTTATATGAGGATAAATTTAAATTTAGATTAATAGGTTTTGGTCCACTCTCTGATAGATATTTTTTGAAAGAAAACTCATCTAACGCAATGATATTTGTTTTATTTTCTGGAGGTCTTCTTGGATTTTTCAGTTTAATATTACTATATTTATTTACTTTAAATGAAATATTTAAATATATTTTAAATATTAAGCATAAACAAAGCGAACTATTTGGATTTTCAATAATATCTATAATAATATTTATTTTAATTCGAAGTCTGGTTGAGAATAGTTTTTTAGTATTTGGAACTGATCACATAATTTTTTTTTCAGGTCTTTTATATTTAACAAATAAAAATAAAGAATTTAAAACTATTAATTAATGTCTTTAACTTTCTGATCAATAATTTTTAAACTATTCTCGGTGTCATAGTAATTGATTGGAAAAATTTTATTTTCTAATAATAATTGTTTATCAAATTCATTATCTTTATTAAAAAAAATTTTTGTTCCAGAATTTAAACAATCTAAAGCAAATAACGAATAAAAATTCTCTAAACTTAAAAATGCAAATTTTGAATTATTGCAAAGTTCCTTAACCTTATCTTTGCTTATTTTACCAAATTCATTTATATCGTTCTCACCAGTTCTTTCTCCAAAAGTAGCTATATTATACTCTCTCTTCAAAATATTTATATATTTTATTAAAAGATTTGTACCTTTTGAGGGGTAAAACCTTATGTAAAATAAAAAATCAATTTTTCTGTTCTTTGTTAAAATTAAATCTTTTTTAAGTGAATTTGACTTATATAAATCGAATACAAAATTAAATTTAGATTTTTCTAATATTTTTTTTGGTAATAAACTTTTTAAATTTTCCGTGTTGAAGATTAAATTTTTGTGTCTAAATCTTAATATATTGCAAGAAATTCTAAATTGAATAAACATTAAATATCTTCTAAAAAAAGCTTCCACACCTTTAACTTCGTTTTTATTATATTCTTTACTGCCTGTAATTGGACCTAAGACGATATTGGGTGGTAAAAATAAAAATATAACAAAATTCCATAATGGTAAAAAATTAATATACATTGTTTTTTTTCCAGTAATAAATTTTATCCATAAGTATAATATTCCAATAAATGGACTCAAATATTTTTGAACAAAGTTTAAATTAAAATCTTTGAAGTTTTCTGTTTTAAAATTTAAATCATAAAGTGAAGTAGAATCATCCAGATTTCTTAAATATATATCTTTAGGATTAATATTATGTGTTTTTGAATAATAATCTAAAAACATTTTAGCTGTTATGCCCTCTCCATTTGTTTGCCTATAATCACATACCCAGCAAAAATACTTTTGTTTGTTTGAAAATTTGTCGATATTCCATGATTTTTCTTTTTTTGAAAAATCTAATATGTTTGAGTTAAAAAATTTTAAAACTAAATTTAAATTTCTGCCTAGAAACCATAGAGGAGAGTCTACAATAGTCCAAAATATAGTAGAAATTTTTTTTTCTTTTATAAATTTTTTCGTCTCATCTAAATATACTTTAGTAGAATTAGTTTCTCTAAAAGTTAACTGATTTTCATGATATTTAAATCCAGATAAATAAGAGTTTATAATTTCTAATTTATATTTATTGGCAAAACAGAACCATAAATACATATCTCCACTTAATTTAAGTGATTTGAAAAAATTAAAATCAACTTCATCAAGCAGTTCCTTGCGCCAAAAAGTTGATTCTTGTTGAATAAATGGAAGATTTTTGCCGTATATTCCAGCTCTAATTAAATTTGATCTATATTTAAAAGGAAACTGAATATTAATAATTTCTGAATTTTCATTATAAAGTACTTTTAACCCAGTTACCCAATTAATGTTTTTATTTTCAAAAACTTTATTTAAAATAGAAAATGCTGACTTGTTAAAAAAATCTCCAGCATTTAAATAGCAAACAATGTTTCCTGTGGCCAATTTAAAGCCTTTGGATAAACCGTCATATAAACCTTCATCTTTTTCACATATATGTATAATTTCTGGATACTTCTTTTTGTATTGCTCAATTATAAAATTAGTATTATCTGTAGATTTTCCATCTATTATTATATATTCAAGTAAACATTTAGACTTTAGAACTTCGGTTTGAAAAAGGACCGACTCTATTGTCTCAGAAATATAACTTTCTGCATTAAAACAAGATGTGACTACAGTGAATTTATTCATTAGTTAAATATAAATAATGATAATTAAAAAAAAAATTCTTTCAAATGAATTAATCACAAGAAACCTTAAAAATATTGCTTTAAAGGACAAATATCTATTTGAAAAAGACATACAAAAAAAAACAGGTGAAAGTTATATTTATTTTTTAAAAAATAAAAAAATTTTGAATGATGGAAAAATTAATACATTTAATAAAGATATAATTTCCGATTTTTTAGGATTTAAAAATTTAAGCAAATTAATTTTAATTAAAAAAATTTTATTATATGTGAATTACATTGTTAAAATAATATCTCAGAATATTTTTATTCATAAAATTTACACTCGAGAAAATTGTATTATTATATACAATAGAAATTCAATTGGTTACTTTCACTGGACTCTCGATACTCTGCCTAAAATTATTTATATTAAAAAAAAATATAAAGGTATAGATTTAATTTTACCAAAAAATCTTGATGTTAGTTTTATAAGAGAAAGTTTAAAAAAAATAAAAGTAAATTTTTTTTTTTATAGAAAGAAATACTAATTATTATTTTAGAAATATTATCTATGTTGGAGACTTATATCCATCTGGAAGTCCAAGATCAGAGTTATTAGTCCCGCTTAAAAAAATAGGAAATATAAATTATAAAAAAAAAAGAATTTTTATAAGTAGAAATAAATCTAAAAGAAGAAACTTAAGCAATGAAAATAAATTAATCAAAATTTTAAAAAAGTACAATTTTGAGATACTTTATTCTGAAAAACTATCTTTTGATGATCAAATTAAAAAATTTTCTTCAGCTAAATACGTAATTGGACTGCATGGCGCTGGAATATCAAATATTATTTGGATGAAAGAAAAATCATATTTACTTGAATTAAAACCTGAACTAGATTTATTTTTAAATTGCTATTTTAACTTAGCAAAAGCATTAAAAATTAATTATGACTATTTAATTTGCCAAAAAAATCAAATTTTTAGATCAAGCAAATATTCCAATTATATAGTTGATGAAAAATTATTTGAAAAAAAGTTAGAAAAAATATTTAAAAATGAAAATAAAAAAAATTAGATTAATTAATAATTTTAGAAAAATTGAATTTAATAAAAGTTTTATTTTTAGTGCTTTAAATCTTTCTTTCTTAAGTTATTTGTGCTCAGGGTCAATAAAAATTCCAAAAAATTTTTTTTTATGGTGTGATGGAATATTCGGGACATTTATTAGCCAAACTAAAAAGACTCCAGGCAGTGAATTTTTAGAATTTTTTTTTAAGAAAAAATTTTCAAAAATTATTATTGCTGGTAGTTATTCAAGAAAACAAATCGACTTTGTCGAAAAAAAATTTAAAACAAAGGTTGAAATATTTTTAATACCGAACGTAAATTTCACTAATATAAAAAAATATATTCCAAAAGTTAAAAAAAATAGTCTTCTCTTAATAACTCTTCCAACCCCCAAACAAGAAATATTAGCCTACTTAATTAGTAAAAAGCAGAAGAACTGTAAAATCTTATGTATTGGTGGCGGCTTAAATATTGCTGCTGGTGAAGAAAAAAAGTGTCCGAAATTTTTATCACAAATTGGTCTCGAGACTATTTGGAGACTTAGAAACGATACCTGGAGAAGACTAAAAAGACTAATTCACACATCTTTACTAATTATATTCTATTATATTCGTGGTGACTTAAAAAAAGTTAAATTAATTAAAATTTAAAGTTTCTTAAATAAAAAATTAAACACCTTATAAAAAAACTAATCCTATAATTTAGTTTTACTGTGGTCCACTTAATAAATTTTTTTCTTTTAGCCGATATAAGCAAAGCAGTTAAAGGAACGTTCCCACCAGTAGTAGATATTATAGATTTAGAATTAGACATTACAAAAAGATCTACTACAAAATCTTCACCTGATGTTTGTCTCAATTTTGCTTTTTTAAAATTTTGCGATTTATTTATAATTTTAAATTTCTTATCAAGACTATTTATTATTCTATTTCTGTAAAAGCCTTCATCTGAAGCAATGTATATATTTTTTGTATTTTTTTTAATTAATTTATTTAAATTATTACAAAATTCAAAGATTTGTCTTTTATAAATTATATCTTTATTTGGTATTTCAAAGAAAGAGTCGAAATAACTAGTAAGTTTATCTGTTATCCTTGAGTGGATACATATTAAATTTTTATGTTTTAAAAATTTATTAATTTTGGGTATAAATTTTTTTTTTGGTTTTAAAAGCTTGTAAGTTTTCTTCCATTCTTTGAGAAGTTTTTCATTATTTATATTTATCGATTGATTAAATATTTTACATGTTTCAATAGAAATGTTGGAATTATAAGGATTCATTTTGAGACTTTTAATTTTTTTATTTTTTTTTTTAATATTAATTACTTTATATTTATGTATTGATAATAAATCTGTGAAATAAAAAGGACATTCTTTATTTTTTCTTTCAAATATTTCTATTTTTTTTACTTTGTTTTTTTTTAATTTTTCATATGCTATGCAAAAAGTAATTTGTCTCAACCGATCACAAAATCCTGAATTTAAATCTGAAAGATCAATATACATATATGAATTAAATCAAATTTGATAAAAAATTTTTATATCTGATCCTTACTTGTTTTTCAGACCATTTTTTTTTTGCAAATTGATATGCATTTTTAGAAAAATTTATTCTTCTATTTTTACTCTTAATTAATATTTGCAGTTTTTTTGAAAACTCATTTATATTAAAAGGTTTTATTAAGTAACCATTTTCATTATTTATTATTATGTCTGAAATTCCACCAACATCATACCCAACTAAAGGTTTGCCACACGATTGTGCCTCCAAGGCAATATTTGGCAAATTATCTAATCTTGAGCATATAACTACAATATCACAAATATTATATATTTTTGATAGATCTTTCTCGTTATCAATATAACTTAAGTTTGTTACACTGAATTTTACTTTATTATTAAGCTTGTTTTTGCTTGCAATTATTAGTTCAAAAAGTTTTTTATCGATTTTGTTTAATGATTTAATTAATAAATCTAAGCCTTTTCTATAATCATCTGTATTTCCAAAAACTCCAAAAAAAATTTTTATTTTTTTATTTTTTACTAAATTAAATTTTTTTATTTTAGTAATTTTTCTTGGACAAAAAATTTTTTGATTTATTGGATAAGGAATATTTATAATTTTAGATTTATTATACAAGGAGCTTTTTGTTGAAATTTTTGAAAGCCATTTACTTGGACAAACTATTGCTAATGGTTTAATGCCAAATTTTTTCTTATAATTATAGTCTGAAAAAAAATTATTAAATTTTCCCTTTTTCCAACTCTTATCATTAAGTGAGAGATAATTTTCAGTGCCACAAATCCACCACATGTCATGCATGGTTATTATAAAAGGTTTTTTTATATTAGTGATATCTGTAATTGATATTGTTTCAGCGTTAATCCAATGTAAATTAACAATATCAAAATCCGAATTATTAATTTTATTCAAAATTGGCGAATTAAAAAAATTATATGATGTTGGATTTTGATTTTTTTCTAATTTACTTAGAATAACCATTAGATAATTTTTTAACCTGAAAACAAATTTAGTTATTATATTTTCAAATGTTAATACATTTTTATCTTTGCTCTCTTTTTTGATTACAATCATTTTACTAACATATTCACCACTTATAGAATTAATTGCATTATGTATTCTGTATGATGATTTTGCTGCTCCACCAAATAGGTCAGAATAGGAAACATTCAAAATTTTCATTTGTACTTTATTTAAATTTAGTTTGTTCTAAAACTAATTCGGAAATAATTTTTTTTAAAGAATATTGTATTTTCCATTTATGGTATTTTTTTTTAAACTTTCTTAAATCTGTAATATACCAAGTATGATCTCCAATTCTATTCTGTTTTAAAATTTTATAATTCATTTTTTTTTTTGTTATTTTTTCAATTAAATTTATTGCTTCTAAAATAGAACAACTATTTTGCTTACCCCCTCCAACATTATACACTTCACCTTTAGATGGTTTTTTTATAAACTCCCAAATCATATTGACTATATCACTACTATGTATGTTATCTCTCACTTGCTTTCCTTTGAAACCATAGACTTTATAAAGCTTGCCTTTTAAGCAACATTTTACGAGGTAGGATAAAAAACCATGTAGCTCAGCACCTGAATGTGAGGGTCCCGTTAAACACCCACCCCTTAAACAAACAGTGTTAAGTTTAAAATATTTACCATATTCTTGAACTAAAACATCAGCTGCAACTTTTGATGATCCAAATATACTATGTTTTGAATTGTCTATTGACATTTCCTCTCCAATTCCATTTTTTCTATACAATTTATTTAATGGATAAAATCTCGTTTTATTTTCCTTAAGTTTTAATTTATTAGGATTGTCGCCATAGACTTTATTTGTTGATAGAAAAATGAATTTTGATTTATTTGCATATTTTCTTGTTAATTCAAGTAAGTTAAGTGTTCCATTTGCATTAATACTGAAATCAGTCAAAGGTTCTTTTGCAGCCCAGTCATGAGATGGTTGCGCTGCGCAATGAATTATTGATGAAATTCTCTTATTATATTTTTTAAATATTTTTTTCAGTTTATTAAAATTTCTTATATCGCAAGAATAATGTACATAATTTTTTATTTTTTTTAAATTTGATAACTGCCACCTTGTATCACCATCTTTTCCAAAAAAGTATTTTCTCAGATTATTATCTATGCCAACTATTAAATAATTTTTTTTAGCAAAAAATTTTACAGATTCTGATCCAATTAAACCACACGCTCCAGTAACAATAATTACATTCATAGGTTATTTCATAAAT
>MDTB01077601.1_pt1 | contig 17875 bp, 16 predicted proteins | sample 811161 | NCBI WGS metagenome assembly MDTB01 (sample SAMN05326650, study PRJNA326480) | marine metagenome | isolation source: seawater | place: Mediterranean Sea | collected 2009
AAAAAACAATATCCAAAAGCAAGCAAGTCTGTGTTACAAAAAGCAGAATATGAGAACAAAAAATTCAAGTGTAACAAGACTTAAACATGCGAATATTTACACTAAAGTAAAATCAATTTTATCTAAATATAAGAAGAACAACTCCTTTGTCGTTGGAGTTTCTGGTGGATCAGACAGTCTGGCTCTAGTTGCTTTAGCAAAATCTATTGAAGAGGAAAAGAAATATAAGTTTTTTTTTGCTTTGGTAGATCATGGGATAAGAAAAAATTCTAGAAAAGAGGCATTACAAGTAAAAAAACTGCTTAACAAACACGGTATACGTCTTGAAATTTTAAAAAATAAGAAAAAAATTGAAAATAATATTCAAAAAAAAGCAAGAGATGCAAGATATCAATTATTAGAAAATTTTTGTAGAAAAAAAAGATCTAAATCTTTATTGGTTGCCCACCATCAAGACGATCAAATCGAGACATTTTTGATAAGATTATCTAGAGGCAGCGGTGTTGAAGGTCTATCATCTATGCAAGAAATGACTACACTTAAAAGAGGCATTAGACTTATTAGACCACTTCTTGAATTTAAAAAAGAAGAACTTATTAATATTGCATCAAAAACTTTTAAAAAAATTTTTAAAGACCCAACTAATGTAAACAGAAAATTTCTAAGAACTAATATTAGGGCACTAAAAAAAAACCTTGTAAATAAAGGCATAAACCTTGAAAAGATTGTTCGTTCAATAAAAAACATTGCATCTACCAAAGAAGCAATAGATTTTTATGTTGAAAAATCTATTAAGAAATTTGTTAAATTTGAGAAAAGATCCACTATTTTAAATTTAAAACAGTTCAAGAAAGAACCGCAAGAAATAAAACTTAGAATTATTAATAAGATCGTTACTAATAGATCTAATTCTTACTATCCCCCAAGAGCGAAAAAAGTACTTAACTTAATTAGCGGATTTCAGAGTAACAATTTGAAAAAATGCACTTTAGGAGGATGTATTTTTGAAAGAAAAAAAAGTTCACTTTATGTGTCCAAAGAATTTTAGTATTTGATACAACTAGTCAAATTTTGACCAAAGTGCTTCAATTTGTTATATTTAAAGCCAACTATAGATTTTATAGTACTTGTTTAATTAAAAAAAATACCTATTTATATATAATATGAATTTTAGAAATTTATTAATGTGGGGTCTTATAGTTCTTCTATCCGTAGGACTATTTAATCTTTTTCAAAACCCCAATAGAACAGAGGCAACAAATAACAATATAGCCTTTTCAAAATTTTTAGAAGAAGTTGACGCAGGAAGAGTTGTCGAAGTAAAGATTCAAGGTAATAATATTACCGGAACTTTATCTGACAATTCAAAATTTAAGACCTATTCTCCAAATTATCCGGATTTAGTAAGTAAGCTTTCAGAAAAAAATGTGAGCATTATAGCTTCCCCAGTAGAAGATAAAATGCCGTCTCTATTAGGAGTACTTTTATCATGGTTCCCAATGTTGCTTTTAATCGGTGTATGGATATTTTTCATGCGACAAATGCAAGGAGGTAGAGGTGGAGCTATGGGCTTTGGAAGATCAAAAGCGAAACTTCTTAATGAGGCGCAAGGAAAAGTTACATTTAATGACGTAGCAGGAATTGAAGAAGCCAAAGAAGAGGTTGAAGAGATTGTTGAATTTTTAAAAGATCCTAAAAAATTTAGAAGATTAGGAGGAAAAATTCCTAAAGGTGCTTTGCTCATTGGACCTCCCGGAACAGGAAAAACACTTTTAGCCAAGGCAATTGCCGGCGAAGCAAGTGTTCCTTTCTTTACGATTTCAGGTTCTGACTTTGTGGAAATGTTTGTAGGAGTTGGAGCGTCAAGAGTTAGAGATATGTTTGAACAAGGAAAGAAACATGCGCCTTGTATAATTTTCATAGACGAAATAGATGCAGTTGGAAGAAGTAGAGGAGCAGGACTTGGTGGCGGTAATGATGAAAGAGAGCAAACCTTAAACCAGCTACTTGTTGAAATGGATGGTTTTGATACTAATGAAGGAATTATTTTAATAGCAGCCACAAACAGACCGGACGTTCTAGATCCAGCTCTTTTAAGACCAGGAAGATTTGACAGACAAGTTGTTGTTCCAAACCCAGATATTCTTGGAAGAGAAGCTATATTAAAAGTACATATTAAAAAAATTAGTACAGGACCAGATGTAAAATTGAGAACAATTGCAAGAGGAACCCCAGGATTCTCTGGAGCAGATCTTGCAAACCTTGTAAATGAATCAGCTTTACTTGCTGCAAGAAAAAACAAAAGAGTTGTAACTATGTCAGACGTCGAAGAGGCTAAAGACAAAGTCATGATGGGTGCAGAAAGAAGATCTATGGTAATGACAGAGGAAGAAAAGAAATTGACCGCATACCATGAAGGCGGCCACGCTATAGTTGCACTTAATGAAAAAGTATCTGATCCTATACACAAAGCAACAATTATACCAAGAGGAAGGGCACTGGGTATGGTTATGAGATTGCCTGAAAGAGATCAATTGTCAGTAACAAGAGAAAAAATGTATTCCGATATTGCTGTTGCTATGGGAGGAAGAATTGCTGAAGAAATAATTTTTGGTTATGAAAAAATAACATCTGGCGCTTCGTCAGATATTGATATGGCCACAAAAATGGCAAAAAATATGGTAACTAGATATGGAATGAGCAAAGATTTAGGTACTGTAGCTTATGGAGAAAATGAAGACGAAGTATTTCTTGGACGGCAAATAGCTAGACAACAACATATGTCTGAAGAAACTGCAAAAAAAGTAGACACCGAAGTTAAAAAAATAGTTGATGCAGGTTACGAAAGAGCTAGAAAAGTATTAACTGAAAAAATCGACGATCTTCATAAAATTGCAAAAGCATTACTTGTTTATGAAACTTTGACAGGTGATGAGATCAGAGATTTGATTTTAAAAAATATTCAACCTACAAAACTATCAAGAAAAGAAGAAGAAGCGACAGACGACAAAGCTTCTTCAGCGATAGATTCTATTGGTTTAAAACCAAAACCAGCACTATAATAAGCCTATAATGAGAAAATATTACACTAGGGCGTGTAATTTTTATTATGGGAAAGCTGCAAAAAACCTAGTCAAGTCCAAAAAGGCTTTTCCGTTGAATGGTAAAAAGCATCTTGCCTTTGATAACATAGAAATCTTTATTCGTGATAAAGGTAGGATTAAAAGTAATTTAATTCACATTAAAGACATTAATAAACTTAAGCAAAATATAAAAAAAATTGTAAAACAAGATATAAAAAAAATAATTTCTAAAAGAAATAATTTTCTAAAAAATATTGACTTTTCTCAATCTTCAATTATGGGAATTTTAAATTTAACACCAGATAGTTTTTCTGACGGTGGTAAGTTTAATAAGAGGACCAAATCATTTAAACACATATCAAACATGATTTATTCAGGTGCTGATATTATTGATGTTGGGGGTGAGTCTACAAGGCCTGGGTCTAAAACAATAAACCCTAAACAAGAGTGGAAAAGAGTTAAGTTCGTTATAGAAAACTTTAAAAAAAAATATAAAAAAACTTGTTTATCATTAGATACCAGAAAATCTGATTTAATGCTTCAAGGTATTAAATGCGGTGTGAATTTAATTAATGATGTATCTGGATTCAATTATGATCGAAATTCCTTACCAAAGTTAAAAAAATATAATATTCCTAAGGTTCTCCACCATATGCAGGGAACACCTAACACCATGCAGAAAGACCCAAAATATAAAAATGTTTTATTGGATATCTATGATTTTTTTGAACAGGGTATTAATAAAAAATTTAATAACAGAAAGATTATCTTAGATCCAGGTATTGGTTTTGGTAAAACTTTGAAACATAATTTGACTTTAATTTCTAAAATATCTTTGTTTCATAGCCTTGGATTTCCTATTTTGGTTGGAACTTCGAGAAAAAGATTTATTAATCAGATATCGGAAAAACATGATAGTAAAGATAGAACTGGTGGAACACTAGCCTCAATTCTTTTTTTGTTGTCGCAAGGAGTACAAATTTTTAGAGTACACAATGTAAATGAAGTGAAGCAAGGAATTCTGGTATTTGAGAAAATATTAATAGATTAATGAAAAATAAATATTTTGGTACAGATGGCATCAGAGGAACAGTTAATCAAGGCAATATAACTGGAGAAAAATTTTTTAAATTTGGCTTAGCCTCGGGGACTTATTTTAAAAATCAAAAAAAAACTAAACAAGTTGCAATTATAGCTAAGGATACAAGACTTTCTGGATATACTTTAGAACCTGCATTAGTCTCAGGATTAGTTTCAGGGGGAATGCATGTTTTTACTTTAGGACCATTACCAACTAATGGTTTAGCTATGCTCACAAAATCTTTGAAGGCTAATATGGGAATAATGATTACAGCTTCGCATAACCCTTATTATGACAATGGATTAAAGTTATTTGGGCCAGATGGGTTGAAGTTGTCAGACCAAATAGAAAAAAAAATTGAAAAATTAATAGATGCAAAAAATACTAAACAACTTACAAACCCAAAATTATTAGGTAGAGTTAAACGATTAGAAGATGGTAATGATAAATATATAAAGATACTTAAAAGTAATTTTCCAAACAATTTTCACCTAATAGGTACAAAAATAGTTTTAGATTGTGCAAATGGAGCCTGCTATAAAGCTGCTCCAAAACTATTAAGAGAGCTTGGAGCAAAAGTTATTTCTATTGGTGTAAAGCCTAATGGATTAAACATAAACGAAAAGTGTGGTTCAACCTATCCTTCTAAAATTAAGTCTGCAGTCACAAAATATAAAGCACATGTTGGTATATCATTCGATGGAGATGCTGACAGAGTAATTATGTGTGATGAAAAAGGCAAAATAATTGATGGAGACCAGATTATAGCTATGCTTGCTCGTCGTTGGAAATCAAAAAAAATATTGAGAGGCGGAGTTATCGGAACACTAATGTCTAATTATGGTTTAGAAAAATTTCTAAATAATGAAAATATACAATTTTCTAGATCTAAAGTTGGAGATCGATATGTTAAAGAAAAAATGAAAAAGTTAAATTATAATTTGGGTGGTGAGCAGTCAGGACATATTATTTTGGGAAAATTCGCAACAACAGGAGATGGTTTATTAGTAGCTTTAGAGGTTTTGTTTTCTCTTAGAAAAGGTAAAAAGGCTAGCCAACTTTTAAAAGTTTTTAAACCGTTACCCCAAATTTTAGAGAACGTAGTAGTTAAAGATAAAAATGTTATTAGTAAATCGAAATGTAAAAATGCAATAAAAAAAGCAAATAAGCTTATGGGTAATAGAGGTAGAATTTTAGTTAGAAAATCTGGAACAGAACCAAAAATAAGGATTATGGCCGAGTCATATGATAAGAGTTTAATTTCAAAATGTATAAAAATAATTAAGAGATCAATTAAATAAATTGAAACCCAAATCTAAAATTTTGATAATAGCAGGCTCTGACTCATCTGGAGGTGCAGGAATCCAAGCCGATATAAAAACAGTTACAGCTTTAGGTAGTTATGCTATGACTGCTATAACAGCCGTAACGGTTCAAAATACAACAGGAGTAAATTCTGTTGTTCCAATAAATCCAAAAGAGATAGAAAAACAAATTCTATTTACATCCAAAGACATAAAACCAAATGGAATTAAAATAGGAATGCTTCATTCATCACAGGTAATCATGTCAGTAGTAAATGCCTTAAAAAAGATTAAATCTAATAAAGTTGTTCTTGATCCTGTTATGGTAGCTAAAGGAGGAGCGAGACTAATTAATGAGTCAGCAATTAAAACTTTAAAATATAAGTTGATAAGAAAAGCTTATTTGATAACACCCAATATTCCTGAGGCAGAGATTTTAACAAAAATAAATATAAAAAGTATTGAAGACATGACACGTGCCGCCAATATTTTGCTTAAATTAGGAGCTAAAAATGTTTTAGTTAAAGGTGGTCATAGAAACACAAAACAAATGGAAGATGTCCTTTTAAGTAATAAAAAAATAAAAATTTTTAAAAATAAAAAAATTAAAACCAAAAATACGCATGGAACAGGTTGTACATTATCAAGTGCAATTGCAACTTTTTTATCATGTGGAAAACCTTTAAACAAATCCTGTGAGCTTGCTATTAAATATGTTAATCAATCTATTAAATCTAATCTTAATTATGGAAAAGGACATGGGCCTATTAATCATTTAAATTCAATAACTTTGAACAAAAAATTTAGATAATGAAAAATATTGTAGTTGTAGGAACACAATGGGGAGACGAAGGGAAAGGTAAAATTGTTGATTGGCTTTCTAGTGAAGCCGATGTTGTTGTACGTTTTCAAGGTGGTCATAATGCAGGCCATACTTTGGTTGTAGACGGTGTAACTTACAAATTAAGGCTATTACCATCCGGGATAGTTAGAAAAAATAAAATTTCAATTATTGGTAATGGAGTAGTAGTTGATCCTTGGGCATTACTAGATGAAATTAAGGAAATAAAATCAAAAGGAATTGATGTAAGCGAAGATAATCTCATACTTTCAGATTCTGCCAGTTTAATACTACCTTTTCATAAAGAAATGGATGAGATAAGAGAAGATGCTGCAGGCAAATCAAAAATTGGTACTACCAGACGCGGAATAGGGCCGACTTACGAAGATAAAGCTGGAAGAAGATCAGTCAGAGTTATGGATTTAGCCTCAGAAGCTAGTTTAGAACAAAGGTTAGAGGCTGCTCTTATTCATCATAACGCAATAAGAAAAGGATTGAAAAAAAAGATTTTTAAAAAAGATAAATTAAAAAAAGATTTATTACAAATAGCTCCAGAAATATTAAAATTTTCTAAACCAGTTTGGAAAAAATTAAATGATTATAAGACACAAGGAAAAAAAATATTATTTGAGGGGGCGCAAGGTATTTTACTAGATGTGGATCATGGAACATATCCTTTTGTTACATCTTCGAACACAGTTGCATCAGCTGCAGCTACTGGAACTGGTTCTGGATTGAATTCTATAAATTATGTTTTAGGTATTACTAAAGCCTATACCACAAGAGTTGGGGAAGGACCTTTTCCAACTGAACTCAAAGATAAAATCGGTCAAATTCTGGGTACTAGAGGAAAAGAATTTGGAACTGTTACAAGTAGAAAAAGAAGGTGTGGATGGTTTGATGCTGTCCTAGTCAGACAAACTATAAAAATTTCAGGTGTAAACGGTATTGCTCTAACAAAATTGGATGTTCTCGATGAGTTGGATGATATTAAAATGTGTGTAGCATATGAATTGAATGGAAAAAGAATAGACTACTTGCCAGCAGGATTAGACAATCAATTGAAAATCAAACCAATTTACGAAACTTTTCCTGGATGGAAAAAAACAACAAAGGGAATAAGAAATATTGAAAATCTACCTGATGCAGCTAAAAAGTATATTTACGCTTTGGAAGATTTCATAGAAGCAAAAATTTCATCTATCTCTACGAGTCCTGAAAGGGAAGATACAATATTAATAGAAAATCCCTTTAATTAATTTTTAGGAAGAAGGTTTTTAGATTTTGAAGCGTTTAACATTGCTTTCTGAAGTTTTTCGAATGCACGAGTTTCAATTTGCCTGATTCTCTCTCTACTTATTTTATATTTTTTACTTAGTTCTTCTAATGTTTTAGGATCGTTTGATAATTTTCTGTCCTCTATGATTTCTTTTTCTCTTTCGTTTAGAACTTTAATAGACTGATATAATAGAGATTTTTTTTCATCAAGCTCCTGCTTTTGAGCTACAAAAAGTTCTTGATCTAGGTCATCACTCACAAGCCAGTCTTGCCATTCTCCTTTTTCGCCAGACTTTATTGGCTCATTAAGCGACTTCTCATGACCCATCAATCTTCTGTTCATATTTACTACCTCTTCGGATTTAACCCCAAGTCTATCTGATATTTCTTTTACTTGTTCATTCCTCAAGTCACCTTCTTCATGAGGAGCTATTTGTTTTTTTAGTTTATTTAAATTAAAGAAAAGTTTTTTTTGCGCTGTTGTCGTTCCCATTTTTACAAGACTCCAAGATCTCAAAACATATTCTTGTATTGCAGCTTTAATCCACCACATAGCATAAGTTGCAAGCCTGAAACCTTTGTCAGGATTAAATTTTTTTACCGCTTGCATTAAACCAATATTTCCTTCTGATATTAATTCGTTTACCGGAAGACCATAACCTCGATAACCCATTGCAATTTTAGCAACTAAACGTAAATGGCTAGTTACAAGTTTATGAGCAGACTTTAAATTTCCTCTCTCTCTCCAATTTTTTGCCAACATGTATTCTTCTTCAGAGTCTAAAATTGGGAATTTTTTAATTTGAGCAAGATATAAAGATAGTCCACCTTCACTTGTTAAAGACGGTAAATTTGAAATTTGAGTTTTTGTAGGCATCGAAGTATATATATTTATTAATTTAAATTCTTCAATTGCTAAAATTGTCAAGAAAGTCTAGCATTTTTCTGAAATCATTGGGTAATTTTGAGTCAAAATTGATAAATTTGTTTTTAGTTGGATGGAGAAGCCCAAGACTTTTAGCATGAAGGGCTTGCCTGTTAAAATCAGTAAGAATTTTTTCAAACTTTTGATTAATTTTTCTAAACTTTGTTTTTTTCTTTCCATACTTTTTATCACCAACTAGTGGATTTCCTTTAAACGCTAGATGAACTCTGATTTGATGTGTTCTTCCTGTTTCAAGTGAGCATTCTACCAAACTTATTTTTGGAATTTCGTTTGTACTAAAAGTTTTTAAAGTTTTATAGTTTGTGATTGCTTTTTTCCCTGACCGTTCACTTACAGACATAAGCTGTCTATTTTTTTTACTTCTAGAAATTAGAGTGGTTATTTTTCCGCTAAGAGGTCTAATGACTCCCCAAATTAAAGCTACATATTTTCTCTTTATACTGTGATTGCTAAACTGTTCAGATAAGTGAGAATGTGCCTGATTATTTTTTGCTATTACTATAAGTCCGCTAGTATCTTTATCTATTCTATGGACTATGCCTGGTCTAAATTCTCCATTCAAATTAGATAAATTATTTTTGTAAAAGTACAACAAACCATTTACTAAAGTTTCATCTTTATTGCCAGCACCAGGGTGAACAACAAGACCACTGGGTTTGTTTATTAACACTATATCTTTATCCTCGTAAACAATTTCAAGATCCATTTTTTTCGGTTTAATATCATCTGTTTGTTTTTCAGGAATATTTACCTCTATGAAATCATTAATGCTTATTTTTTCTGATGCTGATACCACTAATTTTTTATTTAACTTGATATTCTTAGAAAGAATAATTTTTTTTATTTGAGATCTTGTAAAAGTTTTTAAATTATTTGTTAAATACTTGTCTAATCTGATCTTTTTGTCCAAATCTTTGACAAAAAATGTTATTGTTTTATTCATTTAATAATTTAAAAGTATTATATATCGGACGGGCCGTTAGCTTCAACTGGATAGAGCGCTGCGCTTCGGACGCAGAGGTTGGGGATTCGAATTCTCCACGGCCCACCAATGAGACAATTATGAACGAAATGAAGATTCTCTCAGATAAGTACAAAGACCTGGACAGTCTTATCAAAGCGGAACAACATAATTATGCTAAGGCAAATCCATATCCACATATTGTTTTAGAGGATTTTTTTAATGAAGACTTTCTAAATGGAATTTTAGAATCTTTTCCAGATCTATCTAAAACTAAATACTCAGAAGAATGGAAAAATAAAAATGAAGTTAAATTTGGAAATTCAGATTATCATAGCTTTCCAGATAAAATAAAATCTTTCTTTGATTTTTTAAATTCTGACAACTTTTTACAATTTTTACAGAAATTAACCTCAATAAAAGAAAAACTCGTGTATGATCCAGAACTAAATGGCGGAGGTCTTCATGAAATTAAAAAAGGCGGCGTACTAAAAATTCATACAGATTTTAACCGTCATCCAAAACTTGATTTAGACAGGAGAATAAATGTATTAATTTATCTAAATAAAAACTGGAAGGACTCTTATGGTGGCCAACTTGAGCTTTGGGATAAAAATGTTTCCAAATGTATAAAAAAAATCTCTCCTAATTTTAATACTATGGTAATTTTTTCTACAACTGATTTCAGCAATCACGGTCATCCTGATCCACTAAATTGTCCTGATGAAATTTCTAGAAAATCTATTGCTCTTTATTATTTTTCTTCTGGTAGACCTAAACATGAAATTATTAATAAACATAAAAAAAATAGGACTTATTTTAAAAATAGAGCAGGATTAATGGATGATGCTGATGAAAAAAAAGAAAATTTTAAAGATTTTTTTAGAAGTTTTAAACTTTACAAAATTATGAAGAATTTTGAAAAAAAATATATAAGAAGGAATAAAAATAAATAAATCTTATAATTTTATAAGATCCATTCTTTGTATTTATTTTTGTTTTTAGCAATATAATCAGGATAGCTTTCGTCAATCTTAACAGTTTTGTAGGTGTAATTTCTGCCCAATAAATCTTTTTTTTCTTCAATTCTCTTGCTGATTTTTTCTATATTAGTAAATTCATCTAAATTTTCCTCTTGATGAGCACCGCTTTTAAATTTTTTTGAAAGATCTTTAGCTTTTTTAAGATCATTAAAATGCCAGCCTCCATTTAAAATTATTTGAGGTTGTTCAGGTTTATAAAATTTCCAAAAAGGTCTTTTTTTTGTTTTAATATCTCTCAACCATTGGGGGGATTTTAAATATTTTTTTTCACATATTTTAGTTCCTGGCCACTCCATTATTGTTTCATTAAGCAGATTCATTTTTTGATGTAAATTTTTTTGTATAAAGCATGCATATTTATTTTTTATATCAAATTCTTTGATTTTTTTTGGGTCAGGAATTTCATCTAGATCTGAGATCATTATCAAGTCGTTGTCATTGCAATTTTTGTATCCCTTTTGAAGGCAATTTCTTTGAAATTGATCTCTTATATGACTTGCTGCCCAATCTTTTTTGAAATTATTAACTTCTGTAGGCAAGTTATCTATAACTAGATATTCTATTTTATCTTTAAATTTTAAAAATTTATTAATATCAAAATTAAGATTTTTTTTCTCTCCAGAATGAGTTTTTGTTGCCTCAGCTATTACAAATTTATCAACTTCATCTTTAAGAATATTAAGTCTGATATCCAAAAGCATATCTTCATCGAAATACATGAAGCAATCGTATAATGCCATATATCATTCACCCATATTAATTAATGTCCCTCTTACTTTAGCACCGAAAAAAGAAACATAAAAAGTTATAACACCTAAAATAAAATAAATTATAGATATAGATATTGATTTAATTATGTCTAAATAATTCACATTTCCAGTAATTAATATACTTCTCATTTCTTCAAATATATGAACTAAAGGCAATCCTTTAGCAATAATCTGCAAATAATTTGGGAGTATTTCTATTGGGTAGTAAATGCAACCTAATGGAGCTAAAAAAAACAAACTTGCCCAAGCAATATTTTCAAATGATGGACCAAATCTAAGCAAACCAGAAGTCACTAGAAGACCCAAGGTAATTCCAAAAAGGTATAAACTTAACAATAAAAACAAAAGTGGTATTCCTAATTTAAAAACTGATACACCAAAAAGTGGGATTGCTATAATTGCAGCTGGAACCATTCCAATTAAAGCTCTTAAAATAGCTGTAAATGTAAGTGACGCAATAATTTCGCTTAACTTTATTGGCGCAATAAATAGATTGGTAAAATTTCTGCTCCAAATTTCTTCTAAAAACATCATATTAAAACTAATACTCACTCTAAATAAAAAATCATATAGGATTGCTGCTGTTAAAATTATTCCAACTGTGTTGCTATAATACTCTGAGTTTAACGTAAAAAATTTTGAAATGAATCCCCATAGAAATATTTGAACCGTTGGCCAATAAATTAAATCTATAATTCTAGGTACAGAATTACTAATTAAATATATATGTCTCAACCCTAAAGCGTAAACTTTATTAAAGTTCATCTTTACTCCTTGCTAGTTTAAGAAAAGTCTCCTCAAGATTATTTCTTCCATGTTTTTGAATTATTTCTTTACAAGTCCCTCTATCTATAATTTTACCTTTCTTCATCATTATTATACTGTCACAAAGTCTCTCAACTTCGTTCATGTTATGAGAAGCTAGGAGAATAGTTACTTTATTTTTAGATCTATATTTCTGAATATAACTTCTTATAAAATCTCCTATATCTGGATCTAAGCTTGCAGTAGGTTCATCTAAAAGTAAAATTTCTGGTTTATTGATTAATGATTTTGCCAAGGAAACTCTATTTTTTTGACCAGAAGATAGTTCTCCCGTTGGTCGTTTAAAAAAACTCTTTATATCCAAATCTTCTGATATTTCATTAATCCGTTCATTTAAATTTTTAATGCCATATAGTCTGCCATAAACATCTAAATTTTGTTTAACTGTAAGTTTTTTGGGCAATTCAATGTATGGTGATGCAAAGTTAATTCGAGCTAATATATCATCTCTCTTTAAGGTCTCTAAATTTTTATTGTCTATAATGATCTCTCCTCCACTAGGTTTTATAAGACCTAACATCATCCCAATTGATGTGGTCTTCCCGCAACCATTAGGTCCTAGTAGTCCAATAGTTTTATTTTTTTCTATTTCAAAACTTATATTGTTAACAGCAAATGTGTTTTTAAATTTCTTACTAAGATTTTTAACTTGTACAAACATTTAATTAGAAGCTCTTTTTAGCTTATCATTTATAGCGATACCAACATCGCGGTTAGGAATTTTGACAACATTTATTTTTTTATATTTTAATTTTTTAATTTTTCTTAATGTTTTGTACAAATTTTTTCCAGCTTCTTTCAGATTTCCATTTTTACTTAAATTAAACATATCTTTACCTTTCTTATACTGTTTTCCAAAAACTATGAATGCGGCTTTATAATCAGATTTCTTACAGTTCAGTTTTATGGGAATTCCAGGAGAATAATGCCTTTTTAGTAATCCAGGCGATTCTATTTTTTTTGGTTTAGATAATATTTTTACTCTTTTTTTTAAAACTTTGCCTATTTGATTAGCACTTATAGTTCCAGGTCTAAGTACGTGTGTTTTTCCAATTAAATTTACGACCGTTGATTCCAAACCTATTTCTGAACTACCTCCATCTAAAATAAAAAAAATTTTTTTACCAAATTCATCATTTACATCAGAAGCTTTAATCGGACTTACACCAGTTGATATATTTGCACTAGGTATTGCTAAAGGAAAGTTTAATTTTTTTAACAAAGCTCTAATAATCTTATTCTTTGGGAAACGAACTGCAATACTTTTGAGTTTTGCATTTGCTAAAGAAGAAATTTTTGAATTTTTCTTTTTTTTTAATATGTAAGTTAAGGGACCTGGGGAAAATTTTTTATAAAGTTTAAAAAATTTTTTATCAAAATAAGCGTCTTTTCTAAGATCATCAATGCTATAATAATGAATTATAAGGGGATTTTTTTTTGGTCTTTTTTTTAGCCTATATATTTTCCTTATTGATTCGTTACAGTATGCATTTCCTGCAAGTCCGTAAACAGTCTCGGTTGGAACACTAATAATATTGTTTCTTTCTAAAATTTTTTTTGCTTTTTCTAAGTTTAATAGTGAATTTTTATAGATATTTTTCATATTAAGATTATTATAATTTCAATGAGAACGAAAAATATTCCACCTGACATTAAAAGTAAATCAATAAACGAGGCAAAATCAGAAATATTAGATATTCTAGAAAGATTAGAAAAGGGTGGTGTTGATCTGGAGGGTTCAAAAAAGGATTATGAAAGGCTTTTGCTTTTAAATAATCACGTTGATACACTTTTTAAAGATAGACTAAATAAAATTCATTCTATGAAAAAGAAGGAATAAAGATAAATTTTTCAAATGGAAAAAGAAATCAAAAAAAACGCAAAAATAATTGATAGGTTTTTAAAAAAGTTCTTTGGTGATCAAAAAAAATCAAATTTAATACCTGCAATGAAATATGGAACTTTATTTGGAGGAAAGAAAATAAGATCCACTATTATCTTAAATGCCGCAAAAATATTTAATTTAAATTTAAATAAAGTTCTTAATATTTGTGCTGCTGTCGAATGTATTCATTCCTATTCTTTAATCCATGATGACCTACCTTGTATGGATAATGATAAATTAAGGAGAGGAAGGCCATCAACCCATGTAAAATTTGGAGAGTCAACAGCTATACTTGCTGGCAATTCTTTATTAACACTGGCATTTGAAATAATCACAGATAAAAAATACAAAATAGATGGCAATACTAAAGTTATTCTTTTAAAAAAATTGGCAGAATGTGCTGGTCATACCGGAATAGCTGGTGGACAATATCTTGATTTAAGTTATGAAAAAAAGAAAATTAGTTCTTCAAAAATTATTAATATGCAAAAGAAAAAGACAGGTAAGTTATTTGAATTTTGTTGCTCAGCGCCAGCAATAGTCTCAAAGAAAAAAAATAAGATTAATAGAGAAATGAGTGTTATAGGCGAGGAACTTGGACTTTTATTTCAAATTGCTGACGACCTTTTAGACATTAAGGGAATTAAGAAACATGTGGGAAAACTAGTAAAGAAAGATAAAAAAAAGGGTAAATCTACACTTATCAAATCATTTGGATATAATAAAACATTAGAGTTTGCTTTAAGAAGAAAAAAAATGATAATAAACAAACTAAAAAAATATGGAAAAAAAACTGAAAAACTCATAGAAGTTACTGATTTTATATTAGATAGAAGTTATTAATGAGCGAAAAATTATTAGACAAAATTAATTATCCTTCAGACTTAAGAAGTCTTGAAAAAAATCAATTAAAACAAGTAGCTAAGGAATTAAGATCTGAATTAATTGATGTTGTGTCTGAGACAGGAGGACATTTGGGAGCGGGTCTAGGTGTAGTAGAATTAACAGTAGCATTACACTATGTTTTTAATACACCACAAGATAAATTGGTTTGGGATGTTGGACATCAATGCTATCCACATAAAATAATTACTGGAAGAAAAGATAGAATACGATCTCTTCGTAAGGGAGGAGGCCTTTCGGGCTTTACTAAAAGGACAGAAAGCGAATACGATCCATTTGGGGCCGCTCATAGTTCTACCTCAATTTCTTCAACTTTAGGTATGGCTACTGCAAAAAAACTCTCTAATGATAAAAATAACGTGATAGCTGTCATCGGTGACGGAGCCATGAGTGCTGGGATGGCATATGAGGCAATGAATAATGCTGGCACAATGAAATCTAAACTTGTTGTAATTTTAAATGATAACGATATGTCAATCGCACCACCGGTAGGTGCTATGAGTAAATATCTTGCAAGGCTTTTATCAGGTAAGATTTATTTTAGTTTGAGAGAGACAATTAAATTAATTCTTTCTGCTTTTTCGAGAAGATTTTCAAAAAGTGCAGCTAAAGCTGAGGATTTACTCCGTAGTGCAGTAACGGGAGGAACGCTTTTTAGTCAATTGGGTTTTTATTATATAGGTCCAATAGATGGACATGATGTAAATAATCTTGTTACTATTTTTGAAAACGTAAAAAACTCCAATCATCAAGGTCCAATTTTAATTCACGCAATAACAAAAAAAGGCAAAGGATATAAACCCGCAGAAGAATCTGGTGATAAATATCATGGGGTATCGAAATTTGATGTCTTAACAGGCAAACAATCCAAAGGTAAATCAAAGGCACCTTCCTTCACAAAGGTTTTTGCAAATACATTAATTAAGCATGCAGAGAATGATACAAAAATTGTTGCAATTACTGGTGCAATGCCATCAGGAACTGGATTAGATCTATTTCAAAAAAAATTTCCTGAAAGAATGTTTGACGTAGGAATAGCCGAGCAACATGGTGTGACTTTTGCTGCAGGTCTGGCTACCGAAGGTTATAAACCTTTTGCGGCTATTTATTCGACCTTTTTACAAAGAGCATATGATCAAGTCGTTCATGACGTGGCTATACAATCTTTACCAGTAAGGTTTGCTATTGATAGGGCAGGATTAGTTGGAGCCGATGGAGCAACACATGCCGGTTCTTTTGATATAACTTATTTAACGACTTTGCCAAACTTTGTTGTTATGGCGGCAAGTGATGAAGCTGAATTAGTTAGAATGATCAATACATCTGTATCAATTAATGATAGACCGTCTGCTTTTCGGTATCCAAGAGGAAATGGAACTGGAATTGAATTACCTGATACTAAAGAAGTTTTAGAAATAGGAAAAGGAAAGATAATTTCCAGTGGTAAACATGTTGCCATTTTAAACTTTGGAGCCAGAATGAATGAGTGTAAAAAAGCCTCAGAGACTCTTAAGAAAAAAGGAATCACAACAAGTATTTTTGATGCAAGATTTGCTAAGCCTTTGGATGAAAAAATAATAATTGAATTAGCATCAAATCATGAAGCCGTTATAACTATTGAAGAGGGATCAATAGGTGGCTTTGGATCTCACGTCACAAAATTACTATCAGATAGAGGTTTTTTTGATAGAGGACTTAAGTTTAGATCAATGATTTTGCCCGATAAGTTTTTAGACCAAGATACACCAGAGAATATGTATAGAACTGCAGGATTAGATTACGAGGGCATTATTCAAAAAGTTGAAAGTGTCTTGAATTCAAATGTGGTTATTGCAAAAAATAAAAATCTTTCCTAACCACACTGAGCTCTATTTAAAAGAAAATGATCAAGTAATACACATGAGAGCATAGCTTCTCCAATGGGTACAGCTCTTATACCTACACACGGATCATGTCTGCCTCTTACTGATATTTTTGTATTTTTTCCTTTTTTGTTAATTGTTTCCCGACTGTTAATTATTGAAGAGGTTGGCTTAACAGAAAAAGATGCAATAATATCTTGTCCAGAAGATATACCTCCAAGTATACCCCCGGCATTATTGCTTTTAAATTTTATTTTCCCTGATTTAGATCTCATTTCATCAGAGTTTTCTTCACCAGTCAAATATGCTGCACTAATACCAGCGCCAACATTAACTCCTTTAACAGCATTAATACTCATTAGCGCTCCAGCAATATCAGAGTCTAATTTTGAATAAATTGGTGCACCAAGTCCTGCAGGAACACCTTTAGCACGTAATTCAATAATTGCTCCGCATGATGAACCTGATTTTCTAACTGCTAAAAGATATTTTTCCCAAAGTTTAACTGATTTTTTGTCTGGGCAGAAAAAGGGATTTCTTTTTATTTCATTATCATTCCAGTTTGCTCTATCACATCCCATTAAACCTAATTGTATAACCGCGCCATTTACACTAAATTTTTTACCCAAAATATTTTTTAAAACTGTTTTTGCTATAGCGCCAGCAGCTACTCTTGATGCAGTTTCCCTAGCAGATTGTCGGCCACCACCCCTGTAATCTCTAATTCCATATTTTTTAAAATAAGTAAAATCTGCATGACCGGGTCTAAATTTATTTTTAATAGACTCATAATCTCTAGACCTTTTGTCTTCATTACGAATTAAAATCGAAATTGGGGTTCCGGTTGTTTTGCCATTAAAAACTCCAGATAAGATTTCAATTTTATCTGACTCTTTTCGTTGTGATACAAACTTTGAATTACCTGGCCTTCTTCGATTCATGTCATTTTGTATGATTTTTTCTGATAAATCTATATTTGGAGGACATCCATCTACTATACAGCCAATAGCTGGACCATGTGACTCACCCCATGTAGTAAACCTAAATATTTTTCCAAAAGTATTAAAAGACATCGATATTTAATGTATAAATT
>MDTB01150863.1_pt1 | contig 17875 bp, 22 predicted proteins | sample 811161 | NCBI WGS metagenome assembly MDTB01 (sample SAMN05326650, study PRJNA326480) | marine metagenome | isolation source: seawater | place: Mediterranean Sea | collected 2009
GTGGGTGAGCGGTTGAAACCAGTTGGTTGCTAACTAACCGTACGAGTAACATCGTACCGAGAGTTCGAATCTCTCCTCTTCCGCCAGTTATTTAAAAAAGGCCTCTATTTTAACAGGTTCATTACTAATCATATATTTGTATACATTCATATTTTCTAAAACTCTTTGAACATAGTTTCGAGTTTCTTTGAATCTAATTAGCTCTATCCAATCTATATAAGTTAATTGGTTTTTTGTAGGATCTCCGTTGACTCTTCTCCAGGTTTTTACTCTGTTTGGTCCAGCGTTATAAGCTGCAATAGCAAATGGATAGACACCGCTATAATCATTTAATAGTGAATTAAAATAATATGAACCTAATTTAATGTTATAAATAGGATCATTAGTAAGACCACTAATGCTATAAGGAAGTTTTGCCTGTTTAGCAACAACCTTTGCAGTATATTTCATTAGCTGCATCATACCTCTAGCTCCAACATAACTATTTGCCTTACTATCAAATTCACTTTCTTGTCTAATAATTGCGTGAATCATTTCACTTGGAGGCATCACTTTATTATTAATCTCCCTTGGAGTTGAAATTATTGGATAATTATATTTTAAATAAAATCTTTTTTCATAAGAAGCTTTCTTTGATATTTGAATAGCGAAGTCGTATCTTTCTATTTCTGTTGCTAATCTTGCTGCCAATACCTCACTTCCTTCAGGAATATTTAAATTAGCAAGATGTTTAACAACATCTTTAGAATATTTTGTATGATTAAGTTCTTTCAAAATTTTAACTATTCTGACAAGTCTATTTTTTAAAAACTCTTTTTCATAATCTTTTGAAAAGGTTGAGTCTTCCTTAAGTGTAAATTCACCCCCATAATTTAGCTCTTTAAAACATAGCTGACCGTAATACGTTGTTAAAAAAACTGATCCTTGTTTAAAATATTCCTCTGCTTTTTTATTATTTCCTGCTGCTTCATATGATTTTCCTAGCCAATAAGCTCCCCTTCCTAAACTTATGGGGTAGCTTACATTATCGTAAAAATTTAAAAAATGATTTATTGCATATTCTTGAGATTTTAAAAATGAATGAGCTATCCACCCAGATAACCATTCAGCTTCGGCAAACTCAGGCCCAGATGAAAGAGAATGTTCACTTGCAACTTTATATGCAGTTTTATATTTTTTCTTATAAATTAAACTTCTAACAATACTTTCTCTTTGCTTCCACCACAAATCAGCTCTAACTAATTCGTCCTCAGATTTATTTGAATTATCGTAAAGTATTTGTAAAGATGATTCTAATCTACCTCTTCTGTTTCTCCATTTAAGTCTGTCATATTCTAAACCGATATCTTTTTTAAATCTGTCTGGAACTTTAGATATTGCATTATCAACTCCATATGAATTGCTCATTAGTATCTGTCTAGCATTATAAAGCGCTTTAAAATCATTTGGCAAATAAACAAGCATTCTTTTTAAATCCCAGTATTTTTTATTCCAGGCAAGATAATCTGCTCTCTTAATATAATCATCACTATCAAGAATCGATTTGAATTTTTTTCTATAAAATCTTAGTTGACTTTTATTTAAATCAGCAGTTATCCAACCATCCTTAATTAATTGTGATGCATTATTCATATTTTGTAAATCAAAATATGCCTCTCCTAATTTTAACTTACCTGTTCCACTGACTGGAGGGAATTGTTGAAACCATTTGATAATATTTTTAGCTGAAGAATTTTTTAAATATATTTTTTGCTCAGCCAAATAATTCAATCTACCAATTCTAGGAAAATCACTATTTTCTTTAATAAAAGTTTCATAGGTAGAAAATGTTGCATTATTAGAACTTTTCATCAGATATATCCATTGAACAAATGATTTAAAATCTTTGTCTTTTATTTTTTCTGAGGTTTTATATCCTGTAATTATTTTTCCAGATTTTATCTGATCGAAAGCTACTTTAGCTCTTTGGAAGTCTTTTGTACTCAAATATTTTGATTTTTGAACAGAGGTAATTATTTTTTTAACTGTTTTTGGTTTTTTCAGAGGCAAAATAAATCCTATAATATTTGAGTCTTTTTTCTCTATATTTTCTGGTTTATTTACTTTTTTGGAAGTACTATTTTTTTTAACAATTTCTGGTTCTTTAACAACTTCTTTAGAAGATATAACTGGTTTTGATTGGGGTATTAAATTTTTGTTCGAGGATATACTTTTATCTATTTTTTTAAAAACAGATGGCTTATCTTTTGGTAAGATAAATTTATCGTCAGACAAAACGTAACGATTCATATCTATTAAAAGCAATAAAATAGCTAGACTAATTAATCGAATAAGCATAAAAATAGGTAATAATTATTCTTATATTGTTTTATGTTCAAAGGTTCAATTGTTGCTTTAATAACTCCATTTAAAAATGAGCTTTTAAATGAAGAAAATTATATTAAATTAATACATCATCATTTAGAGAACGGTACAAATGGCATAGTTCCAGCAGGTACAACCGGTGAATCACCCACATTAACTCATTCTGAACATCAAAAAGTTATAGAGATTGCCATTAAAGAATGCAAAGGAAAAATACCTATCATAGCTGGAACAGGATCTAACTCAACTACCGAAGCAATAGAACTATCAAAACATGCCGAGAATGCTGGAGCTAATGGACTGTTAATTGTAACTCCGTATTATAATAAACCTACTCAAGAAGGACTTTATCAACATTACAAAAAGATTAATGACAATGTGGGTATTCCAATAATTATTTATAACATTCCTTCAAGATCAGTAATCGATATGAGTGTAGACACTATGGCCAAACTATTTGAGTTAAGAAATATTATAGGAGTTAAAGATGCTACAGGTGATTTAAAAAGAGTCGATTTACAAAAAGAAAAGATGGGAGATAAATTTTTACAGCTAACAGGTGAAGACAACAATGCTTTAGAATTTAATAAAAGAGGTGGCTCTGGGTGCATAAGTGTAACTGCAAATATTGCAGCGAAATTATGTTCTGACTTTCAAAAAGCATCTTTGATAATAAGTGATAACAATATGCAATTAAAAGCTGAAGAAATAAATAAAAGTTTATCTTCATTACATAAAGCTTTATTTATAGAAAGTAATCCTTCGCCGGTTAAATATGCAGCTTCTTTACTTAATCTTTCTTCTCCCGATGTTAGATTACCTTTGGTTCAAGTAATGGAAAAAACAAAAATTGAGATTAAAAAAGCACTTAAAGAAGCTAAATTGCTTTAATGAAACAATCGAAATTATTAGGACGAAAAATTATCTGTCAAAACAGAAAAGCTAGTTTTAATTATTTTTTTAAAGAGATATTTGAGGCAGGTATAGTTTTAAAAGGATCAGAAGTTAAATCGTTAAGAGATGGCAAGGGCAGTATTGCTGATTCATACGCAGTTGATAAAAATGGTGAACTATTTCTAATTAACTCTCATATTCCATTATATTCACAATCCTCCTATAACAATCACGACCCAGTAAGTGACAGAAAGCTTCTTTTAAACAAAAAAGAAATTAATAAACTAATCGGAAGTATTAATAGGGAGGGCAACACGATTATTCCTACAAAAATGTATTTTTTAAAAGGAAAAATTAAAGTAGAAATTGCAATAGCAAAAGGAAAAAAATTATTTGATAAAAGACAAGTTAAAAAAAAAAGAGATTGGCAAAGAGAAAAGTCTAGAATTTTTGCTAAAAGAAATAAATGATATATTTAAACATTGGTTCTAATCTTTCATCAATTTATGGTGATAAAGTTTATAATCTTGCTAAAACTATATCTTTTTTACGAACTTTAAAAATCAACATTTTGGCTGTATCTGACATTTATGAAACCCCATCTTATCCTAATAAGTCGTTTCCTAAATTTGTAAATATATCAGTTAAAATGAAATCGTTAATTAAACCTATTGAACTTTTTAAAAGAATTAAAATAATTGAGAAAAAAATTGGTAGGTTAAAGTCTCAAAAAAATCATCCTAGAGTTTGTGATATAGATATTATTGACTATAATGGAGTAGTATTTAATAGAAACCATATACAGCTACCTCACCCAAGATTACACCAAAGAAATTTTGTTCTATATCCGCTAAAAGATGTCTCACCACAATGGCAACATCCTATTTTCAAGAAAAAAATTGATTATTATATAAATCAACTTAATCAAAAATCACATATAGAGATTACAAGATTGAATAAAAATGATATGTTCAAAATATGATTAATAATAATGAATTGATCAATAAAATTAGGTCTTATAATAAGTTTTTGAATCCAAATAATTTAAATAAAGCTTATAAATTCGCTTTGGATGCACACAAAAATCAAAAAAGACATTCAGGCGATCCTTATGTTTATCATCCATTAGCAGTTGCTAATATTTTATCTGATCTAAGACTAGATAGTGCAACTATTGTTACTGGATTGTTACATGATACAATTGAAGACACTAATACCACTTACGATATAGTTTTGAAAGAATTCGGAAAAGAAGTTGCTGATTTAGTTGATGGGGTTACAAAAATATCTGCTTTAGAAAATAAGGCCGCAAAAAATTCAAAAGCTGAAAATTTTAGAAAACTGATTTTAGCAACTTCAAAAGATATAAGAGTTTTATTAGTTAAAATTGCAGATAGGCTACATAATATGAGAACTATTAAAGCTTTTAATTCAATAGATAAACAAAAAAAAATATCTAAAGAAACCATGGAGATATACGCTCCTTTAGCTGACAGAATGGGTATGAATAGAATTAGAGATGAGCTTGAAGATTTATCTTTTGAAATACTAAATAAAAAAGCTAGAGATTTAATACATGAAAGATTAATGTTCATAAAGAATAACAGAAAGGATACTTTTAAAAGTATTTCAACTGAATTAATTGATATTTTAAAAGAAAAAGGAATAATTGCTAAAATCACTGGCAGAGAAAAAACACCTTTCTCTATATGGAGAAAAGTTCAAAATAAAAAAGTATCACTAGAACAACTTACTGATATTGTTGGATTTAGAATCCTGTTAAATAATATAGAAGACTGTTATAAAACTTTAGGAATTTTTCACTCTAAGTTTTCTGCAATACCTGGTAAATTTAAAGATTATATTTCAACACCAAAAATCAATAAGTATAAATCTATACATACATCTATTATTGGACCTTTAAAACAAAGAATAGAAATTCAAATAAGAACACATGACATGCATGAGTTCGCTGAAAGAGGAGTCGCATCACATTGGAAATACAAATCTTCAGAAAAATTTTCAGAACTTTCTTGGAAAGAATATGATTGGTTGAGAGACTTAGTTGAGATAATTGAGAATGGAAATAGCCCAGAACATTATTATGAATTTACCAAACTACAAATGTTTCAGGATAATGTTTTTTGCTTTACACCTAAGGGAGCAGTTATTAAATTGCCAAGAGATGGATCTGCAATTGATTTTGCGTACGCAGTTCATACAAAAATTGGTGATACAGCAATTGGATGTAAAATAAATGGTAAAGAACAATCCTTACAAACTAAATTAAACAATGGCGATATGGTTCGAATTATAACATCACAAAAAATATCACCATCACTTCATTGGTTAACATCTTCAAAAACAGGGAAAGCAAGAGCAGCAATAAGACGACATTGGCAGGGAAAATTTGATGAAAATACTCAAAATTCTAAGAAAAAAATATACTATAGCAACCTTATTATCGATTTACCTCATAAACCCGGGATGTTAGGAGAAATTACATCTTTAATCGGTATTAACGATAGTAATATTATAAATGTTGATATATTAGATAGAAAACAAGATTACTTACAATTTTCATTTGAATTACAAATTAAAGATTTGAAAAATTTTACAAACTTGATAAGTCAAATTAAACAAAAAAATTTAAAATTTAAAATTATTCGCCATAAACAGAAAAAAAATGCTTTCTTACGAAGATTCATTGAAAATTTTAAAAGAAACTAATGCATTGATTGATGGGCATTTTATTTTGTCCTCGGGTCTTCATAGTTCTCAATATATTCAATGTGCAAAATTATTAAGCAACCCTGGTAAGGCAAAATCAATTTGTCAGTCTTTAGCAGAAAAAATTGAAAATAATTTCAAAAACATAGATATTATTTTATCCCCAGCAATGGGTGGAATTATTATTGGTTACGAAATAGCTAAAATTCTTAAAGTAAAAGCAATTTTTTCAGAAAGAGAAAAGAATTATTTCATTCTAAGGAGAAATTTTGAAATTCCAAAGAAATCAAACGTATTAATAGTAGAAGATGTAATTACAACAGGAAAATCTAGCTTAGAATGTTCTAAAATCATTAAAGATAGTAGTGCTAATATTTTAGGTTACGCTTGCATAATAGATAGATCCAACAATAAATCTCTCATAAAGGATAAAATAATTTCACAAATTAAAATAAATATTCCAACATTTGATAATAATAATATCCCTAAAGAATTATTAAACATCAAAGCCATTAAGCCTGGTAGCAGAAAGATTTAATGAGAAAGATACGTTTAGGTGTAAATATAGATCACGTTGCTACTGTAAGAAATGCAAGAGGAGAGAATTATCCTAGTCCCTTAAGAGCTGCATTATTATCAAAAAAAAGTGGTGCAGACTCTGTTACCATTCATTTAAGAGAGGATAGACGTCATATAAGGGAAAATGATTTAATAAAAATAAAATCAAGTCTTAAAATACCATTAAATTTGGAAATAGCAGCCACAAAGGAAATGTATAGAATTGCATTAAAACACAAACCTTCTTATGTTTGTATTGTTCCTGAAAAACGTAAGGAATTGACTACTGAAGGAGGATTAAATTTAAAATATAATAAATTATTTTTAAAAAAGATAATTAAAGATTTAAAAAAAAATGGTTCTCGAATTAGTCTATTCATTGAGCCAAATTTAAATGATATTAAAATGGCTAAATTTTTTTATAACGCTAATTGTATCGAGATACATACTGGTAAAATATGTAATCTGATAAATAAAAATAAGAATTACAAAAAAGAATTGATAAGGATTAAAAAATGCTCAACATATGCTAACTCAATTGGTCTAGAAGTGCATGCTGGTCATGGACTGACTTTTAAATCTTCAAAAATATTATCTAAAATAGCTGGTATTTCAGAATTTAACATAGGCCATTTTTTAATTGGAGAGTCAATTTTCATTGGATTAAAAGATAGTATTAAAAAATTTAAAAAAATAATTAAATAATGAATATATTAGGTATCGGTACAGATATATGTAATTCTAAAAGAATTAAATCTTTACTACAGAAGCATAATAGATTGAAAGGTAAAATATTTACGAACAAAGAGATTACTAATTCTAATAAGATAAAAAAAAAACATTTATTTTTTGCAAAAAGATTTGCCGCAAAAGAGGCCTTTTCAAAAGCACTAGGTATTGGTATGTCAAAAGGAGTTAAATTTAAAGATATAGAAGTTTTAAACGACAAAAATGGAAAACCTAAAATTAAATTGTTAGGTACAACGGCAAAAAAAGCATCAGCAATACTTAAAAGAAAAAAATTTAGTATTTATTTAAGTTTATCAGATGATTATCCTTTTGCTATCGCTACAGTGATTCTTACAAAATGAAAAAAAATGAAATATTTAAAATAATTTTCGATAACATTAAGACTATTTTTTATGCTTTAATCATTGCATTAGTTATTAGATCCTTTTTTTTTCAACCATTTTATATACCATCTTCATCGATGGAACCAAATTTACTAATTGGTGATAGAATATTTGTTTCTAAGTACTCATATGGAATTAGCAAACATTCCTTTCCATTCAGTCCTCCAATTTTTGATAAAAGGTTTTTTTATAAAATACCTGAACAAGGTGATTTAGTTGTTTTTAAAACACCAGCCGATAATCGAACCGATTATATTAAAAGACTAATCGGCTTACCAGGCGACTCAATTCAATTTATTAAAGGCGATATATTTATAAATGGTATAAAGATTATTAGAGAAAAAATTGATTTGGACGTAAAAATTAATTGTGGCCCTTTTGATTTTAAAACAAAAACATTCAGAGAAATCTTACCTAATGGAAAATCTTATGTAGCAGTGTATAACACGCAAAATACTTTATTAAATACAGATGTTTTTTTAGTACCAAAAAATCATTTTTTTTTAATGGGGGACAACAGAGATTGCTCAAAGGATAGTAGATTTTTATCGAGCGTAGGATATGTAAATTATATAAATTTAGTCGGTAGGGCAGAAATGATTTTTTTTTCTAACAATACTTTAAGTGGAAGTGTTTTAAAATTTTGGAATTGGAGCAATTCTTTAAGATTTAATAGATTTTTTAGAAAAATATGAAAAGAGAAAAACTTAAACTATTAGAAAAAGTTATTAACATTAATTTTAATAATATAGATAACTTACAACAAGCTTTAATACACAAAAGTTATAATTCAACCTCTAATAATGAAAAATTAGAGTTTTTAGGTGATAGAGTATTAGGATTAATAATATCAAAAAAGTTATTAGAAATTTATCCTAAACTCAAAGAGGGAATTATAGATAAAAAATATGCCAATTTAGTAAATAAAAAAACCTGTGCTAATATTGCGAGAATTATTGATTTGAAAAAGTTTATGCTATTAGGTGACTCATATCTTGGATTACAAAGGTCTGATGATAAAGTTTTAAGTGACTGCCTTGAGGCATTAATCGGTTCAATTTATCTAGATCAAGGTTTAAAGAACACTGAAAAGTTTATTTTAAAATATTGGAAGTCTTTTATAGATAAATCTGAAATTACTCAAATCGATCATAAGACAAAATTACAAGAATATACTTTAAAAAAATATAAAGAACTTCCAAAATATACTTTAAACAAGCAAACAGGACCACACCATAATCCTAATTTTAAAATTAATGTCCAAATACCAAACTCAAAAATATACACTGGTAGAGGAAATTCAAAAAAAAAGGCCCAACAAGAAGCTGCAAAAAGATTATTGTTACATTATAAAATATTATGAACTGGGAAGATGAAGGGTATTTACTTTCTAAAATAAAATTTAGGGAAAATGCAAACATTATAAATATATTTACTAGTCGACATGGAAAAAAAAGTGGAATAGTTTATGGTGGAAATTCTAGAAAAATAAGAAATTTTCTTCAAATTGCAAATAAAATCTTTATCTTATTTAGCTCAAAAGATGAAAATAGAATGGGTTATTTTAAAACTGAATTAATTGACCCTATTTCACCTAAATATTTTAATGATAAAGAGCGAACTGCAGGATTATTATCGGCAACATCTTTATTAAATACTTTGTTACCAGACTCTCAACCAAACAAAAATATATATAAATCATTTTCACATTTTTTATCAAATATTTCTGAAAAAAACTGGGTATATTTGTATATTTTTTGGGAATTAAATCTTATTAAAGAATTAGGTTTTGGTTTAGACTTGGATAAAATTAATACAGAAGATTTTGCAGATAAAGAGTTTATAAATATAAAAATTGATAATTTAGACTATAAGATTCCTACATTTTTGATAAAAAAAACAATTCCTGAAACAATATCAAAAGAAAGTATTTCTTCTTCATTATTATTTTTAAGAAACTTGTTACAAAATAAGTTTTTTCAAGTCGATAACTTAAAACTACCTTCATCTAGAATATTTTTAGAAAGGTATTTTAACTAGATCTATTCAATTTTTTAGCTATATCTACAGCAAAATAGGTAACAATTGCTGATGCACCGCTCCTTTTGAGTGATAATATACTTTCTTCAATTGCTTCCTCATTTATAATTTTATTTTTAATACCGTTTTTAATTAAGCTATATTCTCCCGAAACTTGGTATGCAAACACCGGTATTTTAAAATTATCTTTGATAGATTTTATTATATCTAAATAAGGTAATCCTGGCTTAATCATAACTATGTCTGCTCCCTCATTAATATCATAACCAACTTCTCTTAAAGCTTCATTTTTGTTTTTAAAATCCATTTGATAAGATTTTTTGTTACCTCTTAATTTAGCTTTAGATCCAATTGCATCCCTAAATGGACCATAAAAATTTGAGGCGTACTTAACAGCGTAAGAAAGTATTATTATATCCTTTAAATTTTCCTTTTCTAAAGATTTTCTTATTTCTCCTATTCTTCCATCCATCATATCGGAGGGAGCAATAACATCGCTGCCCGCTTTAGCTTGTAATATTGCTTGTTTAATTAAAATCTCAATAGTCTTATCATTATCAACTTTATTATTGGTCAATACACCATCATGACCATGATTAGTATAAGGGTCTAAAGCAACATCTGTCATAATACCAATTTTAGGATATTTTTTTTTTGACTTTTCTGATTGCTTTACAAACCAAATTATTGACATTCAGCGCTTCAGTTCCGTGAATGTTTTTTTTGTTATTAGGTGTGTGTGGAAAAATTGCAATCATAGGTATCCTAAGTGACTTAACTTTTTTTAATAATATATCTATTTTATCTAATGAATACCTGTAAACTCCTGGCATAGTTTTAATTTTCTCCACTTTGTTTTTTCCATCTCTTATAAAAAGAGGCTGAATCAAATCATTTACTGTTAAATCATTTTCAGATGTTAATCTTCTTATCCACTCAAAGTTGCGAACTCTTCTCAATCGTGTTGATGGATATTTCCCCAAAATCTTCATATTTTTAAATTATTAAACTTTTTTTAATGCGACAAATATATTATTATCTCTTTAACACAAACTGTTTTAATAAGTAAATATGACTAATACAACACCCTTTAATGATTTTTATCAAGTCCCAGATTTATCCTTCGATATTAATAGATTAAGATCTGATTTAGAAAAAGTATTAAAGAATTCAAAATATCAAACTCTTGGAATTACAAATTTTGCAGCTATTCCCATGAATAAAATTCCTGGTGATGATAAATCTATCTCAGGGCATAATGTAAGGGGTATCTATTGGACAAAGCCAGATGAAACAGGAAAAGAAGTTATGAGAGATAAACCAATAGATGAATCCAAATACACAGAGTTACTAAATGAGTTTAAAGATACTTATTTTGAAGAGGTTTATCAAAAATTAAGATCTAAATTTAAATTAGGTAGAGTAAGAATTTTATTAAAACAACCAAGGTCAACACTAAGTTGGCATAAAGATCCTGAACCACGATTACATATTCCTATTATAACAAACCCAGGATGCAAAATGGTTATTGAAGATGTTGCTAAACACATGCCTGCGGATGGTAAAGTTTGGATCACAAACAATACTAGATACCATAATTTTTTTAATGGTGGCGAACAAAATAGAATCCATTTAGTTGCTTGTATGCTCAATAATAGATTTAATTAATTTGAAATATCTTTTCAAAAAAATTTGTATTGCTTCAGATCATGCTGGTTATAAAATAAAAGAGCATATAAAAAATTATCTCGTAAGGAACAAAACTTCTATAATAGATTTAGGTCCTTTAAATGACAACTCAGTCGATTATCCTGATTTTGCTAAGAAAGTTGGAAACAGAGTAAAATTAAAAAAGAGTGAAATTGGCATACTCGTTTGTGGTTCAGGCACTGGAATGGCTATTTCAGCCAATAAAATTAGAGGAATTAGAGCTGCAGTCGGGTATAATATTAAATCAACCTATTTGAGCAGATTGCATAATAATGCTAATATACTATGCTTAGGATCTAGATTAATAAAGAAAAAAAATATTTATCAAATTTTAAATATTTTTCTTCAAACTCGTTTTGAGGGAGGAAGGCATCTAAGGAGGTTAAAAAAAATATAATAATGTCAACAGCAACTAAGATAGATAAATTTTTAAACAATTTTTTTGAAGAGTCACTAGAGGTCTCTGACAAAGAAATATTTGACTCAATATTAAAGGAGTCTTCAAGACAACAGAACCACATAGAACTAATTGCTTCTGAGAATATCGTATCAAAAGCAGTTCTTGAAGCTCAGGGATCTGTGCTAACTAATAAATATGCAGAAGGCTATTCTGGAAAAAGATATTACGGAGGCTGTGAATTTGTTGACATAGCAGAAAACTTAGCCATCGAAAGAGCTAAAAAATTATTTAATTGTAAATATGCAAATGTTCAACCTCATTCAGGTGCACAAGCTAATGGAGCTGTTTATTTAGCTTTAATTAAACCTGGAGACACTATTCTTGGAATGAGTCTGAACTCAGGTGGCCATTTAACACATGGTGCTAAACCAGCTCAATCTGGCAAATGGTTTAACGCAATTCACTATGATGTAAATAAAAAAGACGGTTTGATAGATTATCCAGGTGTCGAGAAGTTAGCTTTAGAAAACAAACCTAAGATTATTATTGCCGGCGGCAGTGCTTATTCGAGAGTAATAGATTTCAAAAGATTCAGGGAAATTGCTGATAAAGTAAATGCTTATTTATTAGTAGATATGGCTCATTTTTCTGGTTTAGTAGCAGGTGGTGTTTATCCCAATCCAATTGAATACGCTGATGTAATAACTTCAACAACTCACAAAGTTTTAAGAGGTCCAAGAGGTGGAATAATTTTAACTAACAGAGAGGATTTATATAAAAAATTTAATAGTGCAATCTTTCCAGGACTACAAGGTGGACCATTGATGCACGTTATTGCAGCGAAAGCAGTTTGTTTCAAAGAAGCTTTGAGCAATGATTTCAAAGAATATTCAAAAAAAGTTATTTCAAACGCTAGAGCTCTGTCTGCAAGTCTTAAAGAAAATAATTTTATCATATTTTCTGGAGGTACAGATACACATTTAATGTTAGTTGATTTAAGACCTTACAATGTTACCGGTAAAGCCGCAGAGGAAAGTCTTGGAAGAGCAAATATTACTTGTAATAAAAATGGAATTCCATTTGACACACAAAGTCCAATGATTACTTCTGGTATTAGATTAGGAACACCAGCTGGAACTACTAGAGGCTTTGGCGTTAGAGAATTTAAATTAATAGGTAAATTAATAACTACTGTGGTAGAGGGATTGTCAAAAAATCCCTTAGATAATTCAAAAACCGAACTAAAAGTTCAAAAAGAGGTCATTGATCTTTGTCGGTCTTTTCCTATATATAGTAGTTAATAAAATAAAATAACTATGCTTTGTCCATTTTGTAGAGAAAAAGATACTTCTGTCGTAGACTCCAGACCTACTGAAGATGGAACTGCTATAAGAAGAAGAAGATTATGTGGTTGTGATCGAAAAGAAAGATTTACAACTTTTGAAAGAGTACAATTTCAAGAACTAACTGTGATAAAAGGTACTGGTAAAAGAGAGCCTTTTGATAGAGATAAAGTTTCAAAGTCGATTAGGATAGCAACTAGGAAGAGACCTATCGAAAGCGAGACTATAGAAAAATTTATTTCAAAAATCGTAAGGAATTTGGAAGGACTTGGAGAAAGTGAAATTCCAACAGCCACAATTGGCAAATTTATAATGGAAGGTTTATCAACTTTAGATCAAGTTGCATATGTTCGCTTTGCTTCTGTGTATAAAAATTTTAAAGAAGCAAAAGATTTTGAACAATTTGTTGGCAATTTAGATGACATTAAGTCAAAATAATTTTATTAAATTAGCATTCGAAAAAGCTAAAGTTAATCTAGGATCTACTAAAAAAAATCCATCTGTAGGCTGCGTTGTTGAAAAAAATGGTTCTATAATATCCTCAGGTAGCACTTCTATAAATGGTAGACCGCATGCTGAATTTAACGCGTTAAATAAAAATATAGATTTTAAAAATTCAAATCTATATGTAACACTAGAACCATGCTCGCATTATGGAAAAACCCCACCATGTACTAATCTTATAAAAATAAAAAAAATTAAAAAGATTTTTTTTCCAACCTTTGATGAGGATTTAAGAACAAAAAAAAAATCTTTAAAATTATTACAAAAAAAGATTAAAGTTAAATCTAATTTGGAAAAGAATTATGCTTTAGATTTTTATAAGAGTTATTTTTTACAATATGAGAGTGATTCTTTACCACTTATTGATGGTAAAATAGCATTATCAAAAGATTATTTTACTATTGATAAAAAAAAAAAGTGGATTACATCATTAGCTTCTAGAAAAAGAGTTCACTTATTGAGATCTATGTATGATTGTATTTTGTCGACATCTAAATCGATAAATAGTGATAATTCAATGCTCGATTGTAGACTCGATGGGTTAGAAGATAAAAGTCCTGACTTAGTAATTTTAGATAGATCTCTCAAACTTAAAAAAAAACTCAAACTTATCTCTACAGCAAAAAAAAGAAAGATTATAATTGTTACCTCGAGCAGAAATAAAAAGAAAATGTCTTTTTTCAGAAAAAAAGGTATATTTTTCTTAAATTTTAGATCACTTAATAGTTATTCAGATTTTGTTTCATTATTTAAAAAACTTAAAAAAAACTACAGCAGGATCTTTGTTGAATCCGGTTTAACATTGATGAATTTCTTAGTTACAAAAAAATTTTTAAGTTCTATGTATGTTTTTAAAACAAATAAACCTTTGAAAAAAAATGGTGTTAATTTTTCCTCAAATACAAAATTAAAAAAACTAAAGTTAAAATCGAAACTTAAAATACACCTAAGTGGCGATGAGCTATTTAAAGTCAAATTTAAAAATGTTTAATGGAATAATATTTGATAAAGGGGTAATTAAACAAAAAAAAAGTAACAAAAATAGTTTAACTTTAACTATTTTTACTAAAATTAAAATTTCTAATAAAGAAATAGGATCATCCATTTCATGTAATGGTGTATGTTTAACTGTAGTTTCAATTAGAAAAAATTTAATTAATTTTTATTTGTCTTCTGAAACTCTTAGTAAAAGCAATTTTTCGAAATTAAAAATTGGTGACATTGTTAATTTAGAAAAATCACTTAGTTTTGGTGAAAAAATATCAGGACATTTTTTACAAGGCCATATAGACACGACTGGTATAGTTAAAAACATTCAAATTATAGATAAGCATTGGAACATAAAGATAAAATTACATTCTAAATATCAAAAGTTTCTTATTGAGAAGGGCTCTATCGCAATTAATGGAGTGTCTTTGACTATTAATAAAGTTATAAAAAATCATTTTTTTCTGTCAATCATCCCACATACATTAAAATTAACAAATTTACAAAATTTGAAAAGAGGCTCTATCGTAAATATTGAATTAGATATATTTAGTAAATATTATAATAACTTATCCAATTAAAATGACTAAGAAAATTTTTTCACCAATACATGAAATAGTCAAAGATGCCAAAAAAGGTAAAATGTTTATTATTGTTGATGATAAAGATAGAGAAAATGAGGGCGATCTTGTTATGCCAGGATCAAAGTGTAATTCTAAAAATATAAACTTTATGGCTAAACATGGTCGTGGTTTAATATGTCTTGCTTTGACTAAAGAAAAAGTAACAAAACTTGGCTTACCACTCATGTCTTCAATAAATAAGGCCAGAATGCAAACTGCATTTACAGTTTCTATTGAAGCCAAGAGAGGAATTACAACGGGGATCTCGGCTTTTGATAGATCTAAAACTATCAAAACTGCGATTAATCCAAAATCAAAAAAAAAAGATATAGTTTCACCGGGCCATGTTTTTCCCTTGGTAGCTAAAAATGGTGGTGTATTAGAACGTGCTGGCCACACAGAAGCCTCTGTTGATATTTCCAAATTATCTAAACTAAATCCAAGCGCTGTTATTTGTGAAGTGATGAACGAGGATGGGAGAATGGCTAGATTAAATGACCTTATAAGCTTTTCAAAAAAACATAAATTAAAAATTACTTCTATCGAAAAATTAATTTCTTACAGATTGAAAAATGAAAAATTAATAAATAAAATTGCTAAAAGAAAAATTTACATAAATTCAATAGGAAAGTTAGAATTTAATACATTCTCAAATTTATTGGACTCCTCTAAGAGTTTTTCAATTTCTAAAGGCAAGATTATAAACAACAAATCAATTCGTGTAAGAGTAATTTCTTTGAAATATAAAAATGAAAAAATAAGATTTACTTCTTCTATTATCAGAAAATCACTTAGATATTTAAATAAGTATAATAATTATGTTTTGATTATTGTAAAAGATCAAAAAGAATTAAAAAAAAAAGATAATTTTGTAAAAACTAATAATATATTAAGATATTATGGTATTGGAGCTCAAATAATAAAAGAACTCAAAATTAAAAATATGGTATTAGTATCAAGATCTAAAAAAAAAATTATAGGATTGGATGGGTTTGGCATTAAAATAACTAGACAAGAGATCATTAAATGAAAAATATAACTCTTATTATTTTAGCTAATTATTATAAAGCTATTTCTAAAAAACTTATCATTTCCACAAAGAAAGAGTTAAAGAAAAAGGGAATGAAATGTAGCGTTATAGAGGTCAGTGGTATCTTTGAAATACCAGTAGTAATATCTAAATATTTAACAAAATATAATAGCTTTATTGCTTTGGGTTGTGTGATTAAAGGTGAAACTCCTCATTTTGATTTAATTTCAAAATCAACTTTTGATGCAATAATCAAGTTATCAGTTAAGTCAAAAAAGCCTATAGGAAATGGTATTATTACTTGTTTAAATAAAAATCAGGCAAATGTTAGGTCATTAAAAAAAGGCAAAGAAGCTGTAAATGCCATATACTCTGTCATAAAAAATGAACCCAGAAAATAAATTAGCCAACACCCCAAGAATAAAGATAGTACAAAAATTATACGGTTCTTTAATGAATCCAGATGATGAAATTAAATTTTCTAAGAACCAGTATAAAAAATTTATAAAAGATGTTGTTAATGGAACTTTAGAAAGAAAGGAGTTAATAGAAGAGACAATTTTTAAACATTTAACAAATGATATCAATTTAAAAAAAACAGATAAATTATTAAAAATAATTCTTTTTGCTGCAGTTTTTGAGCTATTATTCAAACATAAAAATTCAAAGAAAGTTATTATCAGTGAATATCTTAAGACTGCAGAGTTTTTTTTGGAAGAGGTGCAAATCAAATATTTAAACGCTATTTTAGACAAAATATCCAAGATATTGAGAAAAGATTAATATTTGTGTATAAAAAAATAGATAAATATGAAGTTTAGCTTGCGTTTTTATAGTTAATTTGGCATCTATCACCTTTTAAATTTAGTATGAATTCATCACTAGAATTACTATACCTAATTATTTTTACCGGCATCTTAGCTGTCGCTTATAGTTACTTATTGTCAGGCCAAATTTTGTCATCAAGTGCAGGAAATGATAGAATGAGAGAAATAGCTGAAGCTATTCAAATTGGAGCCAGGGCATATTTAAATAGACAGTACAAAACAATTGCAATAGTTGGAATTATTGTACTAATAATTGTTACATACTTCTTTAATATTCTAGTAGGTTTTGGATATCTTATTGGTGCATCACTTTCAGGTATAGCTGGATATATAGGAATGTTAATTTCCGTAAAAGCTAATGTGAGAACAGCTGAAGCCTCAAGACATAGTTTGCAATCTGGATTATCAATAGCCTTTAAATCTGGAGCAATTACAGGTTTATTAGTTGCAGGTTTAGCTCTTTTATCAATATCAATTTACTATTTAATTTTGCTAAATTTAAATATTGATAACAGAGGAATAATAAATGCTTTAGTTGCCTTAGGTTTTGGGGCATCTTTAATATCAATTTTCGCTAGACTAGGTGGAGGAATATTTACTAAAGGTGCTGATGTAGGGGCAGACTTAGTTGGTAAAGTTGAGGCAGGTATTCCTGAAGATGACCCTCGTAACCCAGCTGTAATTGCAGATAATGTAGGCGACAATGTAGGTGATTGCGCCGGAATGGCAGCA
>MDTB01202307.1_pt1 | contig 17875 bp, 13 predicted proteins | sample 811161 | NCBI WGS metagenome assembly MDTB01 (sample SAMN05326650, study PRJNA326480) | marine metagenome | isolation source: seawater | place: Mediterranean Sea | collected 2009
AGTATAATTTATGGATAATATCAGATGAAGCATATAGATCGCTTTATTATGGAAGAGAAAAAATAGCACCTAGTATTTGGAGTATAAGCAATAAAGAGGTAAATGGTATTATTGGCAGAAGAATTAGCATAGAGTCAAGTTCTAAAGTATGGAATGCTTGTGGTCTAAGAATAGGAGCACTTTTGACTGATAACAAATCATTTCATGATAAAGCAACTTCTGAATATACAGCAAATTTATCATCTAACACCTTAGGTCAAGAAATTTTTGGAGTATTAGCAGATCAATCAAAAGAACAGTTGTTAATGTGGTATAAAAAACAAAAGAACTATTATCAAACTATTATGAATGAATTAAAAAAGGATTTAAAAAATGTGTTGCCAAATTTAATTATTTCAAAACCAGAGGCAGCAATATATTTTATATTAGATTTTAAAAACATAGTTGACAAAAATTTTGATTCAGTTTTGTTTACAAATTATTGTGCTTCAAAGGGAAAGGTTTTGATTAAAGATGATTATTATACCTTACTTCTAGCCCCAATGAAATCTTTTTATAAAAATCCAAAGCTTGGTAAATATCAAATGAGATTAGCAGTTGTAGAGCCTCATGAAAAAATAAAAATTTGTCCGATCGTATTACGCGAATTACTTCTTAGTTATTGTAAAAAAAATAATATTGATATTTATCTTGAAGAAGTAAATTAACAAAGTTATTTTAAAGTATAACTTTAAGTGTAAAACAGTGTCAAAAGTTCAACCAAAAGTAAAAAAGCTTTATTATTCTATTGGCGAAGTAAGTGATCTTACTGGTCTAAAAGCATATGTTTTAAGGTACTGGGAGTCGGAATTCTCCACTCTTAGACCCTCAAAAAATAGGGCAGGAAACAGAACATACAGACAAAGAGATATTGATACCATATTTGAAATAAAAGATTTACTTTATAATAAAAAATACACAATTGAAGGCGCAAGAAATTCTATTTTAAGAAAATCTAATCCTTCTGGATCACAACTATTATTAAATGAGAAACAAAAAATAGTTTTATCTAAGATAAAAAATGAGTTAAGATCAATATTAGAGTTGCTATCTAATTAATTCGGAACGTGGCGCAGCCCGGTAGCGCACATCAATGGGGTTGATGGGGTCGCAGGTTCAAATCCTGTCGTTCCGACACTTTAGTATAAAATATCATCTGCATTTTTTATATGCAGCTCTGCAAGTTTGGTATACTTCTTTGCCCAGTTAGTATTTTCATTTAAAATATTTCGGTTAAGGGTCTTAACTGTTTTACCGGGTATTCCAACAACCATACTATATGCAGGTATATCTGAGTTTTCTTTAACTAAACTACCAGCACCAATAATAGACCCTTTTCCAATATTGCATCCATTCATTAAAATTGCACCCATACCTATCAGTACACCATCTTGAATGGTGCATCCATGTATTATAGCGTTATGTCCAACTGTTACATCATTTCCAATAACCACACCTTGATCATTCTCAACATGTATAACAGAATTATCTTGGATATTAGATCTTTTACCAATTCTTATTGAGTTAATATCTCCTCTAAGAACAGTATTGTACCATACTGATGATTTATCATCTAAATATACATTCCCAATTATTTTAGCTCCTGAAGCAATAAAAACATTTTTCTTTAATATTGGTCTTTTATTTAATTGAGTTTGGTTTAAATCTGTTTTATTCATTTTTTTTCCAGTATTTAATTTATGTTTTTTTTATTTTTTTTATAGTTAGTAAATTAGTGATATCAAAACTAATTAGAATTAGGATATTTTTTTGAGATATAACGAATCAAAGCAATTTATAAGAATATTATTTTTACCTATTCTATTAATATTTATTTCAAGTTGCTCCAACACTTTGTTCAACCTTGGTGGTGATAATTTTTATTTTGGAATAAAAAAGGTTGAAGATCCATCTAGAAACAGGCTAATTCTTACACATTATTTTTCCAAAAATAATTTGAAGGATCTACCCTTAGTGATTACGACAGGACTTATTAAAAAGAATAATAATGTATACACGGAATTAATTTTTTCTTTAACTAATTCTAAACCTATAAACTTTAATAAAATTGTTCTGGCAAATAATAATGAACAGATCTGGAATTGGGATGTTCATAAAAAGTATATAGATACATCAACCAAGGAAGAAGAATCAATTGAAAAATATATAACAAGAGTTGATATTATGACGAGTGTATTGTCTGATTTCTTTAAATATGAGCCTATTTATTTGACATTTATTGGTGATTCTACAGTTAATAAAAGACTAGAACCAGCTCATGTTGAATCTCTTCTAAAAACAGTTATTTTTGCTGATAAAGTACCAAAAGATTATCTTTTAAATAAAAACTGATTCAGATTATTTTGGAAGGTCGAAGGTTTATCAAACTCTTATTTTTTTTGTTCTTTTTTTTTGCTATCGCTCTTTATTCAAAAATGTATTTTATGGGTTGGTTCGATTCTTTTCTTGAAGGAGGATTTAGAGAGCTTTACGGTGAATAAACATCTATTTAATTATAGATTTAATTAAATATTTTATCTATTTTATGGTAACCTAATTAAAATCATTAAGGAGAAATTAATGAATAAAATAATGTTATTGACTTTAGCGACTGCTACTCTAATGTTAAGTAGTTGCGCGACCATTTTAACGGGATCAAATGACGATATCAGTTTTAACTCAAGTCCAAACGGAGCAAAAATCCTTATTAATGGTGCTGAGGTTGGAAGAACACCTGCTGTTGTTTCGGTTAAGAGACCAGGAAACAAAACAACTAATGTAACCTTTCAGTTAAAAGGTTATGAAGATCGCACTTTTGCTCTGCAAAGCACATTTAATATTGCTAGCTGTTGTAATGGATCTAATCTGTTGGGTTGGGGTATTGATTTTGTCACTGGTGCTCTATTCAAATATGACAAGACTAATTATAGCATGGATCTAGAACCAGTTGCATTTAATTTAAAAGATCTCAAAAAAGATCAGGATGGAAATATTATTGTTCCAGACGTATTGAATAGAACTGTTCTTGTTTTAGATGAAGAAAGAAATTTAGAATATAGATTTCAGTAAAGGTGTATTGCCTTTCATAAAGAAAACCCCGTGCAAACGGGGTTTTTTTTTATAATTTATTATAAATGAAAATAATTGCCGGTGTTGATGAAGTTGGGAGAGGCCCCTTAGCAGGCCCTGTTATTTCTTGTGCAGTAATCTTGCCTAAGAATCATAATATCGTTGGACTTAAAGACTCTAAAAAGCTTTCTAAAAAAAAAAGAGAAGAATTATTTCCTGTAATATTAGACACTGCAATTTGCCATGGTATTGGAAAAGTAAGTGAAAAAGTTATTGATAAAATTAACATAAGAGAAGCCACCATCATGTCTATGAACCTTGCTTTAAAAAATCTTTCTATCAAACCAGACTTCGCATATGTCGACGGTGAAAGATTAGAAAATCAAAAAATCCCAAATAAAGGAATAGTGGGTGGCGATAACTTAATTGATTCAATAATGGCAGCATCTATAATTGCTAAAGTCACAAGGGATAAAATCATGGAAGAGTACTCAACGATTTTTCCATATTATGAATTTGAAAAAAATAATGGTTATGGAACTAAAATGCATTTGGAGGGTTTACAAAAACATAAATCCTCTCCAATTCATCGTACAACATTTAAACCTGTTTCTTTATACTTAGCATCCGTTTCTTGGTATAAAAAAAATAAATTGGAAGATAGTCTTGCAATTCAATTAATAGGTTTAGAATTAATAAAAAATGGATTTAAAATTTTAGAAATGAATATAAATAATATCAAAAATTGTGGTATTCATATAATTGGGATTAAGGATGGAATGATTTATTTTTTTCATGTCAAAAAAAGAACAGATCGAAACAGGAACCTTTTAAAAAACTCTGTGGAATCAAATTTAGTGAGTAAATTAGAAGAAGAATCTGTTCAATTTTTCAAAAAAACTAAAACAACTAGTAAATATAAATTTATGCAGGGTCTAGTAACTTTATTTAACCCAACCCCAAACATTCAAATATTTGAAATCAACGCAAGTAAATAAAATGAATAAGAAAAAGATTATAAATGAGTTCAAAGCTATAATATGGATAATATTAAGTGTTTTACTAATTAAAGTAACAGTATTAGAAGCATATATAGTTCCTACAGGTAGCATGGAAAATACCATTATGACTGGAGACTTTCTAATTGGAAGTCGATTTGTTTATGGTATGAGAACTCCAGACTGGCTTGGAATACCTTATACGGATATTGGTTTTTCCGTTCCTTATTATAAGTTTCCTGCCTTTAAAAATCCAGCAGTCGGCGACGTTCTTATTTTTAAATATCCAAGAGATAGATACGTTAAATATGTAAAAAGATGTGTAGCCGGACCAGGAGATACAATAACAATTGAAAATAAAAATCTTTTTGTGAATGGTGAAAATATCCCTATGTGGGAAAATGGAAAGTTTATCATACCTCAATCTATTCCACGCACATATTCTCAAAATGATATTTTTTTAAACTCTGAAATAAATATTAACAAAGATAATATGGGTCCCATTTATATTCCCAAAAAAGATGATATTATACCTATTGATAGCAATCTTGACTGGAGATATCTATTGCCTATAATGATCATGGAAGGCAATGAGGCTACTCTTAAAGATAAAGATGTTACTCTTTTATTTACTCTTCAAGATCAGTATGAGATAGGGAGAAGAAAGGAGAATGATAAAATCTTAAAGGACTACTATCCAAATGGAAATTTAATTACCCCTTGGTCTAGATCTCTAGTTGAGAAGCACTTTGACTTTTTATTTATTAATGGAGTTTCAATAAAAGAGATTTCTGAGTACAAAATAAAACAAAATTATTATTGGGCGATGGGAGATAACAGAGATGATAGTCTAGATTCTAGGTATTGGGGATTTGTACCAGAAAACTTTATATTAGGTGAAGCAATTTTCTCATATTTCTCACTTAATTTAAAAACTTGGATTCCAAGATGGGAAAGAATTGGTAAAAATATAAGGTAATTTGGCTTTGATCCGGGTAATATCTTCATTTTTGATAACCATTTTAGCTTTAACTTTTTCTTTTTGCCCAACATATCCTAGAATGGTTTTATATTTTTCTTATGATAAAAGTAAGTCTGATGTCACTTTAGATATAAGAAAAATTTTGGAGGAGGATGGGTTTAAAATCTTAGAATATGCTCCTGAAGATGGATTTTTATTCACTGATTATAAAGAATATAACTGGGGTACGGGAAGAAGATTAATTGCATATATAGTTCATGTTACAGATAGAATTAAAATTACAGGAATGGGAAAAATGGATGTCCCAGTATCAGATTTAGGAAAACCCTCCGAATTACAAAAAATTAAGGAATTTGATAAATTGCCATATAGTGTTCAAAAAAATACATTTTTAACAATTATTGATCCTTTAGAAAATTTGGGCTACAAACTATTAAAGCAAAGAAAATGATTTCTTGGTTGCGCACTATTGATTCTTTTATCAAATTCTTACCTTAATATTATGATTTATGAATTAATTTGTTGAATATTATGTCTATTGAATTTGGAAATGAGCAGAGTAGTAAAGACTACTTAAATAATAAATTAGATGATTTGTTATCTCGTGTTAACCAGACTTATGGGCAAGTTCTTCTTGAAGAACTTGTAACTAGGTTGGAACGAACATTAGCTGATTTTAATGAGGAGTTTGAGGGTATTGTAGGTAACCTAAAGGACAGTTCAGATAGGCGTAATCAAATTTTACATGACTTAATGGTGGGAAAGAATGTAGACAAATCTGATGTTGAAAAAGAACCTAACCAAGTTGAGGATATTGCAAATTCATCAAAAACTGAAATGAGTGAGTGGGAAAAGCGTTTAGAGGCGAAGAAATAAAAAGGTGAAATAATTATGAATGGAAAAGAAAAATTTATATTTTCTGTATTAATTGCTCTTGTTGGAGGTGCATTCTACTTCCAGATAATGACAGATGAGTTAAATCTTAGGATGGATGAATTAGACATTGCTGATAAATCCCATGTTGACAAAGTTTTAAATGAATTTTCAGATAGTTTGAGAGTTTATAACTTAAGATTTAATGGCCGAGGCAAACATATTAGGACTGCCCAAAAAGATATAGTTAACAATACAACAATTATTGAGAAGAATACAGATTCATTGGCTACCATGATCGACGACGTAAGTTTTAAACTAGATAATTTCCAAAGAGAAACAGATAGAAACTTTAGAAACTTGACATCTGATTTAGATGATTTAGCCACAGAAATGAAAGGCACACTAAGAAAAATTAAACAAAACGTTTCTGATATAAAACAGACCAACACCCGTTTAGAGCAGCGAATCAAAGAGATAGAGGACTTAGGTATAATTCAAAAAGCTATTGCAAAAGAAGCGGAAGATAAGTAGTCAGTAGATCTGAAAACTTTCACAAAGAAATCTTTTTTAAGCTTCTTTTACAATAGAAATAAAAAACTGTAAGAATTAAATAACTATCTTTTACGCTACACCAATTATCATTGGTTAATTTGAGTATTAATCTTTTATTGGTTCGTAACAAACCCTACTGGATATTCTTTCTTTATATATTACTTTTTATAATAGACTCAGTTTGATATGATAAGTAACTTTCTACTATTGATAGTTAATTAGTATGATATTTTTTATTTTTTTTAGTGTTACAGGGGTAAGAGTATAAATTAAAATACAAATTTGTAAAAAAATTTCTGTTGTTTCACTAATGGACGCAAAATTAAATATTACTTTAAATGATATCTCCTTAAAGAAGTTTAATATAATTATTTCAAGAGTTATCAAAATAAGAAAAAATTGTAGTAACTAAGATTATTATATATAGTGAGGTTAACTGTAAAACCTCAAATATAGGACTCAAATTCTCGTTTTTAATCCATTATAATGGGAAAATAGAGGATATGAATTATATTTAAGATTAATCTATAGTAAAGTTTCGCATAATATATATTATGTATAATTGGCTACAACACATTATTATTTTATTAATGAAACTTTAATAACGTGTTTCATGTGATCACTCGTTAAAATGATAAAATATATCCCACTGTGATAATTATTTCCATTCCATTGATAATTTTTTTTTCCTTTCTTAAGAAATGAATTATTTTCTAATGATTCAATAAATTTTCCTTTTATGTCATATATGTCCAGATCGTAGAAATCTGGATTATTAATGTCCAAACTAATGTTCAATACTGGGTTAAAAGGATTTGGATAAGCGTTAAATAAAAAATGATTGTTAACTATTACATTAGGTTCGTTTTGTAATAAAATTTGTGAATCCATCCAATTAAGTCTTTCAGTAATCCAATACCTAAGATAATCAACTTCTTGATCAAATGTTTCAAAAATTAAATAATTTGGCCAGACATAAGTGCCCAATATTGGCCATCTATGAAAATTACGATTAACAGAATTTCCTAATTTATTATATAAACTATCTACAATTGAATTAATATTATTATCAGATAATGTATTATTTCTGAGTTCTGTATAACGAATTGAAAACTGATCTTTAAAATTTTGATCAGACCATAATTTTTCCCACCAAAATGACATTTGGTCGCCACCTTCAGGATTATAATCGAGTAACCATCCATCTGATAGCCATGTTTCTCCATAATCACAATTTCCAAAACCATGATTAATATCCCATAAAGGACCAGCTGTTAATCTATTATCTACACTTTCTTTATCTTTATATATATAGGTACTTAATCTGTACGCGTCAACATTTTTAGAGAATTCTTGTAAAATAATAAAATCAATAAAGGATTCAACATTTATCAATGCTGGGTATCCGTTAAGTGTGTCTGCAAAAAATTCGCCATTCATCACAGTTTCAAAATCATTTATATATTGTATTATATAATCTTCCTGCTCTGAGACAATATCACTGGGTTTGGGATAATGATAATTGTATAAATTTCCATCAATCTCACTAGTAAAACCGCCGTTATTATCACCTGTGTGAGCCCAGTCAAACTTTAAGATATATCCACCGGTAAGGTCATCTCCAGATATCTCGTCTGGCTCTAATTTTGATATATCAATCCTATCACCATCTCTTTTAATTTTTTCCATTAAGACATATACACCTAAATATTCATCATTTATAAATAATTCACAAAATTTTGTCCTTGATGTATATCTACCCAATTCATTAGATATCTTATATGCCAACACATTTCTCATTAGGCTTTTATCCTGATAAGGAGCATATAATATCCAATCATTTTCATTAGGCATTCCTAGTAATGAAACATTGTTATTTTCACCATCTTCATCCACAGTCTCAAGTCTATATGGTTTTTTTGGATTGTATTGAGAGGAGTTTCCTCTTAGTTCTATAGTTATATCTCCGGAATAGTCGTTAAATGGATCATTTATGTAATTTAAGCCATTTTCATTGTTTATAATCCCCATGTAAGCAGGTATTCTAGGATCATCTATAATTGTCTCTCCATAGGTGTCAATTTTTATAATAGGAAGATTTGATTGATTAAAATCTATTGGATTAATAAACCAATCAGGTGTGTCATTAAAAATAGAGGTGTCACTATCAATTTTAAAACTTAAAAAAAAGTTACTAGAGAAGTCGGAAGATGACTCTTGGACATTATTTATCTGAATTGATAAAATATTTTCACCTGGATAAATTAGCTCTGAAACTAATATTGAATCTAAAAAACAACTTTCAGGGATTATGCCTTGATAAAGTTGAGCTTCATGATCTAACCCATTAGTACCTTCATTATATGCTATGAATTCTCCAGGACTTCCCATGTTGTAAGACCTTGAAATCTCTATTCCATTAATGTACGCAATGTATCCATCATCGTAATCAGCATGTAGAATTGCAGCTTTAAGATCACTGGGAGTGTTTATTATAAATTTTTTCCTTAAGAAAATAGACAAAAGAGGTGTGGGAATAACTGTTAAATCATCACTATCTCCGTAACCAAACCCTCCATTACCAGAATTCCAACTACTATCGTCATATGTTCTTGCGACCCAATCGTTAGTAGGTTGAGAAGAAGGAACTAAATATTTCCATTCGTCACTAGAATATATAGCTGTTTCCCAATGAGTTTGAGCTCCTACAGAATGGATTAACAATATAAATAATGAAAAAATTTTCACTTATTTTAGATAGTTATTTTCTGGCTCATTCTAGTATTTGAACTACCACCAACCATGATTTCAAATTCACCATTTTCAAATATTAATTCTCCTTTATCATTTAAAGATCCTAAATCGTCGGTATTTAAAACAAAGGAAATATTTTTTTCTTCACTTTCTTTGAATAAAAGTTTTTTAAATGATTTTAACTCCTTAACGGGCCTAGTATAGGATGAGAAAAGGTCTCTTATATAAAGTTGGATCACTTCTTTACCAGGTAGATTCCCAATATTTTTTACCTTAAAATCAACTTGCAAGGACCTATCCCCTATTTTTTTAATATTGAGGTTAGAATATTCAAATTCAGTATAACTTAAACCATATCCAAATGGATAAAGAGGATCATTCTTCTCATCATTAAAATGAGACCAAAATACATGACCTCCTGGTCCTGGTCTACCTGTATTCTTATAATTATAATAAATTGGAACTTGCCCTAATGATCTGGGAAAAGAAACTGGTAACTTACCAGAAGGGTTATGATCTCCATATATTACAGAGGAAATTGCCTCTCCACTCATTGTCCCAAGATGCCAAGCCTCAATAACTGCAGGAATATTATTATCAATCCAGGATAGATCTAAGGGCCTACCATTCATCAATACCAATATTACTTTTTTATTTACCTTATATATTTTTTTTAAAAAATCTTCTTGTAAACCAGGCAGATTAATTTTTGTTCTGCTTCTTCCCTCACCTGACTGTAAACCATGTTCACCAAGAACTGCAATTACTACATCAGAATTTGAAGCTAATTTTAACGCCTTATGTGTACCTGAAGTATCACTATTATTTATATCAACATGTTCATGAAAAAAAGTTTCTTTATTAATTAACCTGGGGCCACTTTCAAATTTTAATACATTTTTATTTCCTCTACTTAATCCTTCTAATACTGATATTGCTGAATTTTTAGGCCCATTTGCTTTCCAATTTCCTAATGGACTATCCTTATCATTTGCCAGTGCTCCGACAAGCGCAATTTTAATGCCAGATTTCTTTAATGGAAGTAGCTTTTTATCATTTTTTAATAGTACTATAGACTCTTTCGCTATACTTAATGAGGTAGCTCTATTTCTAGCATTTTGCGTATTCTTATTTTCCCGATCACCATTACAGTACATAAAAGGATCTGAAAATAAACCTAAATCATATTTTAAAGATAGAATTCTTAGAACTGCATCATCTAATATTGCTATACTTACTTCTTTCTCTTTAATTAAAGGTTCAAGATTATTTATATATGCTGAAGACATCATATCCATATCAGCCCCTGCAAGAATTGCGGATTTTGCTGCACTTTTTAAATCTTTTGAGTATCCATGAGGAACCATTTCTCCAATGGATCCCCAATCAGAAACCATAACACCTTTATAATTCCAATCTCCTTTCAATATATCTCTTTGTAAATAATTACTTCCTGTAGCTGGAATCCCATTTAATTCATTAAATGAATTCATAAAAGTGGCAACATTTGCTTCTGCTGAAGCCTTAAACGGTGGAAGTACTATATTATGTAAGGTTTGATACCCCATATCTACTGTATTATAATCTCTTCCACTTTCTGCAAAACCATATGCGGCAAAATGTTTTGCACATGCAGCAATGGTAAGAGGGTCATTTAAATTTTCTCCTTGAAATCCTTTTATTCTGGCTACTGCTATTTTTGAAGCTAAATAGGGATCCTCTCCAGCACCTTCCATCACCCTGCCCCATCTTGCGTCTCTGGAAATATCTACCATAGGTGCAAAAGTCCAATTAATTCCAGCAGATGCTGCTTCTTTTGCAGCCATAGTTGCAGATTCTTTTATGAGATCTAAATTCCATGAAGCACTTTCAGCCAATGGTATGGGGGTTATTGTTTTAAAACCATGGATTACATCTAATGCAAATATTAAAGGAATTTTTAATCTAGAATTTTCTACCGCTAACTTCTGCATTGCTCTAACTTCCTCAACACCAGATACATTTAACACTGAACCCACTAATCCTTGTTTTATCTGCTCATATTTTAGTGAATCTTCTCCTTTTTTTGGTGCTGGCCCAGTTACATCAAAAAAACTTGAATATTGATTTAATTGACCAATTTTTTCCATAAGAGTCATTTGAGATAATAAATTATCTAAAAAAATATCTTTGGTATTTTTTGCATTATTACTACATCCAACTAAAATTAGAAATAGCATGATAAGGTTTGTTTTCATTGTGAGGTTCCTAATTATCTATAAAAAATGTGCTTGTATTTCCTATGCCTTTTATCTTGATAGGCTTTCTAGTTTTATAGGCGTAATTATCACCTAATATATTTTTAGTTTCTTTAGAAATATGTATTTTCCCATTCTTAGATGTAGTTTCTAATCTATTAGCCATATTAACAGCAGATCCCCATAAATCATATGCAAATTTATTTTTACCAATTACCCCAGCAACTACATTCCCTGTATGAATACCAACTCTAATTTCTAAATTCATTTCAGGTGTAATTTTATTTATGTCTTTAATTATTTCTATCATTTCCATGGAAAACTGAACTACTTTAACAGCAGACTTTTCTGGAGTCTCTTTTAGGCCACCCATAGCGAAATAGCTGTCGCCAATTGTTTTAATTTTTTCTATTTCATAAAGGTCAGCTGATGTGTCAAATTTTCTAAAAATTAAATTTAAAATTTCAACTAGCTTTTGTGCACTCAAATCTTTGGCTTGTGGTGTAAAACTAACTAGATCTGCGAATAGGATAGTTACACTTTCATGCTTATCTGCTATCGTTGACTCCCCCTTTTTCAATCTATCTGCAATTTCATTAGGAAGTATATTTAATAATAAATTATCTGATTTCTCTCTCTCAACTTGTAGTTCGATTAATAATTTTTTTTCTTTTTCTCTTAATTGCCTCTTCTCGATAGAGGTATTTATACGTGCTTCAAGAATGGTATTGTCAAATGGTTTTTTTATGTAATCATCCGCACCAAATTCTATACATCTAAAAATACTATCTGTATCATCCATTGAAGAGATCATTATTACGGGAAGATCAAATAAACGTTTATCATTTCTTATAAACTTTAATACTTCAAATCCATTCATTTCTGGCATGATTATATCTAATAGAATAACATCAATTTTATTATCATTTTTTAATAATTCAACTAATGCTTCTTTGCCATTATTTGCAATAATGACAATATGCCCTTTTTTTTCCATACGCTTTTTAAGCAAGGAAGTATTGTTTACATTATCATCAACTGCTAAAATAGTGCCTAGTATTTTACTTTTTTTATCCCCTTCATCTAATGGTTGTATACTTTTTAACACATCTTCTAGTAAATTGAAATTTTCATTAACAAATGATTCCTTTTCTAAGGATTCTAAGGAACCAGGCTGAAATGAAATTATAGAAGATAATTCTTTTTCTAAAAGTCGACCCGAATCAATAATCTTTTGGATATCGGATTCAAATGTATCTATTTTAATAGCAGGATTATCTTCGATAATTAACTCTGAATATCCAATTATCGTATTAAGGGGAGTTCGAATATCTAATTCTGTTTGAATACCTATCTCAGATATTTTTTTTGTAGATAAGTTAAGGGACTGATCACTAAAATTATTTTCAATTGCTGACAATATTTCTTTACCTGCTTTAAATAGCTTTTCAAGATCTACTATAACATCGGATAGTCCTTCATCTTCACAATCTTCAATTAACATTTCACTGTAGCCTAGTATTGCGTTAACTGGGTTTTTTAGATTATGTCTCGCCTTACCAAGAAAGACTTTTTTTTTCCTAGGATCCATTTTTATGATCTACTACAGATTGTCGACTATTTAATAAAATCCTTTATTTTTCCAAGAAGTCTCTTAAATTCGATTGGTTTAGTGTCATACTCATCAGCACCAGCTTCGAGAGCTTTTTCTCTATCACCGGCCATCGCATGTGCAGTTAGAACAATAATAGGTATATCTTTGGTCTTTGGGTCTCCTTTTATTGTAGATGTCGCCTCCCATCCATCCATTACTGGTAAACTCAAATCCATTAAAATTATATCTGGATTTTCACTTTTTGACATATCTACACCTTTTTTCCCATCTTCTGCCATAACAATACTGAAACCTTTTCTTTCTAATCTCCTTGATAACATATCTCGATTCATTTCATTATCTTCAACTATTAAAATTTTTGTCATAATTAACCTTGGGTTTGTAGTTTTTTTATTCGCTCTCCAACTTCATTTAAAAGTTCTTTTTTGGTATAAGAACCTTTCTGCATTATAGTTTCGACATTTCCTTTTAATCTATTATGGTCCTCTTTTGTTAGATCTTTTGCAGTAATTACTACAACTGGAATATCTAACCAGTTTTTATTTTCACGTAATTTTTCAGAAAATTCAAATCCATCCATTTCTGGCATCATTAAATCAAGAATAATAAGTCCCGGTTTCGCTTTTTCTATTTTGCTTAATGCTTCTTTGCCATTAACAGCAGATCTAACTTTAAAATTATTAGACTCCAGACTTTTTCTAAGCATATCTCTAGTTACTTCATCATCTTCAACAATCATTATAGATTCTGAATCGATCTTAATCTGATGTTTTTTTAGGATATCTGATAATTGGTTCCAATTAACAGGTTTAGTTAGATAATCGGTCGCACCTAGAGAAAACCCTATATCCGGTTCATCAGCCATGGTTAACATAATAACAGGTATATGTTTAATTTCCTCATTTGATTGAAGTGCTGCAAGGACTTCCCAACCATCCATTTCTGGCATCATTACATCCAATGTAATTGCATCTGGTAAATGTTCAGCTGCTAATTTTAAACCCTCCTCTCCAGATTTTGCCTGAATAATTGAAATATTTTTCTTCTCCAGAAATTTTTTCATCATATCTTGGGCATTATCATCATCGTCTATGACTAAAATAGTATATGGATTTTCAGGATCAGAGGTAGTAATTAAATCAATAGTATCCTCTTTTTTATCTTTAACAATTTTAGGTATAGTAACCGTAAAAGTAGTTCCTTTACCTTCAGTTGATGTTAAATTAATATCTCCACCCATCATTTCAGCAAACATTTTTGTAATGGTCAGTCCTAAACCCGTCCCACCAAATTTCCTTGTCGTTTTTTCATCTGCTTGAGTAAATGGCTTAAACACTTTTTCTACTTGTTCTTTTGACATCCCAATTCCTGAATCAGATATAACAAAGTCATAAGCATTTTTCATTGAATTTGAATTAACAATTGAAAAAGTAATTTTTCCATCTTTTGTAAATTTAGATGAGTTACTTAATAAGTTTAACATAATCTGTCTAATTTTAGTGATATCAGCTTTTATAGTTTTAATATTTGGGTCAATATTTAGAGATAATTTGTTGTTATTTTTTTCAACTAATGGTTTTATTGTGGCCTCAATTTCTGTAAGGATTTTACTAAGTTCAAAATCTTCTAAGTATAATTCCATTTTACCAGATTCAACTTTTGATAGATCTAAAATATCATTTATTAAACCCAATAAATGTTTTCCTGAACTATTGATTTTATCAAGATCTGGGATAAAATCTTCGTTTTCATCCTCAGCATCCTCAATTAACATCTCACTATATCCAATGATTGCATTCAAAGGTGTTCTTAGCTCATGACTCATATTTGCTAAGAAAGTACTTTTTGCTGAATTTGCTGCTTCTGCTGCTTTTTGAGATTCGATTAACTCAGCATTATTTAATTCTAGCTTTTTACGAACTTTCTGATCTTTAATTCTAGCTTCTTCCTTTAGTTTCTGTGAATACATTCTTTGGTTATTAAAGCGTTTTCTAGAATATCCAGAAAATGCTAAAATAGAAATAATAATCCCCCAAAATGGAACTGCAGTTGAAGCTTCTAAATACCATGGTTTTTTTATTAAATATTTAACAGCAGCAATTGGAGAATAGTTCATATCTCTATCGATAGATTGAACCTCAAAATTAAAAATCCCAGATTGAGTGGGTACAAGGTCAATAACACTATTATTGATCGGGTTGCTCCAGTTTTTATCTAATTCTTTTATTCTAAATCTAAATTTTTGCTTTTCTTTTTGAGTATTATAGTTCGCAGCATTGACATAGAAACTGATTCGATTTCCTGTTATAGATTTAGGTAATATTGAATTATTAATTTTATATTCGTTTTGGGAAGTAATAACCTTTTTAATATTTACAAATCCAGAGGTTTTTGAGGGTCTGTATTTACTTACTCCCTTCCAACCTGCTAACCAATAAGTTTCCCCGTAACTAGAGATAGAGGATATATCATTCATAATTAAACCATCACGTGTATCTATAGTGCCCCAATTTTGTCCATCGAAAGAACCAACCCCTCCACCGTAAGTTCCAACCCAGACTTTGTCCATATCATCAATATATAAACAAAAAATCTCAGGGTTTGGAATTCCATCTTCTTTTGAATAATTTATAAAACGTTCCCCATTATATTTAAATACACCGGAGCCGTCAGATCCAACCCATACATCACCTTGAGAATCCATTCCTAATGCCGTCACCCTTGTATCAGATAATCCGTCCTTTTCTGATAAATTGTTGAATGATTTACCATCAAAAATTGAAATTCCCGAGCCATATGAACCGACACAGATTAAGTCACCATTGCCAGCAACTTTTAAACCGCGAGCACCTGAAAATGAGAATAATCCGTCTTTTTCATCAAACAATTCAAACGTTTCACCGTTATATTTAACCAAACCGACAGGTGTTCCAAGCCAAATATTTCCTATATTATCTGCATAAACTGACGAGATGTTATCCCTAGGTAAACCATCTTTAGTAGTAAAATTTGTAATGTTTCTACCATCATACCTAGAAAGACCATTTGCTGTGGCAAGCCATATATTATTGTAGATATCAAGCTCAACACCGTTAATCTGATTTGATCTTAAACCATCTTTTATCGTTAAGGTCTTCAATACCTTTTCATTATAAATATGGATCAAGCCACGATTAGCAGATGCTAACCATAAATTATTATTTTTATCAGCGACAATTTCTCTTATTGAACCTCTAGGAAAGCTATCTACTTCTGTAATATTTATTAAAGAATTTGGATCATACTTTAAGATTCCAGAACCTAAATTATCGCTAATCCAATATATACCATCCTGAGATTTACTTATTTTTGTGGGGTTATTGAAAGAAAAATCATAACCTAAAGATCTAGGGGATAGTAGAATAAAAGTTTTATAATTATACCTAACAATTCCTTGTTGGGTTGATATCATTACATCACCAGTTTCATCAAAATAGATATCTCTAATTCTATTATCAGGTAAACCATCTGCCCATGTTAAGTTCCTAAAAGAGGTACCATCATAAATCGAAATTCCACCGCCCTCTGTTCCAAACCATAATTTACCATCAGGCGCCTTCCTTATAACTGTAATATAACCATTGACGAGTCCATCATCAGTGGTAAAATTCTGGAACCGATTTCCATTAAATTTAACTAGTCCATCTCCAGTTCCAATCCAAATATTATTTCCTTCAACATAAAAGCAAGTAACCCATCCATTTGCAACCCCATCAGTATAATCATAATATATTAATGAATCTCCATCGAAAGTCTGAAATCCACCATTTCCTCCTAGAATAATATTCCCATTCATATCTTGGTCTGCAGCCCATACTACGTTACCAGAAAGCCCATTTTCATAGTCAAATACTTCAATTAAGCTATCATTCTGGAAAAGAGACAAACCTCCAATATTATTTTGACCATCAAAAGAGGAAACCCAGATATTTTTTTCCTTATCCTGAAAAAGATGAACAACAGGTGCGTTTGGTAAACCATCTTCTTTTCCGAAATTTCGCATTTCTTGACCATCATAAATTGTCAGCCCTGTGAAAGATCCAATCCATAGTTGATTTTCTTCGTCAATAAGATTCGTTCTGCTATAATTACTTTGAATTCCATCAATATAGCTAATTTGCTCCCATGTACCTTTTGCTAAGTTTCCAATTCTAATTTCTAAATTTTTATATCCTTTTTTACCATCTTTTAGCGTGAATACTCTATTATTTCCTTTTTGATCTTTAAAATAATGATATTTATCTTTTCCATGAATCCTTAAATAATATCTGTCAAATTTTAATCTTGGAAATTTAAATTCTCCTTTTCTATCTGTATATACCCTTTCTGTATCATAATCTGTATTAAAAGGCACTGCTTGAACTAAAATACCGGATTGGGTACTTTCTCCATCGAGGTTAAAGATCGTTCCTGAAACTTCTGGTCTTATGCTGAGTACGGGATTAATATTTAATTTTTGTCCATCATTCAGTTTACCAATGATTTGAACATCATAAGTATCTCCACTAAATGCCCTTAATTCAAATTTAGAGTTTTCCTTAAATCCAGTTACAATTGAACTGTATTTTCCGTCTTCATCTGATTTTGTCCATCCTATTGCTTTATGATTTTTAAAATCATAAAGGCCAACATTTGTGAACGGAGAAATTTTATTATTTTGGTCTTTAATAACTCCAAATATTTCTAAATATTTTGGTTCTAGTTGAAAACTAAA
>MDTB01214001.1_pt1 | contig 17875 bp, 11 predicted proteins | sample 811161 | NCBI WGS metagenome assembly MDTB01 (sample SAMN05326650, study PRJNA326480) | marine metagenome | isolation source: seawater | place: Mediterranean Sea | collected 2009
CATTTGCATGATTTTGGTATATTTTTAGAATTAGATCCAGATGAGGATGAAAAACAATTAGTAGAACAAAACATACAAATGGCTTTGTCTAGAGATCAAATATTATTAGAAGATGTCATTGATATTAGACAAATAAAAAATACAAAGCTTGCAAATCAACTACTAAAATATAGAAGAGGCAAAAAAGAACAAATAGATCAAACTAAAGCTGAAAGAAATATTGCAGCTCAGTCTCAAGCTAATGCACAAGCTGCACAGGCAGCTGAGCTGGCCAAGGCACAAGCGGAAACAATTAAGGTTGAAGCTAAAATGAAATTAGCAGAAGCTCAATCTAATTTTGATGTTAAAAAATTAGAAAGCGAAGCTATAACTAAAAAAGAACTCATGCAATTTGAGTTTGACTTAAATATGAAGCTTAAAGGGATGGAGCTTGATGCAAAAAAACAAATAGAGTTACAAAAGCCGGTTTCTAATCCAGAACCTAAAAAAGCTTTTGAATCTAGCGGAAATGATGTTTTAGGCGGTATAGATCTTAGCGGATTTGAACCTAGATAAAAAATTATTAACTATTATATATTATTAAATTATGGCAGAATGGAAAATTAAAGGTGCTGTCGAAGACATTGAACAAAAGTCAGCACAAGAACAAGAACAAGCTGTTTTAGACAAAGCAGTTGAAGAAGGTAAGATTGAACCTGAGGCCGCTGGCAAGGAGGTTGATGAAGTACCAAAGATTAACTTAGACGAATTAAACAAAGAAAAAAATGCCGTTCAAGAGCGAGAAACAAAGGAGGTTCCTGTGGAAGATGCACCCGGAGATAGCAAAGAAGTGGAGCAAGAAGTACAAGAACAAACCGAAACCAAAGAAACAGAAGAGCAAAACTCGCCGCTCGAGCTCGTTGAAGACGAAGAAAAAACGGTAGAAACTAATCAGCCTAGTGTAGACGAAAGAGCTGCACAAGTAAACAAACAGCCGAAAGCTGCAGAACCAGAAGTTGTACTTCCGGAAAACGTAGAAAAGCTTGTTAAGTTTATGGAAGAAACAGGCGGTAGTGTTGAAGACTTTGTTTTATTAAATAGAGACCTATCAAAATATAACGACGGTGATCTATTGCGAGAATATTACAAACAATCAAAACCCTGGGATTCACAAGAAGTATCTGAGTATATGGAAGACAATTTTTCATATGACGAAGACGACGACCCAAGAGAAATACGCTCTAAGAAAAGAGCATTTAAAGAAGAGTTATTTAATGCTAAAAAGTTTTTAGAAGGAAACAAAGAGAAATATTATGCTGACCTCAAGTTGAAGAAGCAAACAGATGTTCCTCAGGAGTACAAAGAAGCTTTAGAGTATTACAATACATACCAGCAGAACGCTGAGTCAAGCAAGCAACTTACTGAAAGTTTTTTACAAAAAACAGACAATGTGTTTAGTCAAGATTTTAAAGGTTTTGATTTCCAAGTTGGAAACAATAAATACCGTTATAAAGTCAATAATGTTAATGATACAAAAACACAGCAATCTGATATAAACAATTTTGTAAAACAATTTTTAGGTGACGATGGCCAAATAAAAGATGCTAAAGGTTATCATAAGGCATTATTTACTGCAAGAAATGCAGATAAATTAGCCGAACATTTTTATGAGCAAGGCCGTGCCGATGCTCTTCGCCAATCCGCTAAGGAAGCTAAAAATATAAATATGGACCCAAGGCAAGAAGGTGTTATTAAAACATCTACAGGCCAAAAGTTTAAAGTTGTTTCTGGTGATTCTAGTTCTAAACTAAAAATTAAACTAAGACAATAACTTAAAAATTTATTACAATGGCTATTACAACTGGCATTGAACACTTAACCCCCTCCTCAACTAAGGGGTCATTATTTCAAGGTAATTATATTACCGACTTTGATTTTACAAAACAATTTTTACCTGATGTATACGAAAAAGAAGCTGAGATCTACGGAAATCGTTCTATCTCTTCTTTCCTACGTATGGTATCAGCCGAAATGCCCTCTACTTCTGACGAAATCAGATGGATTGAGCAAGGGAGACTACACACACGTTATGACAACGTAGCTATTGCTACTGCTAGTGGAACTGGTGAGTCTGTATTTACAGTTACTTTTGACGCAAAAGCTGATGGTACTGCTTACGCCGCTGGAGACGCTCCTGTTGTTAGAGCTGGACAAACTATCATGGTACAAGGTTTAACTTCTGCAGGTGCCGCCACAGGTCCTGTTGTAAAAGGAGTTGTTACCGTTGCTGGAGCTGCTGCTGCTGGTGATACTGGAACATTTACAGCTGTTGCTTATACTGCTGCTAACTGGACTGGAGTAACTGGTGCTGCTTCTTATGACCATGCTAACGTATTAGTATATGGTTCTGAATTTGCTAAAGGTACTGACGGAATGGTTGGATCTTTGGATTCTGACTATAGCTCTTATACTAACAAGCCTATCATTCTAAAAGACAACTACGCTATCAATGGATCTGACACTGCTCAGATTGGATGGATTGAAGTTAGCTCTGAAAATGGTGCTTCTGGTTATCTATGGTATCTAAAGTCTGAGCACGAAACTAGACTAAGATTTGAAGACTATTTAGAAATGTCTATGGTAGAGGCAGTTAAGAAAACAGCTTCTGCTGGTACTGCTGCTGCAAACTATAGTGGTTCTGAAGGTTTCTTCGCCGCTCTTGAAGCAAGAGGTAATGTATATGATGGTCTATCTACGGATTTAGCTTCTAACATGACCGGCTTTGATAACATTCTTAAGCAGTTAGATAAGAATGGAGCTATTGAAGAAAACATGATCTATAGCAACAGAGCTTTATCTCTAGCTATTGATGATGCACTAGCTGCTAAAAATTCTTACGGATCTGGCGGTACTTCTTACGGAGTATTCAACAATTCTGAAGATATGGCACTAAATTTAGGATTTTCTGGATTCAGAAGAGGTTCTTATGACTTCTACAAAACTGACTGGAAATATCTAAATGATTTTGCTACAAGAGGCGGATTTGGTGATGTTGAAGGAACTATTATTCCTGCAGGTACATCTACTGTATACGATCAAGATCTAGGTAAAAACATCAAAAGACCATTTTTACACGTACGTTATCGTTCTTCTGAAACTGATGACAGAAAAATGAAAACTTGGATTACTGGATCAGTAGGGGGTGCATACACTTCTAGTTTGGATGAAATGAGAGTTAACTTCTTATCTGAAAGATGTTTGATTACTCAAGGAGCCAACAACTTCTTCTTATTGAAGTCGTAATTAATTAATATAGCGGAGGGCAGTTACGGCTGCCCTTTAGCTATTTATTTTATTAAATTATATTATGAAAAATTGGGAAATTAAAGATAGAACATATGTTCTTAGAAACGGAATGTCTCCGTTAACATACAAAATAAAAAGTACAGGTTTATTGTACTTTGATGAAGAAAAGGGTATAAATAGAGAAATAAGATACGCTGACAATCAAAAATCATTATTTATAGATGAACAAGACGGTTTTGCTCAGCTTAGGCATATTGTATTCCAAGACGGAATTCTTGTTGTGCCAAGAAATCAACCTTTACTTCAAAAACTATTATCAATATATCATCCAGATAGATTAAATCTATGGGAAGAAATAGACTATGTAAAAGAAGCTGTTGATGATATTGATGTTATAGAATTAGAATTAGAAGCATTGAAATTAGTGCAAGAGCTTGATGTTGAGCACCTTGAGGCTATACTAAGAACCGAAATTGGTTCTGACGTAACAAAAATGTCTTCTAAAGAAATAAAAAGAGATTGTTATTTGTTTGCTAAAAACAATCCAGAACTATTTATTGAGGTTGCAAAAGACGAAGATATTAAACTTCGTAACTTAGCGAACCGATGCGTAGAAGCTGGAATTGTTAAATTAACAGATGACAATACAGTATTTAAATGGAGTACAAATGGTAAGAAAATTATGACTGTACCATTTGACGAACATCCATATGCAGCGTTTGCTAGATTCTTAAAAACAGATGAAGGTGTAGACGTTATGAAAGCAATTGAAAAGAAGCTTTCATAAAATACCAGGTTATAGTTATTCGTTTAGCTATAACCATCTAATAAACAAAAAACAACAATGGTAAGCATAGACAACGTTTATAAAACAGTATTAAACATACTTAATAAAGAAAATAGAGGTTATATTACCCCGGCAGAAATTAACTCGCTGGCTAACCAAGCTCAAAATGAAATTTTTGAAGGTTACTTTTCTTTAAGAAATTATGTTGTATCTAATGATTCTAATTATTCGGATATTAGAAAAAACATAGAAGAAAAAATAGCTTTATTTGAAAACGAGGAAACAATTACTGCGGGTACTTTTTCTAATCCTGCGGGTAATACGACTTCTAGTTATTATGCTTATCCTAGTAATTTTTTTAGACTAGGAACTGTTTCTGTAAATGCTATACACGCCCCAGAAGCTTCTAGCCAAAAAATACTTTATTTAAATAGATCGCCATTAACAAAACCTACTATTAAAAACCCCGTGTATGTTAGGCACGAAGGCGGTGTTGTTATTTACCCTACTACAGGAATAACGGATATAAATATAAATTATATAAGAAAACCTGCAGAAGTAAAGTGGGTTGGGGGTACTGCAGCTGGCCAAGTTATTGCTAACACAGGCGCTGCTGATTATAAAGATTTTGAGTTGCACGCTTCCGAACAGCATGAACTAGTTGTAAAGATATTATCATATGCTGGAGTTATTATAAGAGCTGCAGATATAACACAGGCTGCTTCAGCTAAAGAACAACAAATAATTCAATCTGAACGATAATGGCAGAATCAAGAAAAATATATACCGGTCAACAGTATTACGCAAAGCACGAAGGTGATACAGGCAATATACCTGCTGACTTTAAAGGTTTAGGATATTACAGTAGAACTAGCTTAGAAGATGTTATAAATAACTTTGTAGTTGCTTATATAGGGGAAGATAAAGTTTTGCCTAAGGTTCCTAAATATGAAGTTGATTTTTGGGCACAGAGAGGAATGCAAGAATTTAGCTATGATATTTTGCATAGTGAAAAAAGCATTGAAATAGAGTTAGGCTCAACTTTGCAGTTTCCCCTACCTCAGGATTATGTGAATTATGTTAAAATATCTCAAGTAGGTGAAGACGGTAGAAAGCTTGTTTTGTTACCGTCTAGAAAATTAGGTAACCCAACGGCTCCGCTGCAAGATGGCGATTACGATTTCTTATATGATGGTAATGGTGAATTACAAGTTGCAGCTAAGTCAACTGCTATCACAAGATTTCAAGACCCCAACAATCCGGCTAATAGATCACAATCTTCTCAAGATTATTATAATAATAATTTTGACGATGATAATTTAACACAGTTTAATAGAAGATTCGGCAGCAATCCAGAGGATATGTCAAGTGCCGGAACGTTCTTTATAGATACGGTAAGTGGGATTATATTTTTTGATAGCACATTTGCCGGTAAAACTGATAGTATAATCATTTTAGACTACGTTTCTGACGGTATTGCTGATAATGGAGACTTATCTAAGGTATATGTCCCAAAGCTTGCTGAGGATGCTTTATATGCTTATATGTTATATAACTTATCAAAGCTAAGGCCATCAACAGTACAGTTAGCACCTTTGTATAAAAAAGAAGCCAGTTCCAAAATGAGGAATGCAAAAATAAGACTTTCAAATTATAAATCCGAAGAAATGGCTCAGGTTTTAAGGGGCAAAGCTAAATGGATTAAACATTAAATTAAATTAAATGGCAGAAAGTAAAAGAACATTTCAGTCCGCAAAAATGGACAAAGATTCGGATGAAAGAATACTAAGGCCGGGCGAATATAGAGACGCTTTAAATGTTAGCGTAGATTTTTCAGAAGATGGCAATGTTGGAGCTATTGAAAATTTGAAGGGTAACGAGCTTATAGCTAATCAAAATATATACGGCTTATCTTCTTCAACAAACCCCAACGCTAAAGTTGTTGGTTCTTACCCTCATCCAGAAGAACAAAAGATATATTATTTTGTTACGGGAGATAGTGCAGATGGAATTTTTGAATATGATGTTCAAGCTAATGCTATAAACACAGTTTTAATAGACTCAAGACAAAATATTGAAAAAGATCTTGATTCTTTAACCTTTCAAAATGCCGGTGTTAGCGTTTCTATAAAGCAAGACGGCACTATTATACCATCAACTGCTATAGGCCAACCAAGTGTAAACACCGGAGATTTTGCTCCAAACACTACGGGATCTGCAATAGCTAGAAATGTTTTTGTAAATGTTAGAGTACCTAGTGAATACAAAAATTCAGGAAAATATGTTTCAGGCAATGTTTCCGCTTCTCAGCCAAGTATAACTGCTCCTGAAGTTTTTGCTAATGAAGCAACTAAAATAAACGAAACAACAGCCCAATTGAATGGAGGGCTAACAAACAATAGTGTAAATGTTACTGCAATAGGTTTTTATTATGGTTATAATACAGGTGGTACTGCCTTAACTTTATCAGAATTACAAAACGGCGGAACCGGCATTACAAGGTTTACATTTACAACCTCAACAATAAAAAGTGATTTTAATACAATTGCTACGTCTTTAGCCAACAATAAATTAATTAGCTTTGTAGCCTTCGCCACAAATGCTGTTGGAACAAGCACTAGCACAATAAAAACTTTTACTACAAAAACTACCCCACCTGTTAACAGAATAAGCGGTACAGAGTATGTTGTTGTGCCTGTCATAGAAGATACTTTAAATACTACTGATAGCCTTGGAAGAAACGCAGAAGAAATTAACAATAGAAATGTAGGGTACGGTTCTTTTTTCAAAACTAGCGGAGATTGCATATTAAGCATAATTGGGCCTTCTAGCGATGGAATTGAAAATAACGCTACAGATGTTAGCGCATTTAGTGGTATTCAATTGGGCACAAACCCAGGTGTTACATCAAACCCTACGGGTTTAAATTTTAAAAGTATAGGTGGTCAATTTGGCAATAATGGCTATATTTGGTTAGATAATTTTGCTTCAAATACAAGTTATCAAATTACTATTCCTTCTATAGGGGGCATAAGTTCTAAAACTATAAGAATAAATAACGGAACTCCGTCAGGTACATATTATACCTCAACATTAAATTTAAATTTGAGTGGGGTGTTTGTTGCAAAAGCTAGTTTAGGCGGTGCATACCGTTATAATGATTCAACGTCTAGCATTCCTGTGGCATCTTATGTATTAGGTCCAGTGTTAAGTGGAGAAACTGCGCAATGTATAATACCTTTAAATAATGTAAACACTCTTTTTACAACACAAACAGCGCAACCATTTGTTAGCACTTTTGATCCTGCAAAATTAACAGTAACAGTTTCTGGAAAAACTGAGAGTGTAGATTATAATTATTATATTGAAGACACATCAAGCGCTATATTTGGTTGCACACCTGGAATAATTTTTGAAGGAAAGCCATCTTTATTAGGCGCAACCCCAACAGTTAATATAACATATACACCATAATGGCACAATTTCAAATATCACCAGTATCAGGAACATCTTCGGCGGTATCATTTACTACAACTTCTAGCATAAGAATAGATTCTATAAACAATAAATATAGCATGGGCGTTAACTTTGAAGAAAATCAAGTTATACCGTTAGGAGAAACCCTTGCTGTACAAACAGAATTTCCAACAAGAAATTTAGAAGTAATTGATGGTGTTAGACAAAACGACGGTCATGTTACCGTAGAATATACAGAAATATAATATGGCAAGTAATATATTAAATTTTAGTCCAGACAGACTTATTACTGGGATAAACATAATAGATGGTATGTTATTTTTTACAGATAACGAAAACGAACCTAAAAAAATAAACATTGAAAAGTTTAAAGGCAATTTAGTAGACCCACAGTCTGGTAAAACCATAGAAGTATCTCATAATAAAACTACTAAAATATACGGTAGACAATTTAAAGAAAGAGATATTACCGTATTAAAAGAACACCCTACAGAAACTTTAAGTACTTTTTTAACAGAAAGTGCTGACCTAGAGTCTAAAGAGCTCGCAAGTTATACAACTTATAACCCCGATCCCACCCCCGGTGCAACAACAGGGGGTAAAGATGAAGAGGTAAGTAATTCTGTTCAAATTTTTGGGTTGCAGGTAGAGAACATAACAGATCCCGCTGCTGCATCAATTGACAACGTTAATTTAGTGGCAATGGTTTCAGGTTTTAATGATATAGCGGACACTGGGTTTATTTGGTCACAAGACCATTCAACTGCTGCTGATTTAATTTCTAATGGCACTCAAATATCAATAGGCCCCAGAAAGTCACAAGGGGTTAATAATTTTTTAGCCACAACATTTGGTACAAAAATAGAAGCAAGCGCTTTAGATGCAACAAAAAAAATAATTTATTTTTTACCATATGCACAGGCGAGAGGATCAAACGAAAAAGTTTATCCAAAATCTTCATTAGATAAAATTGAAGTTCAAGAGTTTACAATTGAAACAGGTGCCAACGCTATAAATATTACTAATTCAATAACTAACTTGACTGTAAATGCAAACCAACAAAGCGGCGGGGGGTTGGTTACTATCAAAGGATTTGAGAATGGCATTGAGTTAAACGCAGACTATGTTAATAGTGGTGTATGGCCAGAAGAAGTAGGGTTCTATGTAAGCAAAGGTTATTCACTAGATACTGATACAATAACACTACAGGAGCTAATTGACGCGGCCGAAACAAAAGCTCTTGATAATAATTTACTTTTAGAGCTGCCGTTAAAAGCCCCAGGCAGGCTTTCTGCAAATTCAAAGCATTTTGTTTCTAACGCTAATTATTCTATTGAACAGGGGCTAAATTACTTTTATGTTGCTTATATAAGAGCTAGTAATGGAGAAACTTATTATTCATCAAATTCTTTTGCAAGTGGGACTACAACACCCTCTTCAACCGAAAATATAATAACAAAGATTAGAATTGCTGCTACTCAAGGTGGTGAGGGCGTGCCTCCCAGGGTGCAAAATATAAAAGGAAAAAGTATAAATGCAACCCCTCCTTCGGCAGAGGCCGTTGGTGAAATTATATTTCAAGGTATAACAAATGCAAGAACGGGGTTTATAACTGAATACGGTTTTTATTTTTCAAAAAAAGTATCAAGTAGAGCGCAATTTATAACTGCTTTTTCTAGTGGAGTGCAGGGAGATGGCAGCCCTGTAAAGTCAGGATTTCCTGATACTTATAAAGTTGCAGTAGAATCGAATGCTAACGGCGTTACTAACGTTGATATTAATAACTCATTATTTTCATATGATGTAGGAAATAAACTAACATTAGAGGACGGCGAAATTGTATATTTCATGGCCTACGCAATTTCTAGTACTGGAGCAGAAGGCACAGCCACAGAAATGGGCGTTTCAATATATCCTCAAGTTTATCAAGTTGCTGCAGGAACCGGTGAGGTTTTTAGCGATCCAGTTATTAGCATTTTAAAAAGTGATTACAGTTTAACAACCTCTAATCTTCGCGGCCCTGTTGCTTTTGATATAACGTACAGGATAGAGTATGTGCCGCCGGGGAAAACAGTAACTGGATCTGGTGTTTATTTAGCGCTACCCTTAAGTGATGCAATTGAAAGCAATATAAACGGTTTTACGTCAATAGATGTTATTCGGACTAATCCGAGTATGCGTGTTAATAAGTCTCAAGAATACGATAGCAATGGAGTCCCTACAACAGGACATTTTACTTTCACAGGAACTTCTAGCACAGCGGATAATCCATCTATTGGGGATTATAATGCTGTAGTTAATCCTCCTGCTCATAGTGAAAACGATGATTTTGAATATTTTGAATATGACGGCGCAAGGATAAACGCATACTCTCTATTCGCTTATGTTACATTAAACGATGGCACTACTACAGAAACAGAAATTGTAGCAGGGCCAAATGCGCATAAGTTTGTTTTTGGAAGCAATGTAATTTCTATGAACGAAGGTGCCCCCACTGTTAGAACTCATAGCAATGATTTAAAATCTGTTGATAAAGATTCAATAAGAAATAACACATTTAAGCTTTTAGGATCAATTGGAAGCGACGGCGGTGTAATAACCGGTAATGCTGCAAATGAAGTTGGGTTTTATATAAGCCCAAATGAGCCTACAAGATCTATTTTTAGTACTTTAGATATAGATATGGCAAATTGGGTAGCGGACTCAAATACAGTAAAACTTAGCCTAACAGGATCTGCACTAACAGCCGCGAGGACACATTCAATTTCAGGAGGGTTTACTTTTCAAGACTTTGAAATAGTTGTAAATACTACAAATTTTCCGCGTCTTAGTACGGACACCGCCCCAACACCCTATTATTATAGAGCGTTTTGTATACCTTCTACGCAAACCGAGGCTGATCTTAATAAAACAAAATTTGGTGGACAATTTGAAGTCACTACTATACCTGCATCTCAAGTACAAAATACAAACCCAGTAGTTACTACAGACAGTTATAAAACCTCTGAAGGCTTTGGATTTACTTTACGGGGAACAGCTAGACCAACAGAAAACACTTATACTATAAAAACTAAAAAGTTTTATTATAAAGATGCTAGCCATTTTCCTTCAAACCCGACTGCGTCACAAATAGTAACTGAGTTGCAAGATCCTACGGGAAGAAGTTCGGTTACGGCAACGGGTGAAAATAATTTTTCAGCTAATGTTAATTTGTCTAATCTAGACTATTATTTTATATCAGCTGTCACAACAGAGTTAAACGGGGTTGAAAGCTCAGAAGTTTTTGCTTCAAGAGGTAAGAAAATTGCAAATGCACAATCTGTTGTCACTTCTTTACCAGAACCAGGTGTAAAAACATTAATTACCCAAAAGGGTAACCCCCCTAGTTTTGGAGGCCAAATTACCTCAGGATTGTCTGCAATTTCCAGTAGAGGGTTTTATTTTGTTGGCAAACAAGGAACTAACAGCTTGGCAAAACCTAGCACAGGCGCAGCTTTAAAAACTGCTGCAACATCAGTGCCTTCTGGACAGGTTGGAGGTACCATTTCTAGCAATACCACAAGTGAAATTTTTAGAGAACGTTTTACTAATTTTAAAACAGATTACACTTATTATTTTTCAGCATTCGCGATAAATAGCGCGGGTGTTGAAACAATAACTCCACCTAGAGCCGTGCCTATAGTACAATCAAATACAGCTAAAACTTTAAAAGTTTCACCCTCCTTTATAGAATTTGACACTAGAGGGATGCAAGGGGCTAGCGGCAGTACGGCTATTATATCTGTTCAAACTACCCCTAATGCAAACGCGTGGAGTTGGAAAACAACTAATTTTACTCCAGGTGGATATGAAAAACCTAATATATTTAGAGAAACTTCTGGTGGAGTTGATAAACTAATAGTAAGAGGTTTTCCATTAAACTCTAGGGATAGTGCCGAAGCAATGGTTACTATAACACATAAAGATGATCCATCAATAAAATCAGAAGTTTTAATATTGCAAGACGGAATGTATAATGACAATTTTAATTACGATAGTGATCCAAATGACTGGAATAATTATCAGCCACCAGGATTTTACTATTAATTGTTTAAAATATAAATAATGGCAGAAAAAAAATTACCATTTGAAAAAATTTTTCCATATTTAAGCTACAGGTGGAAATATGACGATGGAGAATACTCTCCTTACGCACCTTTTACTGAGGTTCTATTCATACCTGAAAATGAAGCTAGCGATCAAGAAAAATACGAAAATGGTTTTAATGTATTTATGACTAATGATACTGAAAAAATTACAATTAGTCAATTGCCCATTGGAGGGCCCGATGTAGTGGCTGTAGATATTTTATACACGGAATCTATTTCTTCTACAATTTACATTTTAAAAACATTAAATATTTCGTTAGACAAAAGAGGTAAAAATTATCTTAATGATATTACAATATCTAAAAGATCAATTGGTACTGCTTTGCCAAATTCTCAATTAAGTAGACATTTTGACAGTGTGCCTAGGTTTGCAAAAGCTCAAGAAACTACTTCTAATAGAATAATTTATGGTAATTATGTTTCAAAATTCGACCAAGAAGAGCTAGATATAGATGGCATGAGAGGTCCTGTAAAAATACAACCTTTTATAGAAAAAAATCCTGGTGCAACATCTGGAAAATCTGTAAAAACAAACAGGGACTATGAAATAGGGGTTGTTTATATAGATAAATTTGGAAGGCAAGGAGGGTTGCTCGTTGACAAAGCTAAACCCGGGGACGAATCGGGGGGATCTTCAGTAAAAACAGATTTTACTTACAATAATCTTATTTCGTTAGGTGCATGTATAAAATCTCTTCCCCCCAGCTGGGCAAAATACTATAGATACTTTGTTAAAGACACCTCTACTGATTTTCATAATCTTACAGCTTATAACACTTATAACGACGTTTCTAGTGGTGGCGAAACGCCTAATGTCTATTTACAGTTTAAATCTACTGATAGAAATAAAATAACTGACGATACTTTTTTAATACCAAGAAGGCATAATCATTTAGCTGCAGGCAATGTTACTTTTAATGAGTCCTCAAAAATACCTATATTGGCTATTGAAAATGAAGCGCCTGATGTTGTTAAAGCACAGCTAACAGGAAGAGTTACTAGTAATTTTCATACTTTTGATAGTGGAGATGCTGCATTAGTCACTAGCAACACAGATCAAACTCCTATTAATACTAGCGTAGGGCAAACGGTTTTTTATATTAAATTTGATCGAGACAAATATGCAAAAACATTTTCAAAATTAGAAGAATATTTTGCTTTAAACAATAATACAACTAAGCTTAATGAAACAGGCACTCCTCCTAGTGCGGTAGATTGCACTGTATTTCCTGAAAGGCTAGCAATACAATTTACAGAAATCAGTGCTGTTGTAAATTACCAAACTGTAGCATCAAGTATTTCTTTAACGCAAAAACTTTTAATTGATAGTATACAACTATTTTCTCCTAATTATGACCCGTCTAAAAATAGCTTATTAAAAATAACTGTATCAAATAGAATAGATAATAATAACGAAATAACAGCTTTTACGGGTGCAGACAGAGTTGTAGACTTTACAAAAGTTACCTTTTTTAAAAGAGGCCTTAGCGACGACGCTCTGGACAAGGTTAAAGGTTCGTTTTTTGTAAAGGTACCTAGATCTCCTATAACCTTATCTGCCAACCAAAGGTTTAATACAAGAGCAATACCAGTTGGTCAAAGCGAATTTGATGAAGATGTTAAGGTTGAAAGTTTAAAATATGTAGATTTTGAAACAGAGCCAGGCGATGATTCTAATTTAGATATTTATTGGGAAACAGCAAAAACTTTTACTATTTCTGAAGACCATGGAAAAGAAAATATAATTCCCTGGTCAAATTGCATTGCAACCACAGAAGAGACTAATGGGGAAATTTACTTAGAGTCTACTAGAATATTAGATAAATTTAATTCAACCCAGTTAGTAAAAAGCATTAGAGTAAATACACCTGATATAAATTATGCAGAAGAAAAATTAGGCACAGGCTTAATATTTTCAGGATTATACAATTCAAGAACAGGTGTAAATGAATTAAACCAATTTAGTTTAGCTGATGGTATAACAAAAAACTTAGAGCCAAATTATGGCAGTATTCAAAAGCTATTTGCTTTAGATACGAACTTAATTGCACTAGCCGAAGATAAAGTATTTAAAATACTTGCTGATAAGGATGCACTATTTAATGCCGATGAAGGCGTAAATGTTACAGCAACTAATCTAGTACTAGGGCAAGCAATGTCCTATCAAGGAGACTTTGGTATAAGTACTCACCCCGAGTCGTTTGCATTTTTTAATAACAACGCTTATTTTACAGACGCTAAAAGAGGGGTAGTATTACAATTATCACCTGCTAATGGACAAATATTTCCAATTAGCTCAATAGGAATGGCAAACTTTTTTAGAGATAGATTAGGTGCTTTAAATACAGGTGCAAAGCTCATAGGGGCTTATAATGGGTATAAAAAGCAGTATTTAATATCAATACAAGGGTATAATCAAAACGCCGCTTCTATTGGTTCTGAAACTATTCCTAATGAAACATCGGAAATAACATTAGCATACAGTCCGAGAGCTAAAGGTTGGACATCAAGATTTAGTTTTATTCCAGAGTCTGGTATAACATTAAATAGTAAATTTTATACATTTAAAAACGGTAAAGTATATTTACATAATTCTAATACCGCTGCTAGAAATAATTTTTATGGCGCGCAGTATAACTCTGAAGTACAAGTAATATTTAATGACAATCCAACTTTTGTTTCAGATTGGCTTTCACTTAATTATGAAGGTAGTGAAGGGTGGGAAGCTGTTGAAATAATCGGCGATCAAGATTCTCAGTTTAGCATTACAAATGTTAGAATATTAGATTCTGAAGATGCTGGATTTTTAGGGTGGTTTCTTAAGGAAGGAAAGTACAGAGGCGCAATTGTTGGTACACAGCCTGTGTATATAGTTGACCCTGGGGGATCCGTAGGCGCAGATGGCTTATGGCCACTTATTCAAGACGGCGCAAATACACAGGATATATCAGGCACTAAAGGGTTTTTTCAAAAAACTAGATTTAGAAACTCGGGTACTACAGTAAAAGAATTGTTTGCTGTAAGTTCGGAATATTACATTAGTCAAACTTAAAATAATAAATAAAACATGGTTGGAATAGGTGCAATAATAGGTGGAGTCGCAAATATAGCGGGATCATTAATAGGCGGGCGAGCTAGAAAAAGAGAGGCTGCGGCTGCTAAAGCAGCATACGAAAGAGATTTACAGGCACTGAGAGACACTCAGTTTACAAATCCTTTCGCAGGATTAGAAAACCCTTTTGAAGATGCAACTGTTAACCTACAAGCTTCACAATTTCAGGGTCAACAAACAGACGCAGCATTAGCGCAGGCTTTGCAAGCCGCTACAGCCTCTGGAGGAGCGCCAGGCGGTGCGCAGGCTATAGCTCAAGCCGCTTTAAAGTCTAAAGCTGGTATATCTGCTGATATTGCGAAAGTGGAGCAGGCTAACCAGGCAAGGGAATTGGGGGTGGAAGCAAAATTTCAGGCTATGGAAGCACAAGGTTTTGAGGATCTACAAACCGCTCAGTATAATCAAGCAACGGATCTTGCTACCCTTTCGGCGGGCAGGAAAAGACAAGCTGATCAGGCTAGACAATTTGCAACATCCCAATTAGGTTATGGTCTTGGAAAAGTAGTGGGGGGTGTTGGAGAAACAGGAGCATTTGACGGATTATTTGAAAACGCTTAAAAAACAAACATGAGTTCACCCATAAAGAGAAGAACGCAGGCTAGAGGCATAAGCCCCCAGCTTGCTGAATACATTTCGACTGCCGGCAGGGATATTGTTAATGAGCAGGTCATGAAAGAGGTTGGAGGAGTTGGAGCAGCCTTAGGCGCAGCTTTTGAATCAGCTACAGAGGATAAAGAAAAAGCTCTAAAAGATCAAGAAAACTTTGAAAAACAATCTGAGCAATTTTCCGTAGGGGCTACAGATTTTTTTAATTCTGCAACAAACTTTGACGATTTTGGAAAAAGAGTCCTTGAAGAAGAAACAGGGGAAAAAACAGATTATGCAAAACTTTTTTCTGGGATGGCGGTCACCGGCATTACACCTATTAAACGTAAAAAAGATACTGATTCAAATTTTACTCCCGGTAGAACATTTGTAGAAAAAGAACAAACGCTGAGCGCACCTTCGTTTTTAGCCTCCGGTGCTTTGGCTGGTTATAATGAAACAGTAGAGCGAAGGAATTATAAAAAACAAGTTGAGGCTGATTATCAAGATTATTTAAATCAGGAGTTTTCCGCTTTTGAAACCGACGCGACTGGCTATAATACAATCGATGTTTCTTTGCAAGACTCAATGAAAACGGCTCAGCTGGAAATGTATGATTTACTGCAAACTCCTGTCGGCGATAGAAATTTAAATTGGAATTTAAGATATAATCAACTAAGAGATTCTGCTAAACAATCAAATGCTGCGGGAAAAAATTTAGTAAAATACATCAAACAGATAAAAGAAGAAGAGCCAGATTTAGATTTTAATGCAATGAAGCCTGAAGATAGAGACGCATACCACTCATTAATTTCTAGCTCTATAGGCAAGGGGGGGCTGGGGTTTTCATGGGCAAGGGGCGCTTTGTCATTACTTGGATCTACTAACCGCAATCAACCTTTTAAAATAAGCGTTAAAGATCTTGCTGCCGGAAAATTGCCTATAAAATTTTATAGAGCTCAAGACCCAGATGCGGATATACAGGATTTCATGAAAGAAGCTGAAAAAATAACAAGAACATATGAAAGAGATAATTTAGGCACTACTACTGTTGCTGTTGCTGAAGCTAAGGTTAGAGAAGCGGCTAAAGCAAAATATGCAGCGTTGATTGAAGATGAAGACACTTTAAGGGGCTATGCAAGTAAAGAGCTAGGATATGATTATGACGCTTTCAATGAAGCTAAGAAAAGAAAATTAGACATTAAGGATCTCGTAATAAACAAAATGGCCGATAAAACTATTGATGGAATGGCTATGTATTTTCAGCAAAGAGGTATGACAAAAGGTAATAAGCCTACTGGAGCTGGGGGTAAAGTAGAAGATTATACTGATTTAAACAAAAAATTCTCCAATCCTAATTTTTTAAACTCATTTAATAATCCTGATGGTTTAGACCCCGGAGCCTTATCAATGGTAATAGGTGGCCCTGCTATAATAGATGAAAATGATGATAATTTTATAATCGTAAAGAACCCTAGAAATAATAGGGAATTAAAGATTAATAGAAAGAATAGAGAAGAAACCTTAAGAATTTTAGCAAAAGAAGTTTATGATGTAAATCTCAGCGATTTAACCATAACAGAAACAAAAGCTTCCGGGCAAGGGCCCCGCAGTGCACAAGAAATATACGACCAATACAAAAAATCAAAAAAATAATATCTAATGAACGAAGAGCTAAAAGGCATTATAGAATCTATGGTTGCAGCTGGAGAAAACCAAGAAGCAATAAACATAGTTATAGCTAAATACGAAGCTGAGAATACTCAAGATGTTCAAGTGGGAAAGACAGAGGCCGCTGCGGAAGAGACTGCGACTGTAGCGGCAGAAACACCCGCAGATACGGATTTGCAGTCGGAAGATGGTTCTTTGGAATCACCACGTAAAAGTGTTAGAAAACAAACACGTGAAAAAGAGCTGTCATTAATAGCTGAGGATAAACAAGAGTTAATAAATAACCTAGAAGAAGAATATTATAAAGCAACTTCTTTGGAGGATTTTGACACAAAGAAAAAAAATCTTCAACAACAGCTAAAAAATAATTTTGGACAAGGTGAATTTAAATCTAATGAGCGTGAGCTTTATGAGGCATATATTCAAAATCCAAGTGCAGATATTGAAATACCTGACGAAATAGTTGCAGAAAAAAGCCAAGAAGAGTTCGACGCAAAAGAAAGAACTTTTATGGAAAATGTTCCAGAATATGCTCAGGAAGAATTAAAAAAACAGCTTGGCCAAAGAAAAGAAGAGCAAGAGGGTTCATATGCTCAATCAAAATTAGAATTTACAGATAATCTGAATGCTTACAAAGAAAGAGTAAAAGCTGTTAACGCTAGCATTGACATGGGTATAAACCCCCCGTCTGAAGAAATTGAGGAGCTACAGTTTAATTTTAAAGACTTAAAAGAAAGAAGCACTGATCTTATAGCAAAACAGGCTGATTTAAATAAAACAGAAGGCATCTACGACGCGTTTAAGCGTAGC
>MDTB01073250.1_pt1 | contig 17874 bp, 22 predicted proteins | sample 811161 | NCBI WGS metagenome assembly MDTB01 (sample SAMN05326650, study PRJNA326480) | marine metagenome | isolation source: seawater | place: Mediterranean Sea | collected 2009
CCGGAGCCGCACATTTAAATCTGCAAAAGATGCAGTGATTAAAGCAGGTCTCTATGCATATAGAGATAGGCGTCAGAGAAAGCGGATGTTTCGCAGGCTCTGGATCACAAGAATCAATGCAGCGTGCCGACTCAATGGTACCACGTATTCTATATTTATAAATGGTCTGAAGACAAATGGTATTGACTTAGATCGGAAAATTCTAGCTGAAATGGCTGTGAATGATCCGCAAGCCTTTACCGCATTGACAGTATCAGTTAAGTAGCTGATATGTCAACTCAGGAACAACTCGATTCGGTCAGAAGAAATTTTCTGACCGATATCGAATCCTTCCCTCAGAATTCTAAAGAAATAAGTGAATTAAAATCCAAGTACTTAGGTCGCAAGGGAGAAATTGCTTCCCTGTTCCCTCTGCTAGGTAAAGTTAGTGAGAGCGAAAGGCCACAACTTGGACAAAAGCTAAATCTACTCAAAAAAGAATTATCCAATATATTCAAAGAAAAAGAGTTATCTATAACAAAAAATAGTAATTCTGAAAGAGAATCAAGTATTGATTTTACCTTGCCGGGTCGAATGCAGCCTAATGGCTCCTTACATATTCTTGAACAAACATTATCTGAAATAAAAGAAATCTTTAAAAATATTGGATTTCATATTGCATATGGTCAAGAGGTAGATGATGAATACCATAATTTCACAGCTTTGAATGTTCCTGAGCATCATCCTTCAAGAGATATGCAAGACACATTTTTTATCAATCCTGAGATCGTTTTGAGATCTCATACCTCAAATGTCCAAATCCACTTAATGGAGTCCTTAGATCCTCCAATCAAGTTTGTTGTTCCAGGACGAGTATATCGAAATGAATCAATAAGTTATAAAAGCTATTGTCTTTTTCATCAAATAGAAGGCATTTACATAAATAATAATGTCTCATTCTCGGAATTAAAAGGATGTTTAGAATATTTTATAAAACAAATGTTTGGTCCAAATAAAAAAATGCGGTTCAGACCATCTTTTTTCCCTTTTACTGAACCTAGTGGTGAAGTTGATATATGGGATGATGATAGGAAACAATGGATGGAGATACTTGGCTGCGGAATGGTTGATCCTAATGTGTTGGAAAATGTCGGATATGATCCTAAGATTTGGAAAGGATACGCATTTGGTATGGGGATTGAGAGAATTGCAATGCTAAAATATAAAGTTGATGATATAAGGTTATTTTATAACGGCGACATAAGATTTTTGGAACAATTTTAATGATTGTATCTATAGATTGGTTGAAAGATTTTGTTGATTTAGAGGAAAATGTTGAGGATATTTCTGAAATATTATCAAATTTAGGACTCGAGGCAGAAATCTCCTCCGTACCAAAAAATTACCCAGGTGTAAAAATTGGTTATGTAGAAAATATTATAAGACATCCTAATGCAGATAAACTAAATATTTGTGATATTAATGATGGAGAATCAATTAATAAGGTTATTTGTGGTGCAAAAAATATAAAAACTGGACAAAATATTCCCTATGCTACAGTTGGTACTACCTTACCTGGAAATTTTAAAATTAAAAAAGCTAACATTAGAGGGATAGATTCATTTGGTATGGTCTGCTCTGAAAAGGAATTAAATCTTTCAGATGAACATGATGGTATAATGGTATTACCTCAAAATTTACGTGTAGGAGATGATTTTAGTTCGGCTTATGGTTATAAATTTGTTTCTGTTGATATTGATATTACACCTAATAGGCCAGATGCATTTTCTTATCAAGGAGTTGCCAGAGATATTTCTAGCTTCAAAGATATTCCACTAAAGAAAATTAAAGTCAATAAAAGAAAACCATTATCTACTAAAAAGTTTCAAATCTCCATAGAAGATCCAACTGATTGCCCAAGGTATATAGCAGGAGTGATAGATAATATAAAAGTTGAAAAAAGTCCTAGATGGATTACTGAAAGATTGAAAGCTTCAGGTCTAAGAAGCATAAATAATATCGTAGATATATCTAATCTAGTTATGTTAGAGATGGGTCATCCTTCCCATATATTTGATTATGAATCATTGAATATTAATGAAATTCATATTCGAAGGTCTAAAAATGGAGAAACCTTTAAAACGTTAGATGATAATACCCATAAGTTAAAAATAGAAAATCTACTGATCACTGATGGTCAAAAACCCATTGCTCTTGCCGGTTTAATGGGTGGTGCGAATTCATCAATTAATTCAAAAACTAAATCTGTATTGGTTGAATGTGCTTATTTTAATCCGATTACGATCAGGAAAAGTTCAAAAGTTTTGGGATTATCAACAGATGCATCAAAAAGGTTTGAACGTGGCGCAGATCCAAATGGATGTGAATATGCATTTTGGAGAATAGTGAATCTTATTGAAAAATACGCAAATGGGACTTTAGTATCAGAAATGATTGATAAATATCCTGAAATTATAGACAAAGTATACATTAATTTAGATACTGCAGAGATTGAAAATGTTTTAGGAGTAAAGATTCCTAGTTCAAAAATAGAAAGTATTTTAACTAGATTAGAAATTGAGCTTAAAAAAAATAGAAGAGGGTATGTCTGTACTATACCAACTTTTAGACCTGATCTAACTAGACAAATTGATCTTATTGAAGAAATCGCACGGGTATATGGATATAATCTTATCCCAGTAAAGGATACAATAAACGGTAGTTATAGATATTCAAACCCTGACCCTGAAAAAAATTACGATCTTTTAAGGAATTTTTTATCTGGAATGGGATTTAATCAGATATATTCAAATTCACTTCAAAATAAAACTGAATCTGGTAGGTCAGGAGTTAATCCAGTAAAAATGATGAATCCACTAAATCAAGAAATGAGTTATTTACGAACCGAACTAATTACAGGTTTAATAAAAGCTTCAACTTTTAACATTAAGCATGGTGCATCAAATTTTAAACTGTTTGACTTATCAAATGTGCATGAACAAAAGGGCGAAAAATTAAAAAATATCATTGAATCAAAACATTTAGCTGGAATTATTTATGGCAAAAATGATCAGAATAATATCCACAATATAAATTTTAGTGAGGATATCTTTGTTCTCAAAGGTGTACTAAGTTTTCTATTTGAGAAAAAGTTTATAACTAACTTAGAATATAAAAAAGAAAAACATCCATTATTTAATGGTTCATATTCAATAATTATAAATAAGAACAATGTGGGACATCTTGGTCAAGTTTGTGTACCTAATAAATATGATACAAAAGCTAATCTAGATTCTCTTCATGGTTTTTACATTAACTTAGAACCAATTAAAGAAATGTTAAATGGTAACAAAGTATATGAAAAAGTAAATTTATTACCTCAATTGCAAAGAGACTTAAATTTAGTAATACCTCAAAACCGTAATATTGGAGAATTAGTTAACCTTATATCAAGAATAGGACGGAAACTAATTAAATCAGTAAAACCTATTGATATTTTTATTGATGAAAAAGCAGTTGGGAGCGAATCCAAAAGTGTTACTTTCTCTATTATTTTTCAACATAAGACTAAAACACTTGAAGATATTGATGTAAATCCTATTATTAATGAAATTATAAATGTTGCTGAAAATGAGTTTGGTGCTAAATTACGAGTATGAAAGATAAATCTTTACTTAATGAATTAGATATAAAAGTTAGACAATTAGTTGCGGCTTTGGAAAGAGAGAGAGCTAAAAATGTAAACTCAGAAGAAGCAACAGCAGCTGTTAAAAAGTTAAGAATAATGAAAACTAAAATTGAAAATTTAGTTAGCTTAATTGATCAATTGGAGAATGTATAGATGTCAGAGGATAATAACCAGGTTAAAATTTCTATTTTTGGTCAAGAATATTCTGTAAAAGCACCAGCTGATCCGGAGTACATAAAAAAAATTGCGAAATTTCTTGACGGGAAAATGAGGGAAGTACAATCTGGTTTTTCAACCACTCAATCATCCACTAGAATTTCCATTCTTGCTGGCATGAATATTACTGATGAATTGTTTAATGCTAGACAATCTGGTGAATCAACTGATAATGATACAGAGCAAAAAATTTCCTCTCTGATTGATCTCATTGATGAAACATTATAATTAAATAAAATTCATTTCAAAGGAGCGGTTTGAAAATTTTATCTGGAAAAGATGTTAGTCTTAATGTTTACAATAGTTTATCAACAAGAATAAAAAGATTAAAAAATAGTAAAATAACTCCCAGCTTAGCCGTTATTCTTGTTGGCGAGAACCCTGCCTCTGCTGTTTATGTAAGATCTAAAGCAAAAATATTTAAGCAGCTTAATCTATATAGTAAGACTTTTACTTTTCCTGATAATGTGACTGCAATTGATTTATTAAGTTTAATAAATAAATTGAATCAAGACCCTCAGTATCATGGTATACTTGTTCAGATGCCTCTTCCTAAACATATTGATTCACAAAAAATAATTGATTCTATTTCTCCAAAAAAAGATGTTGATGGGTTTCATCCTCAAAATGTAGGATTGTTGACTATGGGGAATCCTAGATTTATACCATGTACCCCCAAGGGAATTATGCGTATCTTAAAATACTATTCTATATCCCTTGAAGGAAAACATGTTGTCGTGATTGGACGTAGTAATATTGTAGGAAGGCCTATTTCCATTCTTTGCAGTCACAAAGGTGAGAGCAAAAATGCTACTGTTACAATTTGTCACTCTGGATCAAGGAATATTTCAAAATATACTAGTTTAGCAGACGTAGTAGTTGTTGCATTAGGAGTTCCAAACTTTCTTTCTGCAGAAATGGTTAAAAAAGATGTAATTATTATTGATGTCGGAATAAACAGGGTTGAATCTGATAAAACATCAAAAGGTTATAAGTTAGTCGGAGATGCTGATTTTAATAGTCTCAAAAATATAGTATCTTCAATTACCCCTGTTCCAGGTGGTGTTGGACCTATGACAATTGCAATGCTAGTTGAAAATACAATAGAATCGGCTGAAGCTATGTATCTAAATAAAACCAATTCAAAGCGCCCGTAGCTCAGCCGGATAGAGCGTTAGATTCCGGTTCTAAAGGTCACAGGTTCGAATCCTGTCGGGCGCACTATTTTTTATTTTTAATATAAAAATTTGAAAGGAATATTTATCAGAAAGAACACGATATTAGGCATAATCATTTGTTTTATATTAGCTACGATTAGCTATTTTTTAACTAATTCAATATTTGTAAAAATTTTAAGATTGCCTGATAATACGATTTCACCAATTACTTTGGCAATAATTGGAGGCTTATTTATCAGACAATTCTTTACCTATTTCTCAGTTTTTGATGATGGATATCAATATTGTATAAAAAAAATATTAAAAGTAGGTATTATTTTACTTGGCATAAGATTAAGTCTTTTACAGATGCTCGATGTATCATTAATATCTATTATTATAGTTATTCCATCAATTTTTCTTACCTTAACAAGTGTTTTAATCATAAGTAAGCACCTAAAATTTTCAAGTAAATTATCGATTTTAATCGCAGTTGGAACGAGTATTTGTGGTGCATCTGCTATAGCTGCTACATCTCCGGCAATTAATGCAAAAAAAGAAGAAATGTCCTATGCAATAGCTACCATCACCCTTTTTGGCCTTTTTAGTATGATATGTTATCCCTATTTTGCAAATTTTATATTTTCAGGAAATGCTTTTGCAGTTGGGTTATTTTTAGGTTCCGCAATCCATGATACTTCACAGGTAACAGGTGCAGCAATGATTTATGATCAGGTTTTTATGAGTTCTGATACTTTGAAAACAGCTACAATTACAAAATTACTAAGAAATACTGCAATTGTTATTGTAATTCCGTTATTAGCTGTAAGATATAATACCATCGAACAAAAGACGAATAGATCAAGAAATTTTTTTAAACTGTTTCCAATGTTTATTCTAGGTTTTATATTTTTTGTATTTTTAAGAAGTTTTGGGGATTTTTTATTAATTGAAAGTAATTATGTATATGGATATATAAATGTAAACAATTGGATGAAAAGTATTTCTATTCTTTCATTTTTGTCAAAATTTTTGTTAATTATTTCAATGGCAGCAATTGGATTATCAATCAATTTTAATGCTTTAAAAAACATGGGTTTGAAAATTTTTTATTTTGGCTTTACCATTTCTTGTTTTGTCGGTATAATTTCTATCGCAATAATTAAAATTTTTATTATTTAATATCAATGAAATTTTTTTTCATTCTACTCATTATAATTTCTTTTTTGTTTGGAGCTTATCCAAAAAAAGATGACATCTCTTCGTTTTTAGATGCAAAATTCAGCGGTGATACCTCTGTAGTTAATAGATATTTATCCGATGATTTTATCTATCATCATGCTCCATTTATTGGATTAGGAATAAAAGCTTTTTATGTAGATGGTGCATTATTAGTTACTGATGTTTCTAATGATACATTACAATCAAAGCTATCAGTGGGAGATAGAATACATGAATTCGATGGTAAAATTGTAACAAAAGAAGGAATTTTTATTAAAGGAGCAGTTGGTGACATTCAAGAATTAATAATTACTAAAAAAGATTCTTCTGATTTCTTAAGCCTTAAAATACCTCTTTCAATCATTAGAGAAAGTGAAAGTTCTTCTACTTTTCTAGAAAAAATAAAGAAATATTCTGAGTTATGGTATGATTATGATTTTACATTAAATGAGTTTTTTTCTAAAAAAAATAAAATTTTCATTCACTATAGCTGGGAAGGATCACTTGAAGAAAATTCTAAAGTCTATCATTTTGATGCCTTCGAAGTATTTACCACAGATAAAAAGACTGGACTTATTCTAGATTCAAAATCTTTATGGAATGAATTACAGTTTAGAAATCAATTTAAATAGTGTTTAACTCTTTCAAAAGTTTCTGATAAATATTGGGGTTGGCTACAATGATGTTATTATCAATATGTGGATTATATTTATTTCCATTTATTTTCGAAACTATGCATCCCGATTCTTTGGCTATTAATACACCTGCTGCAGTATCCCATGGATAAAGATCATACTCCCAGAATCCATCAATTTTACCATCTGCTACATGACAAATATCTATTGCGGCAGCACCGAGCCTTCGAACACCCTGTGTCAAGTCAGTTAAATGCTTGAATAAATCCATATTTTTATTCCATAATTCACCATGATCATAACCAAATCCAGTGGTTAATAGAGATTGTACTAATTCTGAAGTGGTGGAACAAGAAATTTTACTCCCCTCGCAAAATGCGCCTTCTGATGCTACTGCAGTGTAAAGTTTAATATTTGGCATTTCTATAACTGCTGAAATCAGAGGATTGTTTCTATAAAGTAATCCTATAGAAACTGCAAAACAAGGGTATCTGTGAACAAAATTTGTTGTTCCATCTAAAGGGTCAATAACCCACAAATATTCAGATCCACTGAATTCTTTTCCAGATTCTTCTGCTAAAAAACTATGTTTAGGATAGGATGATTTAATTATCTCTTTGATTAATTTTTCAGAATTTTTATCTGTTTGTGTTACTAAATCCGTTCGACCTTTTTGATCAATAATTTTTGGACTATCCAGTGCCTCCATAATGAGGTTCGAAGAAGCAAGTGCTGCCTCTACCGCCACATCGAGTAATTTATTTTTGTTTATAAGGGACATGTTTTAATGAAAAATATTCTTTCGTAATTAATTTTGTCGTTCCAATGAGTAATACAATAGATATTAAGTTTGGAAAAGTCATCATCCCAAGGCATGCGTCGCCAAAAGCCCAAATAGTTTCTAATTCAGCAATTCCACCTATAAAAACAAATAGTACATAGATGTACAAATAAGGTTTAATGGCCTTCTCTCCAAATAAATAAACAGCGGATCTATTTCCATAAAATGACCATGCAATTGCTGTTGAGATTGCAAATAAAAGAACGGAAAACGTAACTATCTTATCCCCAAAATCAAAAAGAAAGCTTAGGCCATTTTTAAAGGCCAAAGATGTAAGTAAACTACTATTAAGAAGCTCGCGTCCTTGAAAAGAGCCTAATTCCATTGCCAGTTGAACTTCTTCCAGCGACGTTGCAGAAATTTTAACATAAAATTCTGTGTGCATCCATGTATCTGTAGAAATAATCACTAATGCTGTCATAGTACATATGATTAAGGTATCAATATAAGGACCTAACATTGCTACTGCACCTTCTCGGACTGAATATTTTGTTTTTGCAGTACTGTGAGCTATTGCTGCAGAACCTTGTCCTGCTTCATTTGAATATAGTCCTCTTTTAATGCCCCATAACATTGTCATTAAAATACCACCACTTGTACCAGCAACAGTTGCAGGTGGGTTGAAAGCCATTTGCATGATTAAACCGAAACTATTTGATATTTTATCAATATTATAAAGTATAATGGTCGCTGCCGCTGTTACATAAATTAAAGCCATAAATGGTGCTAAAAATCCAGTAAATGCACCAATTCTATTAATACCTCCAATAACAACAGCTGCAACAATTATAGCCAATAAAATACCAATAAAAAATTGAAAATAGGATAATTCAAAGCCATCCCATATTTCATGTTTTATAGTCAAAGGATGGGTGTCACCAATTATATTCGTTGCTTCCGAGTATAATTGATCAGAAACTGTAAAGGATTGTATAGCATTTCCTGTCGCAAAAGAACAAATTACAGCGAAGGATGCAAATGCAACTGCCATCCATCTCCAGTGTTTCCCTAATCCATTTTCAATAGTATACATAGGGCCACCTGCAGTGTTTCCCAGGGCATCCATTTCTCTATATTTTAAGGAAAGTGTACATTCTGCAAATTTGAGAGTCGTACCAAAAAATGCAGTTATCCACATCCAAAAAATTGCACCTGGTCCACCATAATATATGGCTGTTGCGACACCAGCGATATTTCCTATTCCTACTGTCGCAGATAAAGCTGTTGTTAAGGCTTTAAAATGATTTAAATCTCCTTCATCATTAGGATCATCGTATATACCTTTAGTTACATCAATTCCGTGTTTAAGGTATTTAATTTGTGGAAATCCGAGTTTAATTGTAACATAGACACCAGTTCCGACAAGAGCTAAAACCATAATCGGAACGGAGCGATTGCTTGGAAATGACCATACCATATCAAAAACCTGCAGGCCAAAAGCATACATTATAAAACCGATAACACTAAAGCTAATTAATCCGGCTGTTTTTCTATCCATTAATTCTCCAAAAAATTTAAATAAAGATCATAAACAACATATAAAAGTATATTTATCAAAAAGATATTAAAAGACAATTGATTTTATCGTAGATGATAAGAATATCTTATAGAATTTTTTGTAAATGATAAATTTGAACCTCTGTTTGGTGGTTTTTTATGCAGAAAATATCCTGTAGTTATACCCATTATTGCTCCGAATAGTACATCAGTAGTATAATGATTATCGGAAGCAATACGGAAATATCCTGTTATTGTAGATAATGAAAATGTGGTTAACCAAATCAAATTTTTACTATTTGGAAATTGATTAGAAAGTAATAAAGCAGTTGAGGTTCCAATTGCAAATACTGAACTTGTATGACCACTATAAAAGGATTTGAACGACTCATTCGATTTTTTTTTAGAAGAATTATATCGATATAAAGGTCTTTCTCTACTTGATATATTTTTTACAAGGTTAGTAATAAGTCCATTTACAGATAATGTATTTATAAAAAAAAGAATATTTTCATTTATATCTCCATCCATAATTGAAGCTGTAAAAGGAATACTTCCTAATGCAATCCCATAAAGCAAAACATCACTATAAATACTTGCTCTTGTTAAATTAGAATTATTCCATTTCAATTTAGATCTCAAAAAAGAATCAAATGAATTAACATTCTCTTGCCTATAATATTGAAATTTATCATTCTTATTTTTATAAATATATTGTGAATAGAGAAATATAGATAAACCAGATCCAGTTTTGAAATAATCTATTTTAGTTGGTTTTGAAAAACTCATTTCACTGACTAAGTATAAAATAAGAAATGCTAGATATTGGATTTTTTTCAACGATGCCTTTTTTTTATAAATATTTATTTATTAACTAACTTTAAAATTTATTTTAATTTAACCTATAATGGTTATATCAAATTATAATGTTTTTATTATTCACTGTATAGCAACCTTTATTATGGTTGGAGTAATTTGGGTAATTCAATTGGTCCATTATCCTTCATTTTACTTTATTGAAAAGAAAAAATATCAATCTTTTCAAAAATTTCATATGAGAAATATCAGTTACATTGTAATGCCTATGATGATAATTGAATTATTTACTGGATTTATTTTAATTGTCAATTTCAATAATTTTAAAGGATATTATAACTTTAATATTTCATTATTTTTCCTTTTGTGTACCTGGGCAATAACGGGAATTATTTTTACAAAACTACATAATGAACTATTAAAGGGTTATGATAAATTAATTATTAAAAAAATAATAAAATGGAATTGGATTAGAACCATATTTTGGACGTTCAGACTATTTTTATTAAGCTATATAATTTATTTGAATTAAGAATATTTTTGAGATCAAAACACTACATAATAATTCTATGCTTATTTACATTTTTGGTTTTTGGAAATAAAAAAAATTATGAAATCAGTCCTATTAATGATCTCTCAAATTTTGAAATGTTCATTGGAAAAAAATATATTGGTATAATAGAAAATAAAAAAAATGATACTATTGGCCATGAGGTCGTTAAATGGGAGTTAGCTTTAAGAGGTCACGCCATAAAATTATATCAGTATATTAATGAAACCGAATTAGTAGGAGAGAGCATTATAATGTTTGACGAAGACAATGATCAATTTTCATGCTGGTATTTCAGTTCGGGTGGTGTTTCAAGAAAATCAAAACTGCTCTACAATAATAAACAAATTATATTTATTGAAGATGTGAGTAAAAACAAAAATAGTATTACAAAGATAAGAACAAAATATGAATTTATTAAAAATGACACCTATGAAAAAAATATACAATTTTTAATTAATAATGTTTGGACAAAAGGATCAAACATTATTTACAAGGAACTTTTAAAATAAAAAAGTATTTTAAAATATATGATAATATTCACTATACTATGATATAAAATTAAGGAGTTTTAAATGAAACATATTGTATATTTGACAATTGCGTTGTCATCCTTCATATACTCTAAGGATAATACAACTTATCTTAAAGTAAATGGTATGCAGTGTAGTTATTCATGTGCAGATAAAGTCAGTAACGTTGTTCAGAAAATTGATGGTGTAAAAGATATTTCTGTTGATTTTGCAGGTGGAGTCGCTAAGGTAGTATTTGATGATCAGAAACTAGGTTCAAAAGACATCATATCTGCTGTCCAGGTTTCCACATCATACACGGCATCCGAAATGTGTGATAAAACAAAAGCATCGTATATCGGGTCATCAGGCCAGTGTAGTTCTTCCAAAAAGAAGAATAAAACGCAAGAGATATAAGTAATTACTACTAATTTACAGAGATGAGTCTCAACTAGAGCGAGACTCGTCTCTATAAATCAGCGTCAAGTTTAATTTTAATGTTAAGATGCTCCTCGATTAATTCAACTACCTCAACTTCGCTACTCATAACCATTCCATCTGCCTCGACAAGGGCAGTGATCTTTTTTCCCAAAAATTTTATTTGATCTTTGTCTAGTAAGTCTTTAATTCTTTTAATAATCTTTACTAATAGATTATTTCTCTCAGTACTATTTTTTGAATAAAAAGAAAGCTGTGCTTCAGAGAAAAATTTGTTAGCTCTTTCTCTGGAAAATTGAGGAAATAATTCTGTGACCAATTCTATCCATATATTTTTCTCCTCATCATCTATCTGACCATCAGAGGTTTGTATTGCTGTGCAAAGGTATGTAACCGACTCTATTGGAGACATTTCTGAGGGACTTTTTGAGGTCTCTTTTTTTACTTTTTTACCAAACCAAGCCATAATTATTGATTCTCCCACTCCATTACAGTAAGTGTCTTCATACTTAAAGCATGGATTTCATGTTTCATAAGTTCGTCCATAGCTAAATATACTTTTTTATGTCTTTTTATTAACGATAAATCATGAAAATCATCAGAAACGATGATAGCCTCCAAATGAAACCCACCATCATGCTGCTCATGGTTTAGATGTCTTCCTGTAAAATCTTTTACTTCAAAATGTTTTAGATCTAAATGATTTTCTAGTCTTTTTTTCATTTCAATTTCAATAGCAGTTGATTTTTTATTTAAAGAGTCAGAATTTTCTTCCATGACAGATCCTAAATTATTTAAGTTAACTGAACGGGACAAATTACATTATAAGGAGCTTATAAAAAACATCGATCCTTATTACAAAAAGTTAATAGTAGACGTTTTAAGAGAGAAGATTCAAAATATACTTGATTCTGGTGACCTAAACTCTGTAGAGTTTGAATTGATAAAACATTTAGCAGAATTAAATAGCATTCTAGAAATAAATAATAACCTATCTAATGATATAATAAAAAAGATTTTATTCGCCATGTCTTATGTAATTAATGAGAATGATGAAATACCAGATATTATTCCAGAGTATGGATACTTAGATGACATTTCTGTTGTACAATGGATACTAAACGATATAAAAAAGGATATTAAAAAACCTTTAAAAGTAAACTAAAATTAAAAAAACAAATTTGTATTAACTATTTGTCTTTTTTTAATTCACATTCCATACCTGGGAAGTCATCTTCTGAAAATTGCCATTGACACTTATAACACCACCAAGGTTTCCCAAAATAAGTCGGTTTGTTTTCCTGTAGTTCTAGGGTATGTTTAAATCTAGGACATTCCCTTTCGGATCCGGGTTCAGGCCATTCATAATCGGCTCGATATTTATATCCCTCTTCTGATGTATGATGTTTATGCATATTGAATATTATGAAAAATTTATGATAAGTTTAAGTAATTATTTAAAATATTGATAAAATGACATACAAAATAGCACCTACTATTGTAAAACCTATATAGTTTTGAATCTTTAATTCGTTCTGCATAGTTTCTACTTGAGCCAGATAATGATCGTAAAATAAAAAAACCTCTAAAGTATCATTTTTAGATACATAAACTCGTTTAATACCCTCCGTTAAATTATCTCTTACTTTTTCATGTTGTATATCAGGTGGAATATAACTAACCTCATGAAATCCTGGTAAAACAGGTATGGGTGCATTAAGAGGATGATTACCAACATAAAAACCATCAATAAAAAATGGAACATTCAAACTATCAGTCTTAATATCTATAAAACCATACAATGATAAATCGTCTTTTTCTTGACTGAATAATGAATAGGAAAAAGTAATTAGTACAATAGTTACATAAAGAAGCTTGTTCATGTGTCACAAATTATTTTTATAATACGAATAAAACAAATAACTAAATTTGTATCATGAAACCCAACAAAATTATGATTTTTAGAAAATTTATTTTACTTTATTTTCTAATTTTTAATAGCTGTGCGTATTTTAATACATTTTTTAATGCACAAGAATATTTTAATGAAGCTGAAAAATTAAGGTTAGAGAAGGATGGGGAAAAAATCCCTATTGGAGCGATTGAAAAATATGGTAAAAGTATAAAAAAAAGTAAAAAAGTAATTATTGATTTCCCTGATTCAAAATTTAAAAACAGCGCTATTCTATTAATGGCTAAATCTCAGTTTTACAGAGAAGATTACGATCTATCCATAGAAAACTTAAAAATTATTTCAAGTTTTGGTACCAATGAGCAGATAGAGGAAGCAAAATATTGGACTTCATTATGTAAATGGAAGAAAGGGAACATGCAGGCAGCTATAGATGAATTAACTCTGTTAACTAATTCAGCTGAAATAAACGATATTAAATCAAAAGCATATTTGTCATTAGCTGACATTTATAAAGAATTAAAAAAACCTGAAGAGTCAATTGATTATTTACAAAGTGCTATAAAAACTACAAAAAATAGAAATCAGAAAGGAATTATTTCCAATAAGCTTGCTGAGATGGCTTATGAGAAAAATGATTTAGGTTTAGCCTTACAAGGGTATGAAATGGTAACAGCTTTTTCTCTATCAAAAAAAAATATAGAAAATGCTCATCTTCAAATGTTAAGAATATATAGAGTTCAAAATAAATATAAAAAAGCCACGCGTAAAATTAAGTCTATGCTAACAGATGATAAGTTTAACTCTATTGCAGGGAATTTGGAGCTGGAACTAGTTCAGCTTTACAGAGCTCAAGGTGAAACATCCGAGGTCGAGACTAGACTTGGATCTATTGTAAATGACTACCAGAGAACCCTTGTTTCAGCAGAGGCTTATTTTCAACTGGGTCAAATCTATTCAAAAGAAAAATGGAACTTATCAAAAGCAAAAGAATATTTTACACAGGTAAATAAGGAGTCATCTAAATCTATATATTCTTCGGTTGCAAGAGGTAAAATTGATGCTATATCTCTATATGAAAAAACTGAAATGGAAATTGAATCTAAACTTAAATCAATGGAGAAAATTGAAGAAGATTCAACCGTAGTTAGTTCAGATTCAGTAAATACAGAATTAAAAAAAGTCTCATTGGTTCCCGTATCTAAATCTCTTCCTGAGTTATATTATCAACTAGCTGATTTAGAGGCATTTAAATTTGAAAGATTCAATGAATCTATTATTTTGCTAAATAAAATAATAAATGATTTTTCAAATTCGGATTTTAAACCAAAATCATTATTTGCTTTGTCCTTTGTATATAAGATGAACAAACAGTTCGATGAAGCTGAGAAGGTTGAATCATTGTTGAAAAAAGATTTTTCCGAAACGGAATATGCTTTCTATCTAACAGATGAAAAAACGGGATATGAGAATGAAGAGGCTAAACTTTATAATAATGGGAGAAATTTATTATTTAAAAATAGTATTGAAGGATTATCTCTTTTAAAAGAGTTGATTAAAAATTCGGAAAAAAGTGATATTATTATTTCATCTGCTTTTTCTATTGCTTACTATTATGATAAGGTTGCTGAAATAGACAGTTCTCATAAATATTATAGCTTTATTAGTGAGAGCTATCCTGATACAGATCACTCTATCAGAGCAAAAGATAGGCTTTTTATTTTAAATGGTATCCTTTCTTTAACAAATCAAGACTCTTCAAAAATCGATTCCAAGCAATAATTATGAGAATTACAATACTTTCATTCTCTTACAGGTTTGTTAGATTTACAGTAACCAAACTTCTTTATTTTATACAGAAAATTTTTTTTATGAAAAAGGATCTAGAACCAGCTGTCAGGTTTGGAGATAACTCATTAGCACGGTTAAATATTTTTTCAGATAAAATATACGATTTTGACATACCACAACATATGCCTGTTGAAATTTATGATATGAAATTCCCTTCTCCATTGATTGGTTCCTCGTTTAAATCTGATCCAAATATTTTAGATATATGGATGCGTATGGGTCTTGGAGGTTTAATTTTTAAAACCATAATGAAAAAAAAGCAGTTTGGCAACCCCTATCCAAGGCTGCAGGATGCATATTTTGAGAACGATGCTGGTTTGTACAATTCTTTAGGTTTGCCAGGAATGGGTATTGAAGAATTTTTAGTTTATTTAAAAAAGACGAATCTCTGGGAGTATGATAGACCACTAGGGATAAGTATTGGTGGTGATAATGGAAATGAATACTTATCAAATTTAATGGAATTATATCCATTTTTAGAAAAAAATAATAAACAATATTTTTTTGAATTAAATATCAGTTGTCCAAATACAAAAGATGGTAAAACCATTTGTGAGAATCCAAACTCATTAGCTAATTTATTAAAAGAATTACGCAAAGTTATAAGTGCACCTGTATCAGTAAAAATTTCACCAGATATTTCAAATTTCCTTATTAAAGACATAGCTGATATATGTAGTAGCTTTGATCAGATTATAATCAATGCTGGCAATACTCAGTATAAAGAACCATCTCAAGTTGGTGTAAAAAGTAGTAATTTTTCCATGACAGGTGGTGGACTTTCAGGAGCACCTCTTTTTAAAAGAACCGTTGAGATGGTGGAAATTTTAAGCGAATTTAATAATCCCATAATTGCAACGGGTGGTATATCTGATATACAACACTTAGATGTACTCAAAAGTTCCGGCGCATCCTTATTTGGGATGGCCTCTTCATTAGTATTAGACCCGTATTGCATTCCAAGAATTCATTCAAAAATTCATACATTATGATTACAATTGTCTTATTTGAACCTCAAATTCCACCTAATACTGGATCGACTGGTAGATTATGCGGAGCAACAAATACTAGACTGCATGTAGTAGGAAAGTTAGGATTTGATTTATCTGATAAAACCTTAAAAAGAGCAGGACTTGATTATTGGAAACATATCAATTGGGAATATTTTCCTAGCGTAAATAATTATATTGAGAAATTAATAAAAGAAAAAAAAATATTTCATTTATTAACAACCAAGTCTAATAAGAATTATACATCTGTTCGATATAATAAAAATGATTTCATTATATTTGGAAGTGAGACTTCAGGAATTAATGAAAGAATATTAAAAGCTAATTGGGATAGAACATGTACGATACCAATGGAAAATCAAAATATAAGAAGCTTAAATTTAGCAACCAGCGTTGGAATAGTTCTATATGAGGCTTTGAGACAGCTTGATGTTTAAGCATATTTTTATAGTCATATGTAATTTAATAATATTATTTTTATTTATTTCATGTGCTGCTTCTCCTCGCTATGGAAATGTTTCGACTAGTGGCAGAAATGTAAAAGGTAAAAAAGATAGGCCTTCAAACAAATTAATTGATCCTTCTACTGTTAAAACAAAAAATATTAAGCACAGGAAGATTATGAATGGTATCAGTTCTTTTTATGCCGAAGATTTTCATGGAAAGCTTACTGCAAATGGGGAAATTTATGACATGTATGGAGTGACAGCTGCTCACAAAACATTACCATTAAATACGGTTTGCAGAGTAACAAACGTGGAAAATAAAAAATCCTTAATATTAAGGATTAATGATAGGGGCCCATATATAAAGGGTCGTATTTTAGATTGTTCCTATGGAGCTGCAAAAAAGCTAGATTTTATAAACCAAGGTACCACGAAAGTAAAAATTGAAGTCATTGAATGGGGAGATGGTAAGTATATGCAACATAGAAAGCTTACAAAATGAATAAGTTCTTACTCATATACAATCCTCACGGAGGGTTAAAGAAAGGAAAACATATTCTAAAAAAAATAAAACCTATTTTTGAGAATGCAAAGAAAGAATTGACTATTTTAGAATCAGAGTATTCTGGTCATGCTTTTGATTATGCAAATACCTTAAAATTTCAAGGATATCATGGTCTATGTGTGATCGGCGGTGATGGTACTATGCATGAAATCATAAATGGGATGTTAAGTAGGAAAGATAATGATAGAATACCAATTGGTTTGATAACTGGAGGTACTGGAAATTCCTTCATGCATGATATGGATTGTGTTGATCCAGTTAAAGCTGTAAAAAAAATTATTGCAGGAAAGGTGAGGTCTATTGATATTGCTAAAGTAAATGCAAACAATGTGATTTATTACTCATTTAACCTAGTAGGTTGGGGAGTTCCCACAGATTCTAATGTGCTTGCTGAAAAGTTGAGGTGGATGGGGGGACTTCGATATAGCGTTTCAGCTATTTTTGAAGTTTTAAAAGGGAAAAAAAGAATTGCAAAACTAAGTTTTGATGGAAAGGAAATTGTATCTGATTTCACTTTTATTATAGGTTGCAATACAATTC